>Ga0210003_1000564_pt1 | contig 33384 bp, 35 predicted proteins | sample LantaG_FD_182804 | JGI IMG/M metagenome (GOLD analysis project Ga0210003, IMG submission 182804) | Deep subsurface microbial communities from Baltic Sea to uncover new lineages of life (NeLLi) - Landsort_02402 metaG (SPAdes) (version 2) | ecosystem: Environmental > Aquatic > Marine > Oceanic >...
CCGCCGCCGTACTACCCGCCGCCGTCGGGCCAGTTTCCGCCGCCGTACTATCCGCCGCCCGTTTTCTACCCTGATCCGGCAGCGCCCTACGGCCGCCACCCGCTCACCGGTGAACCCTTCTCCGACAAGTCGAAGGTGATCGCGGGTCTGCTGCAATTGTTGGGCCTCGTCGGCGTCCTCGGCATCGGCCGCATCTATCTGGGGAACACCACCCTGGGAATCACCCAACTGCTCGGCTGCCTGGTGTTCGGCATCGTCACCTGCGGAATCGGGTTCATCGTCCCGGTGATCTGGGGAATCATCGACGCCGTTTTGATTTTCACGGACCGGGTCCGCGATTCGGCGGGCCGACCCCTGCGCGATGCCGTCTAAGGTCCGCCGTTACGCGGGACTCGGGTCCGGAGTCCTGGCTGTCGGTGCCCTGACCTACGTCGGAATGGTCGATCCCCATCAGCCTGGCTCGGTCTACCCGGGTTGCCCGTTCAAGATGCTCACCGGCTGGAACTGCCCGGCCTGCGGTGGCTTGCGAATGACTCACGACCTGCTGCACGGTGACTTGGCGGCAGCCGCCGCCGACAACGTATTCCTGTTGGTCGGACTTCCGCTGCTGGCGCTGTGGTGGTTGTGGCGCAACCGGAGTGGGCGACCGGTGTTCACGCCGACGGTCATCGTCGCGGTCGCGGTCGCCGCGGTCGCGTGGACCGTCTTGCGAAACCTGCCCGGATTCCCGCTAGTTCCCGGCGCGTTCGTCTCCGCGTTGGTGGATTCGGCGGCACTGCGCCGTTAGGCCGCCCCCCGATCGCGGCTATGCTCCCCTCGTGACGCGGCGCGGAAAAATCGTCTGCACTCTTGGCCCAGCCACCGGCACCGATGACATGGTGAAGGCTTTGGTCGAGGCGGGCATGGACGTCGCACGCCTGAACTTCAGCCACGGTGACCACGCCGACCATGAGGCGGCCTATCAGCGGGTGCGCAAGGCTGCTGAGGCCACCGGGCGGGCGGTCGGCATCCTTGCCGATCTGCAGGGGCCGAAAATTCGTCTGGGCCGGTTCGCTGAGGGCAAGGCGATCTGGGCCAACGGCGATACGGTTCGCATCACCGTCGAGGAGTGCGAGGGTACCCACGACCGGGTTTCCACCACCTACAAAGAACTTGCCAAGGACGCCAGACCCGGTGACCGACTCCTCGTCGACGACGGCAAGGTCGCTCTCATTGTCGAACACATCGACGGAGACGACGTGGTGTGCACCGTTACCGAGGGTGGACCGGTCAGCAACAACAAGGGATTGTCGATGCCCGGCATGGCCGTCTCCGTTCCGGCGTTGTCCGGCAAGGATATTGCGGATCTGGAGTTCGCGCTGCGACTTGGGGTGGACCTGATTGCGCTGTCGTTCGTCCGTTCGCCGGCCGACGCAGAGTTGGTCCACGCCGTCATGGACCGGGTCGGCCGCCGGGTTCCGGTGATCGCGAAGCTGGAGAAGCCCGAAGCCGTGGACAATCTCGAGGCCATCGTGCTGGCGTTCGATGCCGTGATGGTCGCTCGGGGGGATCTCGGCGTGGAACTTCCTCTGGAGGAGGTGCCACTGGTTCAGAAGCGGACCATCCAGATTGCTCGCGAAAATGCCAAGCCGGTCATCGTGGCCACCCAGATGCTGGAGTCGATGATCGAGAACTCCCGGCCCACCCGGGCGGAGGCTTCCGACGTCGCCAACGCCGTTCTGGACGGTGCGGACGCGGTGATGCTCTCCGGGGAGACGTCGGTCGGTCGATTCCCCCTGGAGACGGTGCGGACCATGGCGCGGATCATCTGCGCGGTCGAGGGCAACTCCACGGCCGCGCCGCCCCTGGCTCATGTGCCCCGGACCAAGCGCGGGGTGATCTCCTATGCCGCCCGCGATATCGGGGAACGTCTCAACGCCAAGGCGTTGGTTGCGTTCACCTCGTCGGGGGACACGGTTCGACGGTTGTCCAGACTGCACAGCCCGATACCGCTGCTGGCCTTCGCGACCGCCCCGGAGGTGCGCAGTCAACTTGCGCTGACCTGGGGCACCGAGACGTTCATTGTTCCCGACGCCGGCAGTACCGATGACATGATCCGACAGGTCGACCACGCCATGCTGCAGTTGGGTCGTTACCAGCGTGGGGACTTGGTCGTCATTGTCGCGGGCGCCCCGCCGGGCACAGTAGGCTCTACCAACCTGATTCACGTTCACCGAATCGGGGAGAACGACCACTAGCGGGATCCGAGCGGAAGGCGGCCGGTGCCGGAGTCCCCGGATCAGACAGATCTCGATGAACTGCTCGGGATCCTCGATCTCACGCCGGTCGGCAACGACGTGTTCACCGGGCGGCACCCCCGAAAGAATCCGATCCGCACTTTTGGTGGTCAGTTGATGGCCCAGGCCTTCATGGCAGCCACCCGGACGTTGGCCGATGATCTGCCCCCCAGCGCGCTCTCGGTGCATTTCATCGCAGGCGGTGACCCGGCCGCCAACATCGAGTTTCATGTGGTGCGCCTGCGGGATGAACGGCGATTCGCCAATCGTCGAGTCGATGTCATGCAGGGCGGCGTCCTGCTGGCCACGGCGTTGGTGTCCTATCTGTCGGCCGGCAAGGGCCTTGAACATAGTTTTCCGGCACCGGAAGTCCCGGAACCGCACACCCTCCCGACGATCGACGAGGTGTTGGTCGGCTACGAGCAGATCGTGCCCGGCTTCGTCGAGGCGTTGCGGCCGATCGAATGGCGCTACGCCAACGATCCGGCCTGGGTAATGCGTGACAAGGGTGAGCGGCTGGAACGGAACCGGGTGTGGCTGAAGGCCGCCGGCGCCATGCCGGCTGACCCGGCACTGCATACCGCCGCGATGATCTACTCGTCGGACACCACGGTGCTGGACTCGATCATCACCACCCACGGACTGTCCTGGGGCTGGGACCGGATCTTCGCGGTCACCATCAACCACTCGGTCTGGTTCCACCGTCCGGTCGACTTTTCCGAGTGGGTGCTCTACGCGACGGCGTCACCGGCTGCGGCGGAGTCGCGCGGTCTGGGCATGGGTCACTTCTTCGACCGCGTCGGCCGGGTCATTGCGACCGTCGCTCAGGAAGGCATCGTCAAACATTTTCCCGCCCGGGATTCCGCCCGGGATTCCTCCGCTAGGGAGTAGGGGCGTCGGTGAACCGGCTCGTCATCGACTCACGGAACTCGTCCGAGCACTGCTGCACCGCGGCGCTGTCCTGTCCGGCCCGTTGCAGGCAGTCGATATAGCCGCCCGCACCGACCTCCCTGAACAAACCGACCCAGATGGCGATGAAGGCGAGGCCTGCGATGATCGAGATAATGCCGAGGATGATCCCGGCCAGAGCCACCCCACCGTTGTTGGCTTCGCCGCTTTTGACCCGGCCGCGGGCGATGAAGCCCAGGATCACCGCGACGACGCCCAACAGGATTCCGCCGACGACTGAGACCGAACTGATTAGTGCGACGATCGCGATGACCAGTGCCGCAGTTCCCAGGCCGTTCTTGGGCACCGCGGGCCCTGCTGGGTAGTAGTCGCCATACTGCATCGGCGGGGGCGGATAGCCGCCCTCGTACGGGCCGCCCGGGTAGGGGCCGCCCGGGTAGGGGCCACCTGGGTAGGGGCCACCCTGGTAGGGGCCACCCTGGTACGGGCCACCCTGGTAGGGGGCTGGCGGATAGGGATAGGGAGGAGGCGGACCGCCGTCCGGCAACCCCGGTCCGGTTGTCGGGAAATCGGGGTTGCCGGACGGAACCGGATGCTCAGTCATGTCTCGCGCTTCATTCAGGCGGAAAAGGACAGCTGCCAGCCTACCAATCGATCAGCGGGTCCCGAGTGCTTCGCCAACCACGGTCCGGACCTCGTTGCCGGCCTTGCGGATCCCGAAGCTGGCGATGATCTCCAGTACACCGATGACGATCAGCCAAATACCGACCACCAGGGTGAGGGTCTCCAGCGAGGTGATCGGGTACGACATCACGATCACGCCGGCGATGACAGTCACGATTCCCAGAAAGATCTGCCATCCGCGTCCGGGGGTATCGGAATCGCTGACGGCGGAAGCGGTTTCAGCGACGCCGCGGAAGATGAACCCGATACCGATCCAGATGGCCAGCAGCCAGATCGCGTTGCCGAGTTGACGAAATGCCAGCACCGCCAGCACCAGTGATGCGGCACCGCTGATGAACAGCAACGCCCGTCCACCGCCGGAGACGTGCAGGGTGAACGCGTGAAAGACCTGCGATACACCCGTCACCAGGAGGTAGGCGCCGAAGAAGATGGCCGCCAGGACCAGGGTCTTGCCGGGCCAGGCCAGGACCATCGCCCCGAGGATCACCGACAGGACTCCGGTCAGCAGCACCGATTTCCACAGTTGCCCCACGAGGCTGCCGCCGGTTGAGGCCAGGGTTCCACCAGATGTAGTTGACATCGAAATATTCTCGCACAGAGCGGTCCGCACTCCCGGCATTGAACTTGCGACAGCCCTCGGCAGCTCCGATGCGCTGCAGGTTGGATCTGGCCAGGCTAGGGTCTGGCCAGCGACAACTCGGTGGAAAGAAGGGCAATCGTGCTCACAGACTTGGACAATCAGACGGTTTCCCGCAACCGGACGCGCTGGTGGCGCGCCGCGACAGTATTCGGACTCCTCGGCGCCCTGGCGCTGGCCGGATGCGCCAGGAACACCGAGAACGGCTCGGGTCCGGGAGCCGACGGTGCGCCATTGAGCATCGCCGTGACGGCACCGAAAGTCGACTCGATCGCCGCGACAGTTCCGGCGGACATCCGGGACTCCGGCAGGTTGGTGGTGGGGGTCAACCTCCCGTATCCGCCCAATGAGTTCAAGGACTCCGAAGGGAAGATCGTCGGATTCGATGTGGATCTGATGGACGCCGTCGCCGGCACCCTCGGGTTGACGGCCGAGTACCGCGAGTCGGATTTCGCCAAGATCATCCCGGCCATCGACGGAGGCACCTTCAACGTCGGCATGTCATCGTTCACCGACACCAGGGAGCGCGAGAAGCAGGTCGACTTCGTCACCTACTTCTCTGCGGGCAGCCTGTGGGCACAGCGCCCCGGCAAGGCCATCGACCCGAGCGACGCCTGTGGTCTCAAGGTCGCCGTGCAGGCCACCACCATCCAGGAGACCGAGGAGCTTCCGGCCAAGAGCAAGGCCTGCGTCGACGCCGGCCAGCCCGAGATCCAGATCGTCAAGTTCGATGGGCAGGATGCCGCGACCAACGCGGTGGTGCTGGGACAGGTCGATGCGATGTCCGCCGACTCGCCGGTCACCGCGTACGCCATCAAACAAAGCGATGGCAAACTCGAGGGAGCCGGCGAGATCTTCGATTCCGCGCCCTACGGCTGGCCCGTCAAGAAGGGTTCACCGCTGGCGCAGTCGCTGCTGGAGGCCCTCGAACATCTGATCTCGACCGGGGACTACAAGACCATCGCCAGCAACTGGGGCGTGGAGTCCGGGATGATCGACAAACCGGTCATCAACGGAGCTGTCAGCTGAGCGGACCGCCGCCGGCGGCGGCGGACCCGCGGTCCATCGACGCGATCCCGCTACGTCATCCGTGGCGATGGGTCACGGCGGCCGCCATCATCGCGGCGGTCGGGCTGTTCCTCTACGGTGCGGCCACCAACGAGGCTTACGGCTGGGCCACCTACCGCAAGTACCTGTTCGACCATCGAGTGTCAGAAGCGGCGTGGAACACGTTGCAGCTGACGTTCTGGGCCATGCTGCTCGGCCTGCTGCTGGGGGTAACCCTCGCAGTGATGCGGCTCTCGCCCAACCCGATCCTGAAGTCGGTGTCGTGGGCGTATCTGTGGATCTTCCGCGGCACCCCGGTCTACGTGCAACTGGTGTTCTGGGGTCTGTTCCCGACGCTCTATCAGAAAATCCAGATCGGGGTGCCGTTCGGTCCCTCGTTCTTTCAGCTGGAATTGCGTGATCTGTCCATCAGCTTCATCCTGGCGATCATCGGCCTCGGTCTCAACGAGGCCGCCTACATGGCCGAAATCATCAGGGCTGGAATTAGTTCCGTGCCCGAAGGCCAGACCGAGGCCTCGACCGCGCTCGGGATGTCCTGGTGGATGACGATGCGGCGCACAGTGCTTCCGCAGGCGATGCGGGTGATCATCCCACCCACCGGCAACGAACTGATCAGCATGCTCAAAACCACGTCGCTGGTGACCGCCGTGCCCTACACGCTGGAGCTCTACACCCGGACCAGGGACATCTCCGCGGTGATCTTCCAGCCGATCCCGCTATTGATGGTCGCCGCCACCTGGTATCTGGCGATCACCAGCGTGCTGATGGTCGGTCAGTACTACCTGGAGAAACACTTCTCCCGGGGCATCTCCCGGACACTGACCACCAAGCAGTTGGAGGCGCTCGCCAAGGCCCAGACCGGTGCGCAGGAGGGCCACCCATGACCGCCGCCGAGCGCCCCATGGTCGATGCGCAGCAGGTGTGCAAGGACTTCGGCGCCCTGTCAGTACTCAAAGGCGTGACCCTGTCCGTTGCCCCCGGAGAGGTGCTCGTGCTCGTTGGGCCCTCGGGGTCGGGCAAGTCGACATTCCTGCGCTGCATCAACCACCTCGAGACCGTCTCGGCCGGGCGGCTGTATGTGGACGGCGTGCTGGTCGGCTATCGCGAAAGCCGCAACCGCCTCTACGAGATGCCGGCTCGCGAGGCCTCCCGCCAGCGCCGGGACATCGGCATGGTGTTCCAACACTTCAACCTGTTTCCACACCGGACGGCCCTGGAGAACATCACCGAGGCGCCGATCCACGTCCGGAAGCTCAGGAAGTCCGCCGCCGTTGAGCGGGCCCGGGACCTGCTTCATCAGGTGGGCCTGTCCGACAAGGCGGACGCTTATCCGGCACAGCTGTCCGGAGGCCAGCAGCAACGGGTCGCGATCGCCCGCGCCCTGGCCATGGATCCCAAGTTGATGTTGTTCGACGAGCCCACCTCGGCGCTGGATCCCGAACTGGTGGGCGAGGTGCTGGCAGTGATGAAGAAACTCGCCGGCGCGGGTATGACGATGATCGTGGTGACCCATGAGATGGGGTTCGCACGCGAGGTAGCCGACCAACTGGTGTTCATGGACGACGGCGTCATCGTCGAAACCGGACCGCCTCGGGAGGTGCTGGGCAACCCCGCGCACGAACGCACCAGGGCGTTTCTATCGAAGGTGATGTGAGACGGGTGATGTGAGACGGGCGATGTGAGACGGGCGATCTGAGACCTGTCGTCGGTTAAGGCGAACCGCTTACCAGGGCATCGGCCGGCTCACCCGGAGCCGGGGTGGTCGCTGAATCGGCTCCCGTCCATCCCGGCTTGCGGCTCACCAGGTACCAGGTTCGCATCAGACCTTTGCCCTTGATCTCGACCTCGCCACGCTCCTCGAGGATGAACGCATGCTCGAGTCGTTCAAAGACGTTCTGCGGTACTTGGATTCGGCCTTCGATGTCGGTGGATTCCATCCGTGAGGCGACGTTGACGGCATCGCCCCAGACGTCGTAGAAGAACTTGCGTGCGCCGACCACCCCGGCCACCACCGGCCCGGTTGCGATACCCATCCGCAGTGGTACCGGGTTGCCGCGGGGGTCACGCAGGTCGGCCGTCGCGCGCGACATCTCCAGGGCCAGTGCCGCGATCGCCTCGACGTGGTCGGGTCGCGGCGTCGGCACACCGCTGACGACCATGTAGGAGTCGCCGGTGGTCTTGATTTTCTCCAATCCGTGCCGGTCGACGAGGCGGTCGAAAGTGGTGTAGAGCCGGTCCAGAAACCGCACCAGGTCGACCGGTCTCATGTCCCTGGCACGCTCGGTGAATCCGGCGATGTCGGCGAACAGGATCGACGCGTCGTCGTAACGGTCGGCGATGACCCCGTGTGCGGGGTCCTTGAGGCGTTCGGCGACCCGCGCCGGCAGGATGTTGGCAAGGAGTGCCTCGGAGCGTTCGTATTCGACCTCCATCGCCGCTTCGGCCCGCGACACCTCCCGCATGGCATACCAGACGGTCGTGAAGATGAGGGTGCACGCGCCGGCGGTGGCGATCATGAAGCCGGCGATGACCGCCCAGCGTGGCTGGATCCCGGTATCGGCGGGCACCAGGAATTGCATGCCGACCACCAGTGCGGCACCGACCGCCACTACCGCGCCAGCCAATTTGAGGTGCTCGATGCCGAGCACCAGGACCGCGAGGGAGGCCGACACCAGGTAGTAGAACTGCACACCCGAGTCGGTGCCGATCTGGGATCCGACGAAGGTCAGCGACGAGTACGCAATGATCACGAAAACGATTGCGGGGATGACGGTCCCGAATCTGTTCAGCAGTGGGATCGCCAGAAAAACGCCGGCGATCCCGAGGTTGATCAGACCGATGTAGAGCACTCCGTGCCCGGTCACCGTCTGTAACGCACCGAGGGCCGCGGTGATGGCCGCGGAGATCCACACCGCGAAGTTCAGTACCCGTTGCGGGCGGGTGACGGCGTCGGCCCAGTGCTGGTTGCGGGCCGGGGGACGGCGCTGGAGACGTTCACAGTCCGATCGCCGGAAGGGTCGTTCCGGCAGTATCCGCCCCGCGCGTCGACGCTCGGACCTCACGACCAGAGCGTATCCCGGTCACGGGTGGTTGGGGCAGAATGTTGTGCGTGATATCCGGCGTTCCCGAGGCTTTCGTCAGTGTGGATATCTCAGCACCGCCGGAACGGGTGTGGGAACTGATCACCGACATCTCGTTGATGCCCCGCTTCAGTACCGAGCTCTTGAGCACCGCATGGGCAGAGGGCTTCGGCGGGCCGGCACTGGGTGCGCAGTTTCTCGGCACTAATCGCCATCCGGTGATCGGTGAATGGACGACGCGTTCGGAGATTGTTGAGTTCGATCCGCCGCGGCGGTTCGCCTGGGCCGTCGGGGATCCGGGGAACCCGGCCGCGGTATGGCGATTCAGCGTGAGTCCCACGGCGGAGGGGACTCAGCTGAGGTACGCCGCCCGAATCGGTCCGGGTACCTCGGGGGTGACGATGCTCATCGATCGTGAACCCGCGCGTGCGGGCGAGATCATGCGACGGCGACTTGCCCAGTTCGAGGCCGGTATGCGCGCCACAGTGGCTGGGATCAGGGAACTTTCGGAAGGGTGATGGTCGATGCCACGCCACGCAAAGGTCAAAAACGGGCATCCGCCGAAGGTGTGCGCCCGGTGCGGCCTGGGCTTCGAGTGGCGCAAGAAATGGGAGCGCGACTGGGAGCAGGTGCGCTACTGCTCTGAGAAGTGCCGTCGAGGCGGACCGTCCGGCTCCCAGGGGTAGTGGCCTGGCAGTGCCCATCGGGAAACGGGGCCCATCGGGAAACGGGGCCCATCGGGAAACGGAACCGGCGTGGTGTTGGTGCCCTCGGTGAGATTCGAACTCACACTGCACGGGTTTTGAATCCGTTTCCTCTGCCAGTTGGGATACGAGGGCTGCTCGCGACGCATCACGATAGTGGATGCCGCCCGGTGCATCGGTGGGTGGTGGCGACACAATGGGTTCATGACCGACGGGGAATCCATGACCGACGAGCCCCTGATCGACGAGCCCGTGACCAACCTCGCCGTGCCTTCGCGGCGACGGGTGGTGATCGCCGAGGATGAGGCGTTGATCCGGATGGACCTCGCTGAGATGTTGCGCGAGGAGGGCTATGAGGTGGTCGGCGAGGCCGGTGACGGTCAGGAGGCCGTCGACCTCGTGGAGAGTCTGCGGCCGGACCTGGTGATCATGGACGTCAAGATGCCGCGCCGCGATGGTATCGACGCGGCCGCGGAGATTGCGACCAAGCGGATCGCTCCGATCGTGATTCTGACGGCATTCAGCCAGCGCGATCTGGTTGAGAAGGCCCGCGACGCCGGCGCGATGGCCTATCTGGTCAAACCCTTCTCGATCAGCGACCTGATCCCGGCGATCGAGGTGGCGCTGAGCCGTTTCGCTGAGATCACCGAACTCGAACGTGAGGTCGCCGACCTCGGCGAGCGGCTGGAGACCCGAAAGCTGGTCGAACGGGCCAAGGGCCTGCTGCAGGCCAAGCACGCGATGACCGAACCCGAGGCATTTACCTGGATGCAGCGCGCAGCCATGGATCGGCGCACCAGCATGAAGCGGGTCGCCGAGGTGGTGCTGGAGTCTCTGGGCGCCCCGGGTCGCGATTCGTCGACGGGATAAACCCCGGCGGTCCCGCGGTTTCCGGCGTTGTTGGCTATGTTTTACCGAAGGTTGTTGCCCGAAGGGTTTTCCCGACGGTCCCTGCCCGGCCTGTTCAGTCCCGGCACCAGCGCGACATGAGGAGAGATTATGCGTGGTGAGAAGTCGAGATACGCCATCGCACTGGGGTCGGCGGCCCTGCTGATCGTTGCCATCGCGGGCTGCAGCCAACCCGCGCCCGGCGGCGACTCGGCGGCGGAATCCGCTGCGAACGGGGGGGCCACCCCGGCGCCCACCGATCTGGCGATCGTCGAGCAGGTGCAGATCGACCAGAGCGGCGCCGAGGTCAAGTCCGGCGGTGTTGTCGCGCCGGCGGACCCGACCGGTGACGGCACGGCCACCTGCGCGCCGGTGAAGATCGCGATGGCCGGGGCCCTCAACGGTCCCGACGCGGCACTGGGCATCAACATCAAGAACGGCGTGCAACTGGCCCTCGACAAGCACAACGCGGCCAACCCCGGATGCCAGATCGAACTGCGGACCTTCGACACTGAGGGCGACCCGCAGAAGGCGACCGCCATCGCCCCGCAGATCGTCGACGACGAGTCGATCATCGGTCTGATCGGACCGGCGTTCTCCGGCGAGACCAAGGCCACCGGCGGGGTGTTCGATCAGGCCGGCCTCGTTGCCGCCACCGCGTCGGCGACCAACGTGACGCTGTCCGAGCAGGGCTGGAAGACATTTCTGCGCGGCCTGGCCAACGACGGGGTGCAGGGACCCTCAGTGGCCAACTACATGAAGACCACCCTGGGAGACAAGAAGGTCTGCGTCGTCGACGACAGCACCGACTATGGCACCGGACTGGCCAAGGCCGTTCGCGAGACGCTCGGTGAGGTGGCGGTGCCGGCGTGCGAGATCTCGGTCAAGAAGGGCGATAAGGACTTCTCGGCCGCTGTCACGCAGGTGAAGGGCCAGACGCCGGACTCGGTGTTCTTCAGCGGCTATTACGCCGAAGCGGCGCCGTTCGTGCAGCAGTTGCGTGACGCCGGCTTCGCCGGCCGGTTCGTCAGCGCCGACGGGACCAAGGACCCGGAGTTCGTCAAGCAGGCCGGGGAATCCTCAAGGGACGCGGTGCTGTCCTGCCCGTGCGGTCCGGCTTCGGCCGAGTTCGCCGCCGAGTACACCGCGAAGTTCGACCAGGCCCCCGGCACCTATAGCACCGAGGGTTACGACCTTGGCACCATCATGGCCAAGGGTATCGGCTCCGGCGCCGCGACCCGCGCACAACTGCTGGACTTCGCCAAGGCCTACGACGGGCAAGGGGTGGCGCGCAAGTACCAGTGGACCGACACCGGTGAGCTCACCACGACCCTGATCTGGATCTACAAGGTCGCGTAGTCGCACCGGATGATCTACGAGTGCCTCGGACAGTACGCATGCCTTGCCGGTGACATCGGTTTCAACGTCAACAACCTGCGAACCGGCTTCTGGCAGTTAACTATTGACGGGTTGGCCTGGGGAGCGATCTATGCTCTGGTCGCGGTGGGCTACACGTTGGTTTTCGGCGTTCTGCGACTGATCAACTTCGCGCATTCCGAGATTTTCATGCTCGGGATGTTCGGGGCATACTTCTGTCTCGACGTGGTCCTGGGCTTCGCTCCGAGCGGCAACGCCTATAACCTCGGAGTCGGTTTGACGGTGTTCTACCTGGGCATCGCACTACTGTTCGCGATGGCAGTCTCCGGTTCGGCCGCAGTCGGTTTAGAGTTCGTCGCCTACCGGCCACTGCGGCGGCGCAACGCCCGTCCGCTGACGTTCCTCATCACCGCGATCGGCATGTCGTTCGTGATTCAGGAGTTCGTGCACTTCGTGCTGCCGACGATTCTCAAAGGCTACGGCGGCAGCAACGCCCAGCAGCCGATCATCCTGGTGCAGCCCAGGACCCAGTTCGAAGTGTTCGGCGCCTCGGTCACCAACGTCACGTTGGTGATCATCGTCGCGGCACTGGTTCTGGCCCGGCTCACCTACCTCTTCGTCCACCACACGAAATTCGGCCGGGGTATTCGCGCGGTCGCTCAGGACCCGACCACCGCGGCCCTGATGGGTGTGTCGCGGGAGCGGATCATCGTCACGACGTTCCTGATCGGCGGGCTACTGGCCGGGGCGGCCGCATTGCTCTACACACTGCGGGTTCCGCAGGGGATCATCTATTCCGGCGGGTTCCTGCTGGGCATCAAGGCCTTTTCGGCCGCGGTGCTCGGCGGTATCGGCAATTTGCGTGGTGCTCTGATCGGCGGCCTGTTGCTGGGCATTATGGAAAACTACGGCCAGGCCTTGTTCGGCACCCAGTGGCGCGACGTGGTCGCCTTCGTTTTGCTGGTGCTGGTGTTGTTGATCAAGCCCACCGGGATTCTCGGCGAGAGCCTCGGAAAGGCGCGCGCGTGAGCGCGTGGATGGCTCCGGGGGACGGCCTGCGACGCTGGTGGTCGGGTCTGACCCGGATCCAGAAGTGGGGCGTCGGCGTACTCGGCTTCGGCGCCCTGGCGCTGTTGCCGCTCTACACCCCGCCGTTCCTGGACACCCCCGGCATCAGCTTCGGCGGCACCATGGCGCAGTTCGCGATGGTGGCGATCATCGCCATCGGCCTCAACGTGGTGGTCGGCCAGGCCGGCCTGCTCGACCTCGGCTATGTCGGCTTCTACGCGGTCGGAGCGTACACCGTCGCGCTGCTCACCAGCCGGGACAGCCCGTGGAACAGGGCGGGCCCGGACGGGTGGGTGCACGAGAACTGGGCGTGGCTGGCGTGCCTGCCGATCGCGATGGCCATCACCGCCCTGACCGGGCTGATCCTCGGTTTCCCCACCCTGCGAGTGCGCGGGGACTATCTGGCCATCGTCACCCTGGGGTTCGGCGAGATCATCCGCCTGCTCGCCGACAACCTGTCCGGGGTCACCAACGGGCCCCGGGGCCTCAGCGAGGTCGCCTACCCGCGCGTCGGCGCGACCGCGGAACTGCCCTATGGTGTCTTTTCCAGCGGAAACTCCACCGGCGACGCCAACTACGGAACGTGGTGGTTCTGGGTCGGCCTGATCTTCATCGTCGCGATCCTGCTACTGGTGGGAAATCTCGAACGCAGCCGCGTCGGCCGGGCCTGGGTGGCCATCCGGGAAGACGAGGACGCCGCCGAGAGCATGGGCGTCAACACCTTCCGGTTCAAGCTCTGGGCCTTCGTGATCGGCGCCGCCATCGGCGGGCTGTCCGGTGCGCTCTACGCCGGGCAGGTGCAGTACGTGGCGCCGCCGACGTTCAACATCATCAACTCGATGCTGTTCCTGGCCGCGGTGGTACTCGGCGGGCAGGGCAACAAGCTGGGTGTGATCTTCGGGGCGTTTGTCATCGTCTACCTGCCCAACCGGCTGCTTGGCGTGGAGGTGATGGGCATCAACCTCGGCGACCTGAAATACCTGTTCTTCGGCCTCGCCCTGGTGGTGCTGATGATCTTCCGTCCGCAGGGTCTGTTCCCGGTTCGTCAGCAGCTACTGGCCTATGGCAGGTCGGCGCGCGCGCTGCTGGACAGCGCCGACAAGAGCAAGGCCGCGTGATGAATGAGCCGGTGATCGACGACGAGATGGCGGTGCTGCACCGTGAGGTGCATGCCGCTGCGGGCGAGACACTGCTGGAGACCACGGATCTGACCGTGAAGTTCGGTGGTCTGACCGCGCTGGACTCGGTCAACGTCGCGATCAGGCGTGGCGAGATCCTCGGCCTGATCGGTCCCAACGGGGCCGGCAAGACCACCTGCTTCAACGCCATCACCGGGGTCTACCGGCCTACCTCGGGCACGGTGATGTTCGACGGCGAACCGCTGGGCCGGCGTAAACGCCACCAGATCACCCGGCTGGGTATCGCCCGTACCTTCCAGAATATTCGGCTTTGGGGGGAGATGACCGCGCTGGAGAACGTCGTGGTCGGCAGCGACGCCCGGCACCGCACGTCGGTGCCCGGTGCCCTGGTGCGGTCGGCCCGGCACCGCAGGGAGGAGCGCAGTGCCATCGAGAAGGCCGCGGCGCTGCTGCAATTCGTCGGCATCGCCCATCGCGGGGGGGAGAAGGCCAAGAACCTGTCCTACGGGGATCAGCGGCGCCTGGAGATCGCCCGGGCGCTGGCCACCGAACCGAAGTTGCTCTGCCTCGACGAGCCCGCCGCGGGATTCAACCCCAGCGAAAAGTCGGCGCTGATCGACCTGATTCGCGCTATCCGCGAGGACGGCTACACGGTGCTGCTGATCGAGCATGACATGCGGCTGGTGATGGGGGTCACCGATCGGATCGTGGTGCTGGAGTTCGGCCGCAAGATCGCCGACGGTCTGCCCGCCGAGATCCGCGAGAATCCCGCGGTGATCGCGGCCTACCTGGGGGTACCCGATGACGAACTCTGAGAGTGCCGCGACACCTCTGCTCGAGGTCCGCGATGTCGTGGTGAGCTACGGCAAAATCGAAGCGCTGCATGGCGTTTCGCTGATCGTCAACGAGGGCGAGTTGGTGACCCTGCTGGGTTCCAACGGGGCCGGCAAGACGACTCTGATGCGGGCCATCTCCGGTTTGCACCCGCTGTCCGCGGGTTCGGTCTGGTTCGACGGCCGCGACATCACCCGGGTCAAGGCCCACCGGCGTGCCATCGACGGGCTGGTGCAGGCACCGGAGGGCCGCGGTGTATTCCCCGGCATGACAGTGACTGACAACCTTGAAATGGGTTGCTATGGAAGGAAGTTTGATTCGAAGGCCGCCCACGATGAGCGGCTGGACTGGGTATTCACGACATTCCCCCGGCTGGCCGAGCGGCGCAAGCAGGTCGGCGGCACACTGTCCGGTGGTGAGCAGCAGATGCTGGCCATCGGCCGCGCGCTGATGGCAAGGCCGCGGGTGTTACTCCTCGACGAGCCGTCGATGGGGCTGGCGCCGATGGTGATCTCGCAGATTTTCGGCATCATCGCCCAAATCAACGGCGAGGGCACCACGGTGCTGCTGGTAGAGCAGAACGCACAGCAGGCGTTGAGCCGCTCCGACCGGGCGTACATCCTGGAAACCGGCACCGTCACCCGCACCGGACCGGCCCGGGAGTTGTTGGCCGATGACAGTGTTCGGGCGGCATATTTGGGTGTCGCCTGACCTGAAGTTCTAGACGCCGCGACCCGGCGTCAGCGGGCGATGATCACCGACGACCCGTGGCCGAACAGCCCCTGGTTGGCGGTGATGCCGACGGTGGCGCCTTCGACCTGGCGACCGGTGGCCTGGCCCTTGAGTTGCCAGGTCAATTCGCAGACCTGGGCGATGGCCTGGGCCGGGATCGCCTCACCGAAGCAGGCCAGCCCGCCGGAGGCGTTGACCGGAATCCGCCCGCCGATGGTGGTGGCGCCGGACCGCAACAACTGCTCGGCCTCACCCTTGGCGCACAGCCCCAGATGTTCGTACCAGTCGAGTTCCAGTGCGGTGGAAAGGTCGTAGACCTCGGCCAGGCTCAGGTCGTCGGGGCCCAATCCAGCCTCGGCGTAGGCGGTGTCGAGGATGTGATCCTTGAACGCCCGATCCGGCGCCGGGACCACGGCGGTGGAGTCGGTGGCGATATCGGGAAGTTCCGGCATGGACTGCGGGTAGTTCGGGGTGGCACACGACACCGCCCGCACCGACGGCACGCCGGCCAGCGAGCCGAGGTGCTTCTCGGCGAAGGCCCTGCTGGCCACGATCAGTGCCGCCGCGCCGTCGGAGGTGGCGCAGATGTCCAGCAGTCGCAGCGGGTCGGAGACCACCGGGCTGGCCTGGACGTCCTCGATCGAGGATTCCTTGCGGTAGCGCGCATTCGGGTTGGCCAACCCGTGCCGGGAGTTCTTCACTTTGACGTGCGCGAAGTCCTCGGTTGTGGCGCCGTAGAGATCCATCCGGCGGCGTGCCAGCAGCGCGAAATAGACCGTGTTGGTGGCGCCGATCAGGTGGAAGCGCTGCCAGTCCGGATCGTCGCGGCGTTCCCCGCCGACCGGGGCGAAGAACCCCTTGGGCGTGGTGTCGGCACCGATCACCAGGGCCACGTCGCACATCCCGGCCAGTATCTGGGCCCGCGCCGACTGCAACGCCTGTGAACCCGACGCGCACGCCGCGTAACTGGAGGAGACCGGGATGCCGGTCCAGCCGAGTTTCTGGGCGAAGGTCGCGCCGGCGACAAATCCGGGGTAGCCGTTACGGATGGTGTCCGCGCCGGCGACGAGTTGGATCTGGCGCCAGTCCAGGCCGGCGTCGCGCAGGGCGGCCCGGGCGGCGACGACGCCGTACTCGGTGAAGTCCCGGCCCCATTTTCCCCACGGGTGCATGCCGGCCCCGAGGATGTACACCGGTTCGATGGTCATCAGCGACCCGCCTTTGCGATTGTCCATGCGTAGACGCTGCGCTCGATCCCGTCGTCATCGACGTAGAGCGGCATCGTGGTGAGTTCCATCGCCATGCCGACCTTCAGGTCCGCGGCCCGAGTTCCTTCAACGACCTTGCCCAGCACGATGATGCCCTCGGCTTCCAATTGCACCGCGGCGACCGCGAATGGCTCGAATGGATCAGCGGACGGATATGGCGGGGGCGGGGCGTAATGGTTCTGGGTGTAGCTCCACAGCGTGCCGCGCCGCGATAGGGCCACCGGTTCGAGTTCGTCGGCCGTACACGCCGGGTTGGGGCAGTTGTTTGCCCGGGGCGGGAAGACATAGGTGCCGCAGTCCGGGCACTTGGCGCCGACCAGATGCGGGACGCCGGAATCGTCGGACGCCCACCAGCCGTCGATGGCGGGAAGTTGGGCCGGCGTTGGGGGAGATGGCGGAGGAGATGCTGGCACGGCCGTCAGCGTAACCGGTGCCTAGAGTGAGGGCGTGAGCGAGAAGCCGACCCTGATGTTGCTCGACGGCAATTCGCTGGCGTACCGGGCGTTCTACGCACTGCCCGCGGAGAACTTCAAGACCAAAAGCGGCCTGACCACCAACGCCGTCTACGGATTCACCGCCATGCTGATCAATCTTCTTCGCGACGAAGCGCCCTCCCATATCGCCGCCGCGTTCGACGTATCCCGTCAGACCTTCCGCGCGGACCGGTTCCCGGAGTACAAGGCCAACCGGGTCTCGACGCCGGATGAGTTCCGAGGCCAGATCGACATCACCAAGGAAGTGCTCAACGCGATGGGCATCACCGCGCTGGCCGAGCCCGGCTTCGAGGCCGACGACATCATCGCCACCCTGGCCACCCAGGGCGAGGCGGCCGGTTACCGGGTGCTGGTGGTCACCGGGGACCGCGACGCACTCCAACTGGTCAACGCCGACGTCACCGTGCTCTACCCCATCAAGGGCGTCAGCACGCTGATGCGGTACACCCCGGATGCGGTGGTGGAGAAGTACGGACTGACGCCGGCGCAGTACCCCGACTTCGCCGCACTGCGCGGCGACCCCAGCGACAACCTGCCCGGCATTCCCGGCGTGGGGGAGAAGACCGCCGCCAAGTGGATCGTCGAATACGGCTCGCTGCAGGGCTTGGTGGACAACGTCGAGGAGGTACGCGGCAAGGTTGGGGATTCGCTGCGCGCCAACCTTTCCACCGTGGTGCTCAACCGCGAACTCACCCATTTGGTGCGTGACGTTCCACTGGCTCAGACCCCGGACACCCTCGGCCTGCTGGCGTGGGACCGCGACAAGATCCATCAACTCTTCGACGACCTTGAGTTCCGGGTCCTGCGGGACCGTCTTTTCGACACCCTGTCCACCGCCGAACCGGAGGTCGAGGACGGCTTCGACGTGCGAGGCGCCGCCCTGGAACCCGGCACGGTGGCGTCCTGGCTGGACGCGCACGCCCGCCGTGGTGCGCGGTGCGGGATGGCCGTGATCGGCACCCACGCGGCCTACGAGGGTGATGCGACGGCGCTGGCCATCGCTGCCGCTGACGGCGAGGGCGCCTACATCGACACCGCCACCTTGACCCCCGACGATGAGGCCGCGCTGGGGGCCTGGCTGGCCGATGGGCAGGCCCCGAAAGCCCTGCACGAGGCCAAGAGTGCGATGCACGATCTCGCCGGCCGGGGTTGGCGGCTTGCCGGGGTGACCTCCGATATCGCACTTGCCGCGTACCTGGTCCGTCCCGGGCAACGCAGCTTCGCCCTCGACGACTTGTCCGTGCGCTATCTCAAGCGCGAGTTGCGTGCGGAAGAGCCTGAGCAGCAACAACTGTCACTGCTTGACGACGACGACGGCGTCGACGAACAAGGGGTGCAGACGTTGATCCTGCGGGCTCGCGCCATCACCGACCTGGCCGACGCACTGGATGTGGAATTAGCGGCGATGGAATCGTCAGCATTGCTCAGTGAGATGGAACTGCCCGTCCAGATGGTGCTGGCCGGACTTGAAAGTCGCGGTATTGCTGTGGATCTCGACAAGCTCGAGGAATTGCAGAGCGAGTTCGGTGATCAGATCCGCGACGCCGCGCAGGCCGCTTACGCGGTGATCGGCAAGGAGATCAACCTCGGTTCGCCGAAGCAATTGCAGGTCGTGCTGTTCGACGAACTTGAGATGCCGAAGACAAAGAAGACCAAGACCGGATACACCACCGACGCCGACGCCCTGCAAACATTGTTCGACAAGACCGCACACCCGTTCCTCGAGCACCTGCTGGCCCATCGTGATGTCACCCGACTGAAGGTCACCGTCGACGGACTGCTGAAGTCGACTGCCACCGACGGCCGCATCCACACCACGTTCAACCAGACCATCGCCGCCACCGGTCGGCTGTCGTCGACCGACCCGAACCTGCAGAACATTCCGGTCCGCACCGAGGCCGGCCGTCGCATCCGCGACGCATTCTGTGTTGGCGACGGGTATCCGGAGTTGATGACCGCCGATTACAGCCAGATCGAGATGCGGATCATGGCGCACCTGTCCAAGGACGAGGGACTGATCGAGGCCTTTCGCACCGGAGAGGATCTGCACTCCTTCGTCGGTTCCCGGGCCTTCGGGGTGCCGATCGACGAAGTCACGCCGGAGTTGCGCCGTCGGGTCAAGGCGATGTCGTACGGCTTGGCTTACGGGCTCAGCGCGTATGGCCTGTCGGCGCAGTTGAAGATCTCCACCGAAGAGGCCAAGGAGCAGATGGACCAGTACTTCTCCCGGTTCGGTGGGGTCCGCGACTATTTGCTCGATGTGGTCGAACAGGCCCGCAAGGACGGCTTCACCTCCACTGTGTTGGGCCGGCGGCGCTATCTACCGGAGTTGGACAGCAGCAACCGTCAGCTTCGGGAAGCCGCCGAACGCGCCGCACTCAATGCTCCGATCCAGGGCAGCGCCGCCGACATCATCAAGGTCGCCATGATCGAGGTCGATCGGGCACTGACCGCCGCCGGCCTCGAGTCGCGGATGCTGCTGCAGGTGCACGACGAGTTGTTGTTCGAGGTGGCGCCGGGAGAGCGGGAGGCCTTGGAAACTCTGGTGCGCGACAAGATGGGCAGCGCTTACCCGTTGGACGTGCCACTGGAGGTGTCGGTGGGCTTCGGCGGCACCTGGGACGCGGCCGCGCATTAGTCATCAGACGGTGCTCATCGGTGATGCGGCGCGTACTGGGATCAACGAAATCGTTACCGCAACGGAAGCCGGTAGCCGCTGAGTTGGGCCAGCACCGGTTCGGCGGCCACGCGCGCGGCCACCACCCGGTGGGCCTCGTCGTACTGCAGGGCGAACACCCGTTCGTCGGCGAAGCCGCGGTCGATGCGGTCCCGCACGTAGGCCAGTTCGACCACCTGCAGCGCGAACTTTTTGACCGCCGACCCGGCCGGGCGCCCGCCGTAGTGCGACGCCGTCTGGACCGCTGCCTTGCGCGTTCGCATGGAGCCCAGCCAGTTCGCCTCCACCGGCGCCACCAGGCCGGTGGCCACCATGTGCGGGAGCTTGGCGGCCACGATGCGCTGCTCCCGGCGCCGACTAGTGATCGCCAGCACGATCGCCAGCGCGAAGATCGGCATCATCCACAGCACGTAGACGCCCAAGTAGGTGCTCGCCCCGAACATTGCCGAACCGTTCCACAGCCCGTGCATCAGCACCGCCGCCAGGTAGCCGAGCAGCAGACACCCCAGCTTGCCCAGGATGTTGCGTTGATGGAGCGCGAAGTACACCCCGATACCGAACATCGTGGTGAACAGCGGGTGCGCGAACGGGCTGATGAGCAGCCTCAGGGCGGCGATGGTCAGAGATTCGCCGAGCGTCTCGCCACTGGCGATGTAGAAAATATTCTCCAGCCAGGCGAAGCCCACCGCGGTGAACCCCGCGTAGACAAGACAGTCGGTCAGGGTGTTGAGTTCGCTGCGGCGCCGGCCCGTCATCATCAGAAGCAGAAACAGGCCCTTGGCCGCCTCCTCGATCACCGGCGCGCCGATGGCCACCGTAGTGAAGCTTGGCTTGTCCGCATCAGCGCCGCCGTCGAACGCCAGGGCGACCAGGTATACCAATGCCACTGACAGCACCACCGCCACCGATGCACCCCAGAGGAAGGCCATGATCAGCAATCGCGGCGGCTCCGGCTCCCAACGGTCCAGCCACAAATAGCACGCCAGCACGCCCGCCATCGCTATGGTCGCCAGCGCGAACCCCAGGGCGGCGCCGCCGGGATCGGCAGCGGTCAGCAGGGTCAAGATGAGGGCGGCGAGGGTGCCGAGGGCGATAATGGCCGCCAAGGGAGCCCCGACTTTGCGGACCGGGCTTGGGAACAGTGGCCCAAGGCTGCCGAACACCGTCGCAGAGGACACCCATGGAGAGTAGCTGCGGTCGACCCGGGTTTGGCCAGGTTGCGCTCGGTCGAGTACGCTCACCTGGTTCTCGTGTGTTGCAAAGCACGGGATACGGCCCAGCCAAAACCGTCCCTACGACCTACCCTGTCCGGAGCAACCCACCAATATGCCCAGTCCCACCGTCACCTCGCCGCAAGTAGCCGTCAACGACATCGGCTCGGCCGAGGACTTCCTCGCCGCCATCGACAAGACGATCAAGTACTTCAACGACGGCGATATCGTCGAAGGCACCATCGTCAAAGTGGACCGGGACGAGGTTCTTCTCGACATCGGCTACAAGACCGAGGGCGTCATTCCGTCCCGTGAACTCTCCATCAAGCACGACGTCGACCCCAGTGAAGTGGTGTCCGTCGGCGATGAGATCGAGGCACTCGTCCTCACCAAGGAGGACAAGGAAGGCCGCCTGATCCTGTCCAAGAAGCGTGCTCAGTACGAGCGCGCCTGGGGCACCATCGAGGCACTGAAGGACGCCGACGAGGCAGTCAAGGGCACCGTCATCGAGGTCGTCAAGGGCGGCCTGATCCTCGACATCGGCCTGCGCGGCTTCCTGCCCGCCTCCCTGGTAGAGATGCGCCGGGTCCGTGACCTGGCGCCCTACATCGGCAAGGAGATCGAGGCCAAGATCATCGAACTGGACAAGAACCGCAACAACGTGGTGCTGAGTCGGCGCGCCTGGTTGGAGCAGACCCAGTCCGAGGTCCGCAGCGAGTTCCTCAACTTGCTGGTCAAGGGGGCCGTCCGCAAGGGCGTGGTGTCCTCGATCGTCAACTTCGGTGCGTTCGTCGACCTCGGTGGGGTCGACGGCCTGGTGCACGTCTCCGAGCTGTCCTGGAAGCACATCGACCATCCGTCGGAGGTCGTCGCGGTCGGCGACGAGGTCACCGTCGAGGTGCTCGACGTCGACATGGACCGCGAGCGGGTCTCGTTGTCCCTGAAGGCCACTCAGGAAGATCCGTGGCGGCACTTCGCGCGCACCCACGCCATCGGCCAGATCGTGCCGGGCAAGGTCACCAAGCTGGTGCCGTTCGGCGCGTTCGTCCGGGTCGAGGAGGGCATCGAGGGTCTGGTGCACATCTCCGAACTCTCCGAGCGCCACGTCGAGGTCCCCGACCAGGTGGTCGCGGTCAACGACGACGCCATGGTGAAGGTCATCGACATCGACCTCGAACGCCGCCGGATTTCGCTGAGCCTGAAGCAGGCCAACGAGGATTACGCCGAGGAGTTCGACCCGTCCAAGTACGGCATGGCCGACAGCTACGACGAGGCGGGCAACTACATCTTCCCGGAGGGCTTCGACTCCGAGACCAACGAATGGCTCGAGGGCTTCGACACCCAGCGCACCGCGTGGGAGGCCCGCTACGCCGAGGCCGAACGGCGGCACAAGATGCACACCACGCAGATGGAGAAGTTCGCCGCTGCCGACGCCGCGGCGGCTAAGGAGAACCCGACGTCGAGTTCGACATCGTCGAGCCCGAGTTCCGACGACGGCGATTCTGCTGGCGGATCACTGGCCAGCGACGGCCAACTCGCAGCGCTGCGCGAAAAGCTGGCCGGTAACGCCTGATCCGGCCGCATCTGACTACACACCACGGCCCTGAGAATCGCGCCATGCTGCGCATCGGCCTGACCGGGGGAATCGGCGCCGGGAAATCGACGGTGTCGGCCGCCTTCGCCGAGTGCGGCGGGATCATCGTCGACGGCGACGTGATCTCCCGCGAGGTGGTCCAACCGGGTACGCCGGGTTTGGCTGCGCTGGTCGATCATTTTGGCGATGGCATCCTGTTAGCCGATGGCGCTCTGAACCGTCCGGCGTTGGCCGCCAAGGCTTTCGGCGACGAGGAGCAACGCGCCAGGCTCAACGCGATTGTTCACCCCCTGGTCGCAACCCGTCGCGCGGAGATCGTCGCGGCGGTCGGCGAGGATCAGGTGATCGTCGAGGACATTCCGTTACTGGTCGAGTCTCAGATGGCCCCGCTGTTTCCGTTGGTCGTCGTGGTGCACGCCGACGTGGAGGTGCGGTTGAACCGGCTGATCGGTATTCGCGGGATGGACGAGTCCGATGCCCGGGCGCGGATCGCCGCCCAAGCCACCGAGGAACAGCGCCGTGGGGTCGCCGATGTCTGGCTGGACAACTCCGGCACCGCGGGCCATTTGGTGGAGCAGGCCCGCGAACTCTGGTACCAGCGGATCCTGCCGTTCGCGCATAACCTCACCGCGAAAACCCCAGCGGCGGAATCGCAGAACCCGGTGCCGTTCGACCCGACCTGGCCCGACCAGGCCGCGCGGATTCTGGCTCGGCTCAACACCGCCTGCGGTCACCGTGCCCTGCGCATCGACCACATCGGTTCGACTGCGGTCGCCGGGATGGACTCGCGAAACATCATCGACGTTCAGGTCACCGTTGCGTCCCTGGATATCGCCGACGAACTCGCCGAGGATCTACTGCGGGCAGGGTATCCGCGGGTCGAATCTGTCACAGGCGATGTTTGTTTTGATGCGGCCACCGATGTGAGCTTGTGGCGCAGGCGTTTTCACGCTTCAGCTGATCCCGGTCGGCCGACCCACATCCATATCCGGGTCGACGGTTGGCCCAACCAGCAGTTCGCGCTGTTGTTCGTCGACTGGTTGACGGCTAATCCGGGCCCGCGGGCCGACTACAACCAGGCAAAGCGATCAAACACCGCGCAGCTGTGGTTCGCCAAGGCTCACTCGCGGGCCTGGGAGTGGGCCGCGGCCACCGGATGGCCGACGGTCAGCTAGGCGCTGCAGCCGCCTCTGGCGCCGGTGCGCTGAAGTCCATCGGGGGCATATCCATCGGGGGCATATCCGTCGGGAGCAAGTCTCCCGGCGCGAGCGGGATGCCGGTGGCGTTGCTCAGTGGGGCACCGCAGTTCATGGCGCCGTAGTCCGGGTCATCTTTGGCCGGCGTCAGTCGAGGGGCAATGAACTGGTCGGCCTGAATCACGAGTTGGTCATCGACGAGGATCTCGCAGTGCAGGCTGGCCGAGTAGGGCCACTGAATCGAGATCCGCATGCCAGCCTCTGCCGGGTCGGTCAGGATTCCGGTGGCTTCGAAATTACGGCCGGGCAGCATGGTCGGGTCCGCACTGTTGACCTGGGTGTCGCTGATCCGGTACCCGATGAGCGCGCCGCGGGCCAGTCCGGTCACCCGGGCCCGGTAGATGACGTTGTGCAAGACGGCGTACTGGGTCCCGGCGTCCTGGGTCCCCGCGTCCTGGGTTCCGGCGACGTTCGCGGTCCCGTCGGCGTTCGCGGTCCCATCGACGTCATCGGCACCCGCGATACCGGTGCCCAGCACGGTCGCCGTCAGCGCCCCAATGGCACCGAGCGACACCGCGCGCCTCATGCGTCCCACGGATGAAGAGATTACGCCTAGCGCCAGCTCAATTGCACACCGATGCCGCTCAACCAGGCGTTGAGGTCATAGCCGTGCGCGGCCAGGCCTTCCACGGCGGCAGCGGCGCATCGGAACGCTCCCGAGGCCGTGTCAGTTGTCACCAGGCCATCTCGGTGGGCCTGGAGTAACTCCTCGACATCGACGAGGTCAGCACCGCGGCCGGTGCGCACCACGATGTCGAGGTAGTGGTCTTCGGTCTCCCAGCGTTCCGCGCCGACGCTGATCCGGGCGACGTCGAGATAGAAATCCTGGTCGCGCTCATGGCCCGGGTTGAAGTGGAAGACGCTGGCCCGTAGACCCAGGGTCGGCAGCAGCCATGACTCGAGGTATCCGAACTGGGGCCGACCGGGTGTGGGCCGGGCCATGTATAGACCCCAGGGGCACAACCGGTAGGTGTCCACGGCCCGGGCGATCCCTTTGGGGTCGGTGTTGGTGCGCGCGACGAGATCGAAAGTCTCACGCTTAGGCGGGTGGCTGAGTGGAGGGTGGCTGAGTGGCGGGTGGATGGCGTCATCCTACGACGCGTCGGCAGGTGTCCGGCCCGTCCGGCCCCGCGCCTACCCTGTAGGTATGGCCTTCGCTACCGAACGACCCGTGGCCGCTCACCCGGAGTCCCGGGCGGTCGAGGACGCGGTCCGCACCGGCCCGCGCTTCGAGGTGGTCAGCCCATTCGAGCCGGCCGGAGATCAGCCTGCCGCGATCGCGGAGTTGGAGCGTCGAATCCGGGCGGGGGAGCGCGACGTGGTTCTGCTCGGCGCCACCGGCACCGGAAAGTCCGCCACCACGGCCTGGCTCATCGAGAAACTCCAGCGTCCCACCCTGGTGATGGCGCCCAACAAGACGCTCGCCGCTCAATTGGCGAACGAATTGCGAGAGATGTTGCCCAACAACGCCGTTGAATATTTCGTGTCGTACTACGACTACTATCAGCCTGAGGCGTACATCGCCCAGACCGACACCTATATCGAGAAGGACAGTTCGGTCAACGACGATGTGGAACGGCTGCGACACTCGGCCACCTCCAACCTGCTGTCGCGACGCGATGTGGTGGTGGTCGCTTCGGTGTCGTGCATCTACGGCCTGGGCACTCCGCAGTCCTACCTGGATCGATCGGTGGAGTTACAGGTCGGTACCGAGGTTCCGCGCGACGCCCTGCTCCGGTTGCTGGTCGATATCCAGTACAGCCGCAACGACATGTCCTTCACCCGCGGCTCATTCCGGGTGCGCGGGGACACCGTCGAGATCATTCCGTCCTATGAGGAACTGGCCGTCCGCATCGAGTACTTCGGCGATGAGATCGAGGCGTTGTACTACCTGCACCCGCTGACCGGGGACGTGGTGCGCAAGGTCGACTCGCTGCGGATCTTTCCGGCCACCCACTACGTCGCCGGACCGGAGCGGATGACCGCGGCCATCTCGACGATCGAGTCCGAACTGGCCGAGCGACTGGCCGAGCTGGAGCTCCAGGGCAAACTGCTGGAGGCCCAGCGGCTTCGGATGCGGACCAACTACGACATCGAGATGATGCGCCAGGTCGGTTTCTGCTCGGGTATCGAGAACTACTCCCGCCATATCGACGGCCGCGACGCCGGTTCGGCGCCGTCGACGCTGCTGGACTACTTCCCCGAAGATTTCCTGCTGGTGATCGATGAGTCCCACGTCACCGTCCCGCAGATCGGCGGCATGTACGAGGGTGACATGTCCCGCAAGCGCAATCTCGTCGAATTCGGGTTCCGGCTTCCCTCGGCCGTCGACAACCGCCCGCTGACCTGGGAGGAATTCAGTTCCCGCGTCGGGCAGACGGTGTACCTGTCGGCAACGCCGGGGCCCTACGAATTGGCCCAGGCCGGCGGAGAGTTCGTGGAGCAGGTGATCCGGCCCACCGGCCTGGTCGACCCGCAGATCGTGGTCAAGCCCACCAAGGGCCAGATCGACGACCTGATCGGCGAGATCCGCACTCGTGCCGCACGCGACGAACGCGTTCTGGTCACCACCTTGACCAAGAAGATGGCCGAGGACCTCACCGACTATCTACTCGAGATGGGTATCCGGGTCCGCTACCTGCACTCCGAGGTGGACACCCTGCGCCGGGTCGAACTGCTCCGCCAACTGCGACTCGGCGACTACGACGTGCTGATCGGCATCAACCTGCTGCGCGAAGGCCTGGACCTGCCCGAGGTGTCGCTGGTGTGCATTCTCGACGCCGACAAGGAGGGCTTTCTGCGCTCGGCCCGCAGCCTCATCCAGACCATCGGACGGGCGGCCCGCAACGTCTCCGGCGAGGTCCACATGTACGCCGACAAACTCACCGACTCCATGAAGCAGGCCATCGACGAGACGGATCGCCGGCGCGCGAAGCAGGTTGCGTACAACGAAGAGCGCGGCATCGACCCCCAACCACTACGCAAGAAGATCGCCGACATTCTCGACCAGGTGTACGAGGAGGCCGAGGACACCGAGTCGGTCGAGGTGGGTGGACGCAACGCCTCCCGGGGCCGACGTGCCCAGGGCGGGGCGGGCCGGGTCATCAGCGCCGGCATCATCGACGGCCGCGACGTCACGTCCATGCCGCGAGCCGAACTGGCCGCCCTGATCAAGGATATGACCGACCAGATGATGGCGGCGGCGCGCGATTTGCAGTTCGAGTTGGCCGCGCGTCTTCGCGACGAGATTCACGATTTGAAGAAGGAACTACGCGGCATGGATGCCGCGGGGCTCAAGTAACGCCCGGCCCGAATGCGACGCGCGGGTTGGGTCGCCGGCAGTTGGTGTAACCGTCATGGCACCACCTGGCAACGGTTCGGTAACCCCCTGAAACGCCTCCCGCGTGTGGACTTACACGGTTGTAGTTTCGGCGTGTACCTCACCACGGATTGGGAAAAACATGCCAAGGACCCTCACCCGCTTCGCCGCCAAGGCAATGGGCAGCGTTGGGTTATGCGCAGCCGCCATCGTGCTGAGTCCGGATGTGGCTGCCGCGCCGCTGAAGACGGGCGGCTACGAGTGCGTCGAGCAGTCCGCTGCTGCGGATCCGGCAGCGGCGACCGCAGCGCTGTGCGCGCCTATCGCCGACATGGCTGGGATCCCGATGGCATTGCCGGGGCCACTGCCGGTAGGCGCCGCAGCGGTCGGCATTCCGCCGATTCCCATCGTGGTTCCCCCCGTTCCGGTGGGTGTGCCGCCGGTTCCGGTGGGTGTGCCGCCGGTTCCGGTGGGTGTGCCGCCTGTTCCGGTGGGTGTGCCGCCGGTTCCGGTGGGTGTGCCGCCTGTTCCGGTGGGTGCTGCTGCGCTGCCCGTCGGAGCTCCGCTACCGGTCGGCGCTCCGCTACCGCTCGGCGCTCCGATCATCGACATGGCCGGCGGTAAGGGTGCGGCCGCTGGTCCCGCCCCGGCTGGCGCACCCGCATCCGGCCAACCAATCCTGCCCGGTCCCACGGGGAATTAAGACTGACGCCCACTGACGGCTTGGTGATTTTTGATAGGAGTAGCAGCAATGCGGGCAGCAGTCCGGTGTGTTCTGGTGATGGTCGGGATCGTGGCGAGTGTGTTCGTCGGACCGGCCGGCGTGAGCACGGCCACGACGAATCAGCCGAACCAGCTGTCCGGTCTCACCATCGCGTCGGTGTCGCCGAAGTCGGGTGAGATTGTCGGCGTGGCACACCCTTTCGTGGTGACGTTCGGTGCTCGGGTCCCCGATCGTGCGGCGGCCGAGCGTGCCCTTGACATCACCGCGGCGGGGAACGCAGTAACGGGGAAGTTCGAGTGGCTCGACCACCGGACGGTGCAATGGGTGCCCGACCAATTTTGGCCCGCGCACAGCACCGTGGCGCTGTCCGTCGGCGGTCGGCCGACGAACTTCGCAACCGGGCCCGCGGTCATCGGCGTGGCCGACATCTCGAATCACACCTTCACCGTGACCATCGACGGCGTTCAGTCGGGACCATCGTCGCCGTTACCGGCCCCGCACCACCGACCTCACTGGGGTGAGGAGGGCGTATTCCCGGCCTCCATGGGCAAGCCCAAGTACCCGACGCCGGTCGGCATCTACGCGGTCTTGGCCAAGGAGCGCGGGGTGACGATGGACTCGAGCACCGTCGGCATTCCCGTGCACAGTCCCGATGGCTACCACCTCAAGGTGGAACACGCGGTCCGGTTCACCCGCCGCGGCCTCTTCGTGCACGGGGCGCCATGGGCGGTCAATTCGTTCGGGCACGAAAATATCAGCCACGGCTGCATCAGCCTAAGTCCCGAGGACGCGCAGTGGTACTTCGACACGGTGAACGTGGGGGACCCGATCATCGTTAGAGAAAACGGACTTGAAGTACCAAGGGCGGTGGTGACGGGTACCCGCAGTGGTGGTGCCGGAGGCTGAAGGTAGGTGAATCGTGCCACTGCCCTTGCGCGGAGGGGTTAGTGTTGCTTCTCGGCGCTGAAAACGAATCACTGGAGGACACGAATGGGCGGTTACACGACCGTTGTCGTCGGTACGGACGGCTCGGATTCATCGTTGCGCGCGGTCGACCGGGCCGGCCAGCTCGCGTCGGGACCCGACGCGAAGGTGATCGTGGCCTCTGCGTTCCTCCCTGCCCCCGAGGACACCCGTGCTGCGGATCTCCTCAAGGGCGAGGGCTACAAGATGGCCGGCACCGCCCCGGTCTACGACCTGCTCCGGGATGCCCGCGACCGGGCCAAGGCAGCCGGTGCCGTCAATATCGAGGAACGCGCCATCGAGGGTGCCCCGGTAGACGCACTGCTCGCCCTCGTCGACGAGGTGGGAGCTGACCTGCTGGTGATCGGCAACGTTGGTCTCAACACGATCGCCGGCCGCCTGCTCGGATCGGTGCCCGCCAACGTGGCACGCCGCTCCAAGACCGACGTGCTGATCGTTCACACCTCGGGTTAGGCCGATCACGGCATCGGCCACCTCCGGCGGCGCTGTGCGCACCCGGCTGTGGTGCCGGGGCGCGCTCACAGCGGAGAACTTTCCGCTTGATTACGTCTCCGCGCATCTTGCTGAGGCGGGCGCGCTGGTTTGGGTCGACCTGTGCAATCCGGATCACACACAGCTGGACAAACTCTCCGCCGAACTTTTACTTGAGGCACGCGCCGTCGAAGACCTCGTCGACCGAGTGGCACGGACCAAGGCGACCCGCTATGCCACCCACACCTTCCTGACCGTCTACGCCACCGGTTTGGGACCGATAGTGCCCGGCGCCATCGAGTCCCGACTGCTGACGGCCCGGATCTCGATTCTGGTGCTGCCCAACGCGGTGGTGACCGTGCGGCACGAAAGCGAGCCGTTAGGAACGGTTTTCGACATCGACGAGGTGGTTCGGCGCTGGGACGACAACGCCGATCTATTGGATAGAGGCAGCCCGGCTCTGCTGCACGGCATCCTCGATGTGGTGGTGGATGCACAGTTCGACACGATTCAATCGCTCGACGACGCCGTCGAATCACTCGAGGACGGGTTATTCGACGACACCGGCTCCAATCGCACGATCCAACGCAACACCTACCGGCTGCGCAAGGAACTCGTCGAGTTGCGCCGCATCGTGTTGCCGATGCGGGAGGTGGTCAACACCATTCGGCGCAGCGACTCGGCCGAACGCGACGGGTGGTACGACGATCTCTACGACAACGTCATCCGGGCGGCGGAGTGGACGGAGTCCCTGCGCGACATGATCACCACGGTGTTCGAGACGAACCTGTCACTCCAGGATGCGCGGCTCAACATCGTGGTCAAGAAGCTCACCGGCTGGGCGGCGATCCTCGCGGTGCCCACCTTGGTCACCGGCTGGTACGGCCAGAACATTCCCTATCCGGGTTTCAGTGAATTCTCCGGGGTCGTCACCAGTGCGCTGGTCAGCGTGCTCGCCTCGGTGGTGCTGTTCGTCATGTTCAAACGCCGCGGCTGGATCTGACCGGCGGGGTACGCGTGCACTAGAGCGGCCGAAAGACGGGGTACCGCGTGTGTGAGGGTGTGTTCGGCTTCGTGCGCGATCCGGTGTGCCTCGGTCAGGGTGATTTCCGGGCTGATATCGAGTTCGGCCTCGGCGTGCAACCGGTGCCCGATCCATCGCATTCGGACGCCGCGGACGCCGATGACTCCGGGCTCTGCGGCCAGCGCCGCTTCGGCAGCGTCCACGAGGGCGGGGTCCACGCCGTCCATCAGTCGGCGGAATATGTCGCGGGCGGCGATCCGCAAGACGGCAAGGATGGCGACCGTGATGATCAACCCGACGATCGGGTCGGCCAACGGGAAGCCGAGGGCGATGCCACCCGCCCCCATCAACACCGCCAGTGAAGTGAATCCGTCTGTGCGGGCATGCAATCCGTCCGCAATCAGCGCCGCCGACCCGATTCTGCGCCCCACTCGGATCCGGTAGATCGCGACCAGTTCATTGCCGAGAAAGCCGACCAGTCCAGCGACCGCGACCAAGCCGAGATGATTGACCGGCATCGGGTTGGCCAGTCGCCGAATTGATTCCACCCCGGCGACGATCGCGGACAGTGCGATCATTGCGACCACGAAGAGTCCGGCCACGTCCTCCGCGCGGCCGAAGCCGTAGGTGTAGCGGCGGGTCGCCGGCCTGGTGCCGAGGGCGAACGCCACCCATAGTGGAATCGCCGTCAGCGCATCGGAGAAATTGTGGATGGTATCGGCGAGTAGGGCCACCGATCCCGAGATCAACACGATCACCACCTGAACGGTCGCCGTCGCCATCAGCGCCAGGAAGCTGATCTTCACCGCCCGGATGCCGGCGGCACTGGACTCCAGGGCGCCGTCGATGCTGTCGGCCGCGTCGTGGCTGTGCGGGGCGAAGATCTCGCGAACGGCCGCGCCGATTCTTCCCGCGCGTCCGCGGGTTTCGTGGCCGTGCGCATGCGCGTGGCCGTGCCCTTGCGTCATGCCCGGCGTCCTTTCCGCTGAGACCGCGCGCGGGCGGGGGAAGGTTCGGGGGCGTCCGCGTGCAGGACGGTGAGGTCGGCTGCGTCGCGATGATGGCCGGGCACACCGGGGCCGGCATGTTCGGCGTTGAACACCGCGTCGGTCACGAGTTGGCGGAGGTGATCGTTGTCGAGGCTGTAGTAGATGGTGGTGCCGTCGCGGCGGGTTCGCACCAGTCGCGCCATCCGCAGTTTGGCCAAATGCTGGGACACCGACGGTGCGGGCTTGTCGACGTGGTCGGCCAAGTCGCCGACCGACATCTCGGCGCGCACCAGTGCCCACAGGATTTGGACGCGGGTAGCGTCGGCCAACATCCGGAACACCTCGACCACCAGGTCCACCTGGTCGTCCGGAAGTCGCGGGGCGCATCCTATTGTATCTGCGTTCATAAGCAGATAATAGCTTATGACAGCCATCCGTGGGTTCGGACGGACGGGCCGGGCGCGACCGCCGGGGTGCCACACAAATTGACTGCATGGCATCACACTCAGTGACGCTATGCTGTCGTTATGCGAACGACAGTGACCCTTGATGACGACGTCGTCGCCCATCTCCGACGACTGATGGCCCAGCGCGGCATTTCCTTCAAGGTCGCTCTCAACGACGCGGTCCGGGCGGGGGCGGTCGATGCCCCGGCGCCGTCGAAGTTCGTGACCCGCACCGCCGAACTCGGGGTACCGCCGATGAATATGGATCGGGCCCTGCAATTGGCTGCCGAACTCGAGGACGAGGAACTGATTCGCCGGCAACGTCGAGGCGCATGAAGATCGTCGATGCGAATGTTCTGCTGTATGCGGTCAACACGGCGAGTGACCACCATGAGGCGTCCCGTCAATGGCTCGATGCCGCGTTGTCCGGGGCAGACACCGTTGGACTGGCCTGGGTTCCGCTTCTCGCGTTCGTCCGACTCTCCACCAGGCAAGGCTTGTTCCCCACACCCTTGACCGCGGAGGCCGCAGTGCAGAGGGTCTCGGCGTGGTGCTCAGCACCCGGGGCCCTCGTCATCGGTCCGACACCCCGGCACGCGGACGTTCTGAGTCGACTGCTGGCCGACATCAGTGTCGGCGGAAACCTCGTCAACGACGCTCACCTGGCCGGACTCGCCATTGAGCACCGCGCGAGCATCGTGTCTTACGACAGCGACTTCGGTCGTTTTGCCGGAATCCGGTGGAGCACTCCCGACGCACTGCTCTGACGGCCTACCAGCGATCTGGCGACCGACTGAAATGATCGCCATCCAAGTTTGTCCTGTGGCGCACAAGAACGCCGGCCGCCGACATCACCGAGGACGGACATGACTTCTGCGCAGACCTGACCGTCGGCACCGACTCGTCGGCAACGGCGGCGCCTGGAGATCGGACTGCGCCTTCTCAATGCTTCAAAGCGCCCGCGAGGAGACGAAGTCCGGTCTGGTCGCCGCTACCACCCGATTCAAGGAGGCCTACCGGACGTCTTCCAGGGCGAACCCACCCGGCCGGGGTCGTCCGCGGATCGCCGGTGAGCCGCGGACGGGTCACCGGGGTGGCCCGCATCGTGCGCACGATCGATGAGGCCTCCGCACTGCAGCGAATCGAGATTCTCATCGCGTCGATCACCGACGTCGGCTGGACTCCCTACTTCAGCCTGATCGCCGGCCTGGTCACCGATATCGGAAGTGCCGTCTCGCACGGCGCGGTGGTAGCACGCGAATACGGGCTGCCCGCAGTGGTGAACACCCGGATCGCAACCCGGGTGTTCCGTACCGGGAACCGCATTATGCTCGACGGGCAGTCCGGAGTCGTGCGACTGGCCGACGACGACGGCCAGTCCGCGTCGTTCACCCGGGTGGAACAAACACGGGTCGCGCTGGGGCCGTTGATTTAATCTGGCCCGCTACCAACCCCGCTCGCGCCACTCGTCCAGATGTGGTCGCTCCGCGCCCAGCGTGGTGTCGTCGCCGTGGCCCGGGTAGACGACGGT
>Ga0210003_1000566_pt1 | contig 33366 bp, 34 predicted proteins | sample LantaG_FD_182804 | JGI IMG/M metagenome (GOLD analysis project Ga0210003, IMG submission 182804) | Deep subsurface microbial communities from Baltic Sea to uncover new lineages of life (NeLLi) - Landsort_02402 metaG (SPAdes) (version 2) | ecosystem: Environmental > Aquatic > Marine > Oceanic >...
CACTCTTGTAATGCCTCGCGTTCTCAAGCACAACCGCGTTACTCACCACACCTGCCGGTTCCATAAGATTCGTCACCTTAACCTTAACACTCACCGAATTCGACTCCCCCACCGAAAGACCCCCAACGTCCCAGCTAACCGTCCCCGTCAGCATATTATATACGCCTCCACCAGACACGTTCACATCACCTACATCAATCTCCCTCGGCAGATAATCCACTATCGTCAAATCATTCGTATCCCCAACATACGCCGGCGAATTCTCATCCGTCACCGGATTACCATAATTTATCGTATAGGCTATATAATCGCCGGGCAAAACCGCATCGTTCACGTCATCCGCCACACTCAAAGTCAAACTCGAACCCGCGCGCACCGCCTTATAAAGATTCAGCCTGCCCTCCGTAACACAAAGCCCCTCCAATGCATCCACCTTATCGACACTCCCCATCACAATATCCTTAACCTCCGTATAACTAAGCCCCGGATTGCGACCCCAAACCAGCGCACACGCACCAGCCACAAACGGCGCTGCCATCGATGTACCATCCAACGACTGGTACCCTCCCCCGCGTGCACATGTCAGAATCTCACTCCCCGGTGCAGCCAAATCAACCGATGTCCTCCCGTATGCCGAAGATTGGTCCGTATCCTCCCATATCGATCGTTCATCATTATGGTCAGTCGCCATCACCGCAATTATATTGTTAATATCATAACTCGCAGGATAACGAGCACTCTTGTCGTTATCCGCCTCCTCCCAATCCTCCGGGTTCCCTGCAGCACAAACACAAAGAATCCCGTTCGCATCCATTTTCCCTATCTCAAGCTCAACTGACTCGCTATATCCAACTATGCCCCACGACATATTCAGAATGTTCGCTCCCATTTGGACAGCATAATCCATAGCCTCGATAATGTTGGCGACCCATCCCCCTCCGGAACTGCCATGGCTCTTCACCGCCATAATCTTTATATTCCAGCATACCCCGCTCACTCCCTCGTTGTTGTCGCCTACAGCGCCGATTATCCCCGCGCAGAACGTCCCATGGAAATTGTCATCCAGCGGGTCACTATCCTGATTAAAAAAGTCATAACCGTAGACGTCATCAACATATCCATTCCCATCGTCGTCAACTCCAGGCTGGCCATTTAGTTCTGCTTCGTTCACCCACATATTCTCAGCTAAATCCGGATGATTGTAATCCACCCCCGTATCTATTACCGCCACGATAATATCGCCGCTGCTCCTACGAATGTCCCACGCCTCCGGTGCATCAATATCCACGTCAACCGTCCCGCCAGTCTGACCGGTATTATTTAGCGCCCATTGCTCACCAAAATTCGGATCATTCGGATACGTTGAATACAGTTCCACCCGATAGTTGGGTTCCGCATACAATATCCCACTCCCTTTATTCAACACCGTCAGCGCATTCTCCACCGAAACGTTCTTCGGCAGCTTTACTAACGTTAAACCCGACACAAGTTTATAAGAACGTTCGACCGCCCCAGCCCCGCGTTCCGCCAATATAGCATTCTTCTCGCTCATATTACGCTGACGCCCGTCCTGCTTCGCGCCAAACCGAACAAGTACTTCCCCCGGCGCATACTTCTCTGAATCCCCCTGACCTCCGTCAACAAGACCTGCCGTAATAATCACTGCTAAAATAATTGGTGTGGCAAACATGACAACTCCTTTCTACAAATACCTTTACTCCATTATGTTCCCGCGGTGTTTCCGCCTTCTTTACAAAAACCCCTTTTCAACATCCATCTAACACCTCCGGCGCCTTGCTGCAACCAATACTCCACCTAATCCAAGCAAAACCATCGTTGCTGGCTCCGGCACAAGCGTCCCGTCAACAACCAACGTGGCCCTCGTCAGCATTACCGAGCCCGTCTCAATAACCATTGCGTCAATAATACTAAACGCATTATATTCAATTAAGACTGTTCCTTGCCCATCTCTAAGATCCGACCAACTCGTCAACCCATACAGTTCGAATTCCGAAAGGCAGTCAAACGCCTCTGGACTCGGATACGTTTCTGCGCCGCCATGCACGTCCGCGATACGAACCCCCGGATTACTCCCCAAATTACCCAACAGTGACGCGTCCCAGGGATAGAACACACCACGTTCGTAATCATACTCAATCAGCGCGCCCGTTATCTCACCCGCCCAGTCAATATACACGTGCGATATCTGCGTGAACTGCACCCCCAGATCAAAATCAAGGCTCCACGCGTCCGTATCGATCCCGTACTCCCCCGCGGCGTCCAGCGGCAGTTCAACTATCGTCGCATCAGCCCGCGGCCCACCGGCAAGCACCATCAGAACCGCCAAAACAACCCCAACTCTAACTATCCGCTCCATCGTAAATCTCCTTTCCCGAAATTCGCCTATAAAACCGCTCATCCGTGAACTATAATTATACCACATTTACTGACCCGCTTCAACTTTAATTCCTGTTTAGCCTCCACATCTATTCCTAAACAACCACACTCCACCTAATCCAAGCAACACCAATGTCGCCGGTTCGGGTACCACGGTAAACGAGGTAATGTATGTATCCTGAAGCCCTCCATAGTACGGCGCATAGGGGGGGGCAAAAGATTGTAGCGTCAAAGTATAATCTCCAGCGGGCAGCGTCCCAATTGCTTCCGAGTACGACCACTCACTAACAACGGGAATCACGCCCCACATAAAATACATGTCCAAGTCTAATGATGTACCAATAGCTGAAAATTCCGTATAGTCCACTTGCGGCCCCGACGATGGTGCATACCCAGACGCGTAAATTGTAATCATTTCACCGGCCGATGGCTCCTCAGGAATTGTGTACGCATCCGCAATAGCCCGACCTTTCGCTGGCGGAACCGGCACACAGGCTAACCAGCACAATCCTAACAACGCAAACACCCAAGTTCTCTTGCTTTTTCCTTCTTGCTTCATAATCGCTCCTTTCCGCAACAAAAACCGCAATACACGCCTCAACACCTGCATTATCCTCATTTTAACAAACCAGCCGCCGAACAAAAAGTAAATTTTCTTTTAACGCCACAAATTCCCCAAAAAATACGCTCACTCGCCAATTTCACCTCAAAAACCTCATTTCCACCATATTAGCTCACATCCCAAAGCACCTGCAATCGCCAACTGTTCTAATACATAAGATGCGCAAGAGCCTTCTACTGTTCCATAAATTAAAAGTTTTTCCCATCATAAAATCTCCCACACAAAACCCAAACGCCCACAAAAAACTGCCAGACCCCTCTCACCCCCCAGGAACGCTCATCCTTCACCACCTTTTTCATTCAAGAATCCGTAATCACCCGTAACGTTCCTTTTGAGCGCGGAGTTTGGTTCAAGTACAAGGCTTGCAGTTTCGCCCAGGCGAGAGGTGTACTTGTTGTACGTAGAGCATTGGGGCGGGCTGCGTAACGCAGTAATTGAACCAAAGAACCGCTCAAAAAATCAATCAAAAACGCTTGTTCGCCCTATTACAGAAGGGCGCCCTTTTTCTAAGCACCCAGGAACGAGTATCGAGACTATGATAACAATCGCAACAAACAATTCCGCCGTCAACCTCGCGATTCATCGCGCCGGTCGATACCTTCACCTGAAATCATCCCAAACCCTCTATACCGCCCAGCCTAACCGCAAACTACAACCCTTTTATGCAAAACAAACCCAATTTCCAAAAAGCCAAAATGAACTTAACCCCCCATTGCAAAACGGCTTATGGAGAGTTTCGTGTTTGCAGCCCGCGCCAAAACAAACCCAATTTCAATCCCCCCATCGAAGATCGGAGTTTATCCCGACTCGTCGGGGCTGCCCTCTTGTTTCGAGCCTTCTCATTTTCGTGTTTCGAATTTGTTTCGGATTTAGATATTCGGATTTCGTGCTTCAACCCAACAATTATGCAAAACAAACCCAATTTTCCAAACGCCAAAATGGACCTAAGCCACTACGAACAAAAGGATTATGAACATGAACCACCTTTCGCATTCGGCCAAAACAAACCCAATATTGCAGCACCCCGGAAATCCGCCCTTGCCGGACCGCTGGCGGACACGCATTTTTCCAAAAACGCTCCCAAACGAAAAAAAACCTTGCAAACCACTTCCACCGCCGCTATAATTTCTTACATGATGTCCAAACGTAAATTCAGTTGTATCCACGCAAAGGCCGCCTCAGCCGCCCTGAATCGTTTCCTGCGCCGCTTGGCGCTATAAACTAACAACATCAAGAATTCACCAAAACCCTCTTTCCCCCAGTAATATCGTGGATATTCTACGCTGATTCTGGCATAATTACCCGCATCAGCTAATATATTGGAGAACAGAAAAATGTCGCCGGATAAGATAATTATTTTCGACACAACATTAAGGGATGGCGAGCAATCCCCGGGAGCCTCGCTTTCTATCAGCGAAAAGGTCGAAATCGCCCAACAGCTCGAAATATTGGGTGTAGACGTAATTGAAGCCGGTTTCCCGATTTCCTCGCCGGCCCAGTTCGAGGCTACACAGCGAGTGGCGGAAACCGTTAAAGGTTCGGTTATTGCCGCCCTTGCACGGGCAAACAAAGGGGATATCGAAGCAGCCGGCAAAGCCATTGCGCCGGCGGAAAAGCAGCGAATCCACACGTTCATCGCGACCTCGCCAATCCACATGCAGTACAAGCTCAAAAAAAGCTGTGATGAAGTGCTCAAAATGGCGGTCGATGCCGTAACGTATGCCAAGACGTTCGTCGATGACGTGGAATTCTCGCCTGAAGACGCGTGCAGGAGCGAAATACCGTTCCTCATAGAGATACTGACTGCTGTTATCGAAGCCGGCGCGACGACACTGAACATACCGGATACAGTCGGATACGTTCTGCCATACGAATATGGCAGACTGATTGCGAGACTCAAGGCAGACGTACCAAACATAAACAAGTGCATAATCAGCACGCACTGTCACAATGACCTTGGCATGGCTGTTGCCAATTCCCTTACCGGTGTTCGCAACGGTGCTCGTCAGGTTGAGTGTACGGTCAACGGTCTTGGCGAAAGGGCCGGCAACGCCGCGCTTGAGGAAGTCGTTATGGCTATACATACGCGATCGGACTTTTTTACCGCGCCGGGGGCACGCACGCCTATTCTCAATATCAAAACGAAAGAAATACACCGGACGAGTCAACTTGTTTCACGGTTGACGGGTTTTGTGATTCAGCCGAACAAGGCTATTGTCGGTGCGAACGCATTTGCGCATGAGGCTGGCGTTCATGTGGATGGGATTCTTAAAGAGCGTACGACATATGAGATTATGACTGCCGAGAGCATCGGTCTGGGCGGTTCGCGGATGGTGCTTGGACGCCATACCGGCAGGCACGGCTTTGTTGACAGGTGCAAGCAGCTTGGCTTTAAGCTGAGCAAGCAGGAATTGGATCTGGCCTACAAGAGGTTTCTGGAAATCGCCGACAAGAAGAAGGAGATCTTCGACGAGGATATATCGGTGATAATTAACGATGAGATTCGCATCATCGAGAAAACTTATGACATGCAGTACCTGCACGTAGCCTGTGGAACGGGAACTTTGCCTACCGCGAGTGTCAAGATGAAGATCAAGAACCAAGTTGTGCAAGCCGCGGCCTGCGGTGATGGTCCGGTTGACGCCGCTTATGAAGCGATAAGGCAGGCCATAGGCATCTCGCCAAAGCTCAGTAATTACTCCATCAGGGCCGTCACGGGTGGTAAAGAGGCGCTGGGTGAAGCAATTGTAAGCATCATCGAAGACGAACGGACTTACATCGGACGAGGGATCTCCACCGATATTATCGAAGCAAGCGCAAAGGCATACGTTGACGCAATTAACAGAATGGTAGCTACGCGGCAAAGGGCTGAAAAGCCCGAGCAGTAAAGAAGATACGGAGGCTTAGTTAAGCAATGGCTATGACAATTACCGAAAAAATCATGGCAAGGGCCGCTGGCAAGGCAAAAGTCAGACCCGGCGACCTCATCGATGCTGATATCGATGTAATCATGTGTCATGATGTTACGGCACCGGCGGCAATATCGATGCTGGCCCAAAAAGGCATTGACCGTGTATTCGACAGGGAGAAAATCGTTGTAACGCCGGATCACTTTCAGCCTGCCAAGGATATAAAGAGTGCCGAACTTCACAAACGGCTGGACGGCTGGGCCAGACGCCATGACATCAAGTACTACTACAAGATCGGAAGGGCTGGTGTTTGCCACGCTCTTTTGCCGGAGCAGGGCCACATTCGGCCCGGCGAAGTAATCATCGGCGGCGATTCGCACACGTGCACATACGGTGCTTTTGCGGCATTCAGTACCGGTGTAGGCTCGACGGATTCTGCCGCGGCAATTGCCACCGGCAAACTCTGGTTCAAGGTGCCGGCTTCGATAAAGTTTGTCCTGAACGGTTCGCTTGGACCGGGCGTTTACAGCAAGGATGTTATCCTGACGGTTATCGCCAGGATAGGAACCGACGGCGCACTTTACAAGGCGATGGAATTCGTCGGCCCTGCATTGGCTGAAATGTCAATGGCTGCGAGAATGACCATGACGAATATGGCTATCGAAGCCGGTGCAAAAAACGGCATAATTGGTTTCGATGACGTGACGAAGCAGTACCTTGCAGAGCATCTGAAAGATAAGAAGGACTATACGGTTTTTGAGTCCGACGATGATGCTGAATATGTTTCGGTTGAAGATTTCGACTGCTCTGCCATTGAGCCGATGGTTGCTCTGCCGCACCTGCCGAGCGGCGGTGTGGGTATCAGCCAATGCGCAGGCAAGGCAATGGACCAGGCATATATCGGAAGCTGTACGAACGGACGTATTGAAGATTTGAGAATTGCCGCGAGAATCCTCAAAGGCAAAAACGTGGCGATTCGCACCATTGTCGTGCCGGCAACGCCGACGATTTGGAAGCAGGCTAATGATGAAGGGCTGTTCGATATATTTTACGATGCAGGTTGTGTTATCTCTGCGCCGACTTGCGGTGCGTGTCTTGGCGGGTTTATGGGTATCCTGGCCGGCGGTGAAAAGTGCGTAAGTACGACGAACCGGAACTTTGTCGGCAGGATGGGAAGCCCTAAAAGCGAAGTATATCTCGCCAGCCCGGCAACGGCAGCAGCAAGCGCAATCGAAGGCAAATTAACCGACCCAAGAAACTATATGTGAGTGGAAGACTGTTATGAGTGAGTCAGGAAAACCATCTATGCTTGTCGCTGTTCTATTTAGTATAGCGGCATTGTGCAGCTTGATGTCATCGGTACTGATGGCAGAACGTGGAAACAAGAGTACTGGGCTGATGATGTTCCAGCTTTTCACGATGGGACTGTTGATTTTGTGTTCGATACTCAACTGGGTAGTGTATTTCAAGAAGTATGTTGCTTTTGAAGTTAAAAACCAGTCAGGAGAAGAGGCTGATAAGGAACAGGAAGATATTTAGGAGCTGAATTATGGCTAAGGCACATGTATATAAGCGGGATCATATAAATACTGATGAAATTATTCCTGCGAGGTATTTGAATACGGACGATGAAAAGGAGCTTGCGAGTCATTGTATGGAGGACCTCGATAAGGGATTTGTCGATAAGGTTCAGGCCGGCGATGTTATTGTTGCCGGTGACGATTTCGGCTGTGGTTCATCGAGGGAACATGCCATCTGGGCAATCCGCGGGATAGGCGTAAAGACGGTAATCGCGAAATCTTTTGCGAGGATTTTCTACCGCAACGCCATCAACAATGGGTTTTACCTGGTTGAGTCGGCAGATAGCCTTGAAAAAATCAGCGATGGCGATGAGCTTGAGGTCGATTTCGATAAAGGCTTGATTAAAAACGCAACGGCTGGTATTGATATTGGTTTTAAGCCGCTGCCGGATTTTGCCCTGGAGATAATCAACGATGGCGGCCTGCTGGAGCATATAAAGAAGCAGGCCTAACGATTGGGCCGAGCGATAGTGTTATGAATCGACGTGATTTCATTAAGAATATGGGTATGGGTATTGCGGCAATGGCATTGCCTGGCTGTGGGAGGTTCGGGCAGAGCACTACCGGCGATGCGCTCGGGCAGAGGCCGAACTTCGTATTCTTTTTGATTGACGATCTGGGTTGGCGCGACCTGGGATGTTACGGCAGCAGTTTCTATGAGACGCCGAATATTGATGATCTGGCTCGCAAAGGTGTGAGATTCAGCAATGCTTATGCGGCTTGTCCGGTATGCAGTCCGACGCGGGCGAGTATTATGACGGGCAAGTATCCTGCAAGGCTGAAGCTGACGAATTATCTTGTGGGGCGTCGCTGGCCGAAGGATTCGCCGATAGCTCCGCCGAAGTGGTGTTACGAAATGCCGCTCGAAGAGGTGACGCTCGCCGAAGCTCTCAAGGAGGCAGGTTACAAAACGTGCTTTATAGGCAAATGGCATCTCGGTGAGGAGCCTTACTATCCCGAGCATCAGGGCTTTGATGTTAATGTCGGCGGTACGAACAGTGGGTTGCCGCGGAGCCATTTTTATCCGAAGTGGGGTGACAATCCTCCGATCAAAGGCGAAGATGGAGAGTACCTGGCTGACAGGCTTACCGATGAATCGCTGAAGTTTTTGGAAGCAAATAGCGATGGACCCTTCCTGCTGTATTTGTCGCATTATGGTGTGCATACGCCGCTGGAAGGTAAGGAAGAACTGGTGGCTAAGTATGAAGCGAAAGCAAAAGATATGCCGGCGGAAGGGCCGAAGTTCCTGCATAAAGGTAATGTCAATGACAGACAGGTTCAGGACCATGCGGTATACGCGGCGATGGTTGAGAGTATCGACGAAAGTGTTGGGCGGGTGCTGGCGAAAGTTGATGAGTTGGGTCTGACAGGAAATACGATTGTGATATTCATGTCGGACAACGGAGGTCTTTCAACGGCGGAAGGTTCACCGACATCCAATGTACCGCTAAGAGCGGGCAAGGGACTGCTCTATGAGGGCGGGATACGTGAGCCGATGATCATCAACTGGCCTGGTGTTACCAAGCCGGGCAGTATATGCAACGAACCTGTGACCAGTACGGACTTTTACCCGACGATGCTTGAGATGGCAGGCCTTGGGCTGCGACCCAAACAGCATATCGACGGTATGAGTTTGTGTTCGATACTGCGGGGCAAGCGTGGACTCAAACGCAAGGCCATTTACTGGCATTATCCCCATTACAGCAATCAGGGCGGCCGTCCCGGTGGTGCGGTGCGGTGTGGTGACTATAAGCTGATAGAGCGCTACGAGGATAACAGCATTGAACTTTACAACCTTCGGGAAGATATTGGTGAAAAGCGGGAGCTTTCCGCGGCGGTGCCTGCCAAGGCACAAGAGCTTCGTAAAATGCTGCATAAATGGCGAGAAGATGTTGATGCGAATATGCCCAGGCGAAAGGCAAAAGGATAATGAGACGTTTCAAGTATAAACAATAGTTTTTCTGCAAGGAGAATGTGAAGTGTACAAGATAGCTGTGATGCCCGGTGACGGGACGGGGCCTGAGGTTACTGACGAAGCCGTGAAAGTTTTGAAGGCTGCTGCGGATAAGTTTGGTTTTAAGCTGGGTTTGACGCACTTTGATTTCGGCGGTGAAAGGTACATGAGAACCGGTGAGACGCTGCCGGACAGCGCTATCGAGGAACTGCGGGGCTTTGACGCGATACTTCTCGGTGCGATAGGGCATCCGGATGTTGCGCCGGGCATACTGGAAAAGGGCATTCTGCTCAAGGCTCGATTCGATTTGGATCAGTATATTAATCTCAGGCCCGTGAAGCTTTATCCGGGCGTGGAAACGCCGCTGAAGAATAAAGGGCCGGAGGATATTGATTACGTGGTTGTTCGTGAGAATACAGGTGACCAGTATACCGGTGCCGGCGGTTTTACGATGAAGGGGACACCGAATGAGGTGGCGGTTCAATCGGCAATTTACAGCCGTTTCCAGGTTGACCGGTGCCTGAAGTATGCTTTCGAGTACGCGCGCAAGTACGGCAGAAAGGCTCGCGGCAAAGGCGACAAAAACACGCTCGGCCTTTGCGGCAAAACGAATGTGCTGACGTATATTTACGGGCTTTGGGAGCGGGCATTTCATGAGATGGGCCAGGCTGAATATCCGGATATTAGCAGAGAGTACTATCACGTCGATGCGACGTGTATGTGGATGGTCAAGAACCCTGAGTGGTTCGATGTAATAGTTACCGGTAACCTGTTCGGGGACATCATCACGGATTTAGGGGCAATAACGCAGGGCGGTATGGGCATTGCCGCCGGCGGCAATATCAACCCTGAAGGAGTGAGTATGTTTGAGCCGATAGGCGGCAGCGCCCCGAAGTATACAGGCAAGGGGGTTATTAACCCGCTGGCGGCGATTTGTGCCGGGCAGATGATGCTCGAAACACTCGGCGAAACCAAGGCGGCGACGGCAATTGAAGATGCGGTGAAGTTTATTACCGCCAACAAGTTAAAATCTCTGGCCGCCGGCAGGATGGGATATTCCACGAGCGAAGTCGGTGACCTTGTGGCAGAAAAGGCAGTTGAATAATTTGTACCTGTCCCTGCATGAACGCAAAATGTTTTTGATGGGGTGATGCGCGCCTATGCCAGCTAACCTTACACCTGAATATTTTAAGGCTGAGCAGTGGTTTCGCAGTGCCGACAGCAACCAGGAGAAGATACTGGCACTGGAGCGAATGCTCAGCGTTATGCCCAGGCACAAGGGCACAGACCATCTTCGCGCGGATTTGCGGAAAAAGCTTAGCAGGCTGCGCGAAGCTCCTTCGAAGAAGCAGGATGGCGCACATGTCGACATATTTCATGTTCCACGCAGCGGGGCCGGCCAGATTGTGCTTTTGGGGACTCCGAACTGCGGCAAGAGTTCTGTTGTCGGGGCACTGACGAACGCCAAGGTCAATGTTGCGGATTTTCAGTTCGCCACGAGCGGCCCGGTTCCGGGTATGGTGAAATACGAAGATGTACCTATCCAGTTTGTGGATATGCCGCCGATAACAGCCGACATTGTGATGCCGGGACAGGTGGGGACGTACCGCAACTGCGATGTAATCGCGATTGTTATTGATCTTGGCGGCGATGTTGACGAGCAGTTGCAGGTCTGCGTTGATTTTCTTGAATCGAGGAATCTGCTGGTTGATGAACAGACGCCTGCGCTTAACGCCCAGGGAAACCGTCTGGGCAAGAAGGCGTTCTGCATCCTTACGAAAACCGATATTATCGCAGAGGACGCTATCGATAAGTTCGGGCGGTCCAACGGTGAGCGTTTCGAATTTACGAAGGTTTCCGTGGCAACCGGCGATGGCCTTGATGAACTGCCGCGCAGGCTTTTTGAACAGCTCAGTATCATACGTGTCTATGCCAAGCCGCCCGGCGAGAAGGCGGACATGAAAGAGCCGTTCACCCTGCCGAAGGGGTCGACCGTTATGGACCTGGCGACGGCAATTCATCGCCAAATGTCAGAAAAACTGCGGTTTGCGCGAATATGGGGCACGGGGGTTTACGACGGCCAGAACGCCCAGCGAAGCCACGTTCTCAACGACAAAGACATTATTGAGTTGCACTTCGGCTGAGCGGTGGTATAATGTCCCCTGCAAATCGAATCTCATATTTTAAATTACAGGAGGTGTGCAATGTGCAAGAGAAGTATTTTGGTTTTTGCCGCTGTGGTTGTGTTGCTGAGCTGCACAATACCGACATGGGGTGTTCCGGCCCAGAGTAACACAGTAAAAGCCGTGATAACTATCGACGCGGCCAAAACCGGCGAACCGATTTCCAGGTACATCTACGGTCAGTTTATCGAGCACCTTGGCAGGTGTATCTACGGAGGTATCTGGGCTGAGATGCTGGAAGACCGCAAGTTCTACTATCCGGTGCCGGCGACAGGCCAAATATGGCAGGAGCACAAGGGGGCTATGGTCCTTGCAGCCTCTCCCTGGCAGGTGATTGGACCGGAGGGTACTGTTCGGATGGTTACTGAGAACTCATACGTGGGCGAGCAGACACCGGAGATTCAATTAACGCCCGATGGCTCTGCGCGGGGGATATTTCAGGCTGGGCTGGCGTTGATAAAGAACAAGGAGTATGAGGGGCGTGTTGTAGTTGCGGGCGCCCCGCAGGCTGGGCCTGTAGAGGTGAGCCTCGTATGGGGGCCGGGCAAAAACGACCGCCAGACGCTAACAATCAATCGGCTCAGCAGGGACTTTACGAAGATACCGTTCAGCTTTGACGCGGGCGGCGGTACCGAGAACGGGCGGCTGGAGATAGTCGGCCGAGGCAGCGGTGCTTTTATGGTCGGGACTGTTTCGCTTATGCCGGCTGATAATGTTAAAGGGATGCGGGCGGATACCCTGAAGCTGCTGAAGCAGTTGAATGCACCGATTTATCGCTGGCCCGGCGGTAACTTTGTGAGCGGCTATGACTGGCATGACGGCATCGGCGAACGTGACAGGCGTCCGCCTCGTAAGAACCCTGCGTGGACGGGGATTGAGCATAATGATTTTGGTTTTGATGAGTACATGACCTTTTGTCGGGAGATCGACGCTGAACCATTAGTTGTTGTGAATTCCGGTTTGGGTGACGAGAATCAAGCCGTCACGGAAGTGGAGTACGCCAACGGGTCGCTCGATACGCCGATGGGCAAGCTTCGTGCGAAGAACGGGCATCCTAAGCCGTACGGTGTGAAGTGGTGGGGCATCGGCAACGAAATGTACGGCAATTGGCAGTTGGGTCATATACCGCTCAAAAAGTACGTTCTCAAGCACAATGTTTTTGTCAAAGCGATGCGAAAGGTGGATGCGTCGATAAAAGTCATCGGCGTCGGTGCACTGGGCGATAATGGCTGGTCGAGGACAATGCTGGAGAACTGTGCCGATTATATGGATCTTATCAGCGAGCACTTTTACAAGGGGGCGAAGGATTCGGTGATTGACCATGTCCAGCAGATGAATAGCGCTGTTATCTCCAAGGTTCGGGGCCACCGCAAATTTCGAAAAGAGATTGCGGCTCTGAAAGGCAAGGACATTCGGATAGCGCTGGACGAATGGAATTACTGGCACCGTCCATACGAGCCGGAGTATGGCGAATTAGGCTGTCGCTATACGCTCCGAGACGCCCTGGGTATAGCAGTAGGCCTGCACGAGATGATTCGCAACAGCGACATGGTTTTTATGGCTGGCTATGCGCAGACCGTGAACGTAATCGGCTGCATCAAGACGAGCAAAACGCAGGCGGCGTTTGCGACTACGGGCCTGGCGTTGGAGCTTTATCGGAACCATTTCGGTGTTTATCCGGTTGAGGTTTCTGGTAATCTTGAGCCGCTCGATGTTGCAGCGGCGTGGACGACCGACCGCAGTGCACTTACAATTGCAATTGTAAACCCGACGGGCTTTACCTGTGAATTGCCGCTGGATGTGAGAGGTGTCCGACTGAGTTCCGCGGCACAGCGATGGGTGATAACGGGGACCGACCCTATGGTCTACAATGAGCCTGGCAAGCCAGCAAAAGTCGAAATCAGGGAAACTACAATTCGTGACCGTGTGCTCAATAGCCTGCAATCATCGCCGATGAGTGTCAGCCTTTACCGCATTGCTGTTAGGTGATTTGTTATTTGCTGTCGCATGATGACGAAACCAACCAAAAAAAAAGAAAAAAATGCGGAACAGAAGGATGATTCTGCGCATCTTATAGGTATGTGGCGAACAAGCAGCAGGGAAGCTGAAACCTTGGACAGGAGGCGTAATTCGCTTGCGGTTCGGCTTAAAGCCGGCAGCCATGAGGCAGCGGCCGAGTTGGTTGATCTTTACCATAAGCAGATATACCTTTATATGCGGCGGCTGGGCCATAACTGTCAGGGCAGTGAAGACTTAACGCAGGAGACTTTCCTTTCGGCCTGGCAGCATATAAGCCAGTTGAAGGACGACAGGTCGCTGAATAGCTGGCTTTACCGTATTGCCGGTAATGTTTCACGGTTTTACTGGCGGCGCCACAAAGGGCTGAAAATGGGCAGCATCGACGGATTTGATGTGCCGGACAAGGGTGAAACTGGCAACGAGGCTGTAGATTACGAGAAATTTGAGCAGTTGAGAGCGGCTGTGGCACAGTTACCCGACAAACTGAAAGAAACGGTTGTATTGCACTATATGCAGCATTTGACGATTGTAGAAGCGGCTCAGGCAGCAGGAATTCGAGAAGGCACGTTCAAGAGCAGGCTCAACAGAGCGTTGACAATATTGAGAACGCAGGTTATGTGAAACGGTCCGTGCACCTGCACAAGGGGTAAGTATTATGAAAGAAGACGAATTTGGCAAAATGATGGGTGAACTGGGCAGCTTTACGGCAGAGCCGGTTCGGCCTACGCTCGCAGACGACATCAAAGCTCATATCCCGTCAAAGCTCGAGTCGCATCACAAAGGCATGCACACCGTCAATATAATTATAGATTTGAGGGTGAGCAGGCTGGCAGCGGCTGGGGTGGTGGTTATTACGCTGGTGCTGCTTGCGGGGCTGCTTGGAGACCGCAATTCAGCGAGTGACGGTATCCTGGAGGACGCCAGGTTTGTGATCGGACTTCTGCGGGGAACAGACGCCAAGAATAGCCAAGTAACGGCAGAGAAGATGCGAGAGCATCTTGTAGACAAAGGTGAAGATGTGGTTTTTTACCCTAATGCGGGCGACAGGCAGGACAGCAATTCCATACGGATGCACTGGAAGCTCCCGAATGGCAGGTACAAGGTTGTGTTCAGCGATTATCGAGAGAAAGAAGTAAGCGCCGAGGAATTAATCAAACTCCTGGCCCGAATGCTGCAACAACAAAAGTAATAATCCGGTTGAGCCCAGGCAGTTTTATGCTTGTAATGCCATTACACAACTGGGACATGTCGTATAAACAGGCTGCTGAGCTTCAGAAACAGTTGGCCTCGCGGGTTCGCTTGACGGAAATAAAAAGAAGACCCAAAATAATTGCAGGTCTCGATTGCGCCATCAGCAAAGGCAGCCGGCGTATATTTGCTGCCGCAGTCGTATTGAAATTGCCGGACTTCGAGCTTGTCGAAACTGTCACTGCCTGGCGAAAACTGACTTTTCCTTATATCCCGGGGCTGCTATCCTTCCGCGAGGCCCCCGTCTGCATAGCAGCGGTTGAAAAACTCAAAACAAAGCCCGATGTCTTTTTAATCGACGGTCAGGGCATCGCGCATCCCCGACGGCTGGGCCTGGCCGCGCACCTGGGCCTTTTCTTCGATAAGCCAACCATCGGCTGTGCAAAAAGCAGACTAATCGGAACCTTCGACGAACCACCGCTGCAAAAAGGCAGTTACACACCTCTAATGCACCACGAGCAGATTATCGGGGCCGTGCTTAGAACACGCACGAATGTCAAACCACTGTTCATCTCCGTCGGCAACAAGTGTGTACTCGATGACGCAATCTCCATCACCCTTGCGTGTACAACCAAATACCGCCTGCCCGAGCCTACACGCCTGGCCCATCAATTCGTCGCCAGGGCAAAAAACAAGCCGGTGGAAGCATAGAACCTTACGGTCAAACAGCAGGATAGTGATAAAACAAAAGCATATCATCGTGCTTGAATCCGAACTAAAATGGTATCATGAACGTACATTTTTCTAATTATTGCTTTGGCAGACACTAAAAAATGAAGGCAAATACCAAAGGTTTGTTTGATCTTGCAAAGGAAGCGCATTCTGCGGGCAAGCGGCTCGTAGCTCCATTGGTGGGATTTCCCGGATGCACGCTCACGGGCTTCAGTCTGAAAGTGGCCCAGCAGAATCACGCCGTCCATTTCGCCTGCATAAAGGCCCTGGTCGATACCTTGCAGCCGGACATAGCATTTATGCTTATGGATCTCTCCGTAGAGGCAAATGCCCTGGGGTTGCCCGTAAGATTTCCCACTGATGAATCGAGCACCGTGGAAAAACATCCCGTCGAAATACTTGACGACCTCGACAAATATCGCCGAATTGATATATTGCGCGATTCTCGCATCCTGTCGTACGTTAAGACAGTTGAAATGATGAGGACCGCCATGCCGGCAGAAACACTTGTGGCAGCCTACGTTGTCGGGCCACTGTCGCTGACCGGTCTGCTCCGCTCGGCTCAACAGATCGCGATGGATTCGATTCTCGCCCCCGGGCTTCTTTCCAAACTGTGCGAATTCTCCACTGGTGTCATTCAAAAATACGCCGCCGTTCTTGTCAACGCAGGCGCGGATATCATCTGTATCCTTGAACCAACTGCCATGATGTTTGGGCCTGAACAGTTTCGAGAATTTAGTGGCAATTACGTCCGCCACATTATGGAAAGCTACAAGTATCAAAACGTCCGGACGGTCTATCACATTTGCGGCAACACCATGCACCTGATAAAGGAAATAGCCGCAACCGGAGTCGCAGGAATCAGTCTTGATGCTCCCGAGTACGGCATCGACATGCAAAAAGCTGCCGAGATGGTCCAGCATGACGTGGTCATACTGGGCAACGTCAGCCCCACCAGGATTATGACCGATGGCTCGCCAGATGATGTCAGAAAAGCAACAACCGAACTGCTCGAGAATATGAGGCCTTACCCCAATTTCATACTAAGCACCGGCTGCGATATTCCTCAGGAAGCCCCGCTCGAAAACCTCAAAGTCTTCATGCAGACGGCACGAGAGTTCGAATAGGTTTTCCGCAGGATTACTCGGACTCACATGCACTACTCACCCGAAACGACTTTGGCCGATTCTATGACAATAGGCTCAAGAGGCAGTGCTTCGCTCATCCGTACTCGCTTTGTTCGCACAGAGGCAATTTTATCAACAACGTCCATACCTTCGACAACGTTGCCGAATACCGCATAACCCGGCTTGGCAGGCGAAATATAATTCAAAGAGTCATTGTTCTTATGGTTGATAAAGAACTGTGCCGTTGCGCTATCAGGGTCTCCCGTTCTGGCCATTGCAATTGTCCCTCTATCATTTTTCAACCCATTGCTGGCCTCATTAACAATAGCCGGATGCGTAGGCTTTCGATTCATATCAACTGTGAAACCGCCGCCCTGTATCATAAAATTCGGTATCACCCTGTGAAATATCGTGCCGTTATAGAAACCTTCCTTCGCATACGTGAGGAAGTTCTTAACCGTAACAGGTGCCGCCTGCTCGTTAAGTTCGATGACTATTCGCCCCATGCTTGTTTCCAGGCAAACTTTCTTTGGCCCTGCTTCCATATCCTTGCCGACATCCTTGCTGCAGCCGCTCATCAATGCTGCCATCGCAACCAGTGCACATAGACCCAACTTGTTATACATCGCAAACTCCTTCATCGGTTATTGAACCTGCAATCATTATCCGTCGAATACAAACTATCAACTCCACTTATGTTCCTTCACCGATGCCAGAATCGCATCGGCGCATTCCATAGCTGCCAGTCCCTCTTCGGCGCTCACCTCGGGCCTGGGCCTCTCGCCAAGACAGCACTGCAAAAATGCCTCCTGTTCGAGACGAAGCGGCTCCTTGTCGTCTATGCTCAACTCTTCTATATGCAGCAGGTCGGGCCAGTTCACACTCAGCAGATTGAAATGCTCATTCTTACGCTGCTCTTTAATCCACGCAACCAGGTTGGCATTCGGTGCCGCCTTGATTACCATCCCTGTCTTCTTCAGGTAATCCAGGCTCAGGTAAGCCTGGCGACTGAACACCCGAACCTTCCGTTCGGTTTTCAAGGCCAGCCGTGAAGCGGTAATATTCGCCATACAGCCGTTCTCGAAAACTATCCTCGCATTGCAAATATCCTCTTTCTCATCTATCACGCTGACACCAACCGCATCTATCTTCGTGATTGCGCTCTGGGCCATTGACAGAATGATATCGATATCGTGTATCATCACATCAAGAACAACTCCAACATCCGTCGAGCGAAACGGATACGGGCTGATTCGGCTGGCCTCAATAAACTTCGGTTCGATATCCAGTCGTCTCATCGCCTGCACAACCGGATTGCACCGCTCCGAATGACCAACCGCGACGACAGTACCATACTCCCGTGCAAGCTCAACAATCCTCCTGCCCTGCTCAACCGTTGCTGCAAGCGGCTTTTCAATCATCACCGCAACCTTGTTCTTTATGAAAAGTTCTGCCAACTCAAAATGACTAACCGTCGGAGTTGCGATGGTAACAGCGTCAACCTTTCCCAAAAGCTTCTCGCAATCGGCCAGCCCGTCGCAATCATGATTACTCGCCAGGTGTTCGGCCTTTGTCAAATCCGCATCGACAACAGCCACCAAATCGCATTGAGCAAGCGAGCCGCAGACTTTCGCGTGAATCCTGCCCATCTTGCCCGCACCGATAATGGCCGTCCTTATCTTCTCCATAATCTCTAATCCCTGAACTTCTCAAGATACCTGCCGTAACGATGTTCACTGCTGTTGATAATTGCGTCTATCATCGCCTGAACATTCTCGTCGATATCGTCCTCCTGGGCCAGCTCCCTGGCGTTTTCAAGAAGCGCACCACCGTGACGATACAGCTTATCATGTGCCCGCACTATCCTTTCCTTCTGCTCGTCACTGAAACCCGCTCTCGAAAGACCACGCTTGTTCACACCTCGAATCCGAGGCGGATAATGGCCGCTCACGATAAGAAACGGTGGAATGTCACGGTTGATACCAGACAGACCAGAAGCATAACACCACTTGCCGATAGTTACAAACTGATGTGAAGCCGCCATACCGCTAAACCACACCCCCGTTCCGATATGGCAGTGACCGCCTATCTGAACATAATTGCTCATAACAAGCTGGTCACCAAGAATACAGTCATGGCCTATATGCACACCGACCATCAGAAGATTGTCACTGCCTATCTGAGTCAACCGCCCTTCTTTGGTACTCGGATGAATCGTCACCTGCTCACGAATCACGTTGCGGTCGCCAATTACAAGCCCGCCAATTGCCGCATCTCGTTCCATGCCAAGCATCTGAGGATTACAGCCAATAACGCAATTGGGAAAGAAATGATTGTTGCTGCCTATCTTAACATTCTTGCTTATAACAACGTTGGCATCAAGCACCGTACCACTACCAATACGAACCTGCGATTCCACAACACAGTTAGGCCCAATCTCTACTTCATCACCCAACCGGACATCCTTATCAATTACTGCGATGGGATGTATCTTTATCATTTTACCCTTCTGTTTCTAACAAAACGTTTCCAACTCAAACCTTAAAACCTGATTTATTACCGCATCATATCTTGTCATCGTCCACAAGCACAAACTTTATCTTGGCCTCAGCCACGATGCTTTCACCAACCATCGCCATACATTGGCACTGGGCACCCCGCTTGCCGAGCCTGATGGTCTCAGCCGTAAGAATAAGTTGGTCGCCCGGAACAACCGCCTTGCGAAGCTTCACTTTGTCCATGGTTAGCAGAACAGCCAATTTACCGGTATACTCCAGCTTCTGTGCGAACAGCAAACCGGATAACTGGGCCATTGCCTCGACGATAAGCACGCCGGGCATTATCGGTGTCCCCGGAAAATGACCCTGAAAAAACTGCTCATTGAAACTAACGTTCTTTATGCCCCTGATTCGCTTGTCCCCCTCAATCTCAATAACCTTGTCAACCAGCAAGAACGGATACCTGTGTGGCAGAATCTTCGATATCTGGCGAATATCAAGAAGGGCATCGCTGCCGAACTGTTGCATTCGCTCCTTACGCTGGGCGGCCTCGTACAGTTTCATAGCAAGCTGCTGATTCAAAGTATGCCCAGACCGGTAAGCCACAATCCTGCCCCTGATCGCCCGCCCAGCTAACATAAGATCGCCTATCAAATCCGCTATCTTGTGCCGTACGCACTCGTTCTCAAATCGATAACTGTTCTTGATAGGACCGTCAGAACCTATTACAAGAATGTCGCGTGGGCTAAGATGAGTACCTATACCTCGAGACTGGAACTGTTTGGCCTCCGCCTCCAGAAGAAATGTCCTCGCCGGTGCTATATTCTTCTCGAAACTTTCCGGAGTAACTCTGCATCCGTAAATCTGCCGGCCTATACCTGTATGCCCGCTGTAGTCCAAATCATAAGTAACACTCAAAGCATCACCGGAATACGAAAGGGCATATATTGATGAATCTCCGGCCGTAATACTTATCGGCTCGGTGATGACGAATTCTTTGCGGTCTCTATCCTGCTCCACCACACCGCTTCGCTTAAGAACCTTGAAATATTCGGCACAACTACAGTCCGGAGCAGGCATCTCGGAACCGCTAATCTCGATTATCAGGTTGTCGATACCCAGCGCACTGACAGCCGCCAGGCAATGCTCGACGGTCTCAACACTAACAGAGCCTTTCTTGAGCGTCGTGCGTCTGCTTCGCTCGGCAACATTTGGAGCAATCGACTCTATACGCACGGGCTCCGGCGTGTCGGTGCGCACGAAAACAACGCCGGTATCAACAGGCCCAGGCCGAAATACAACCTTCGCATCCTTGCCGCTGAACAACCCTTTACCGGCCATCTTCGCATCATTCTGTATCGTCTTTTGCAGCTTCAAGTCTTTCTATCCTCTTATTTAGCTGCTTCAACTGCTCTGCAAACTTCGGCAAACGCCGCCGCAAACTTATTATACGCAATTCCTCGTTCTTATCGATCGCCGGAAAACCCAAAAGTTGTTGCTTCGAACCTACGTCCTGGAGAACTACCGACTTTGCACCGACTATCGTCTGCGAACCTACACTAACATTGTCGGACGTGCCGGAATGTCCCGCAAAAACAACACCGTCACCGAGTCTGCTGCTGCCCGAAAGTCCGCACCCGCCGGCTATCAAACAGCACTTGCCAATTATCACGTTGTGAGCAATCTGAACAAGGTTGTCTATCTTGGTGCCGGCGCCGATAATCGTGTTGCCAAACTTCGCCCGGTCAATGCAACTGTTGGCGCCTATCTCCACATAATCCTCTATAATCACACCTCCATTGTGTGGAATCAACTGGTGGCTGCCGTCAATGAAAGCGTATCCAAAACCAGCGGAACCTATCGTGCTGTTGGCCTGGATGATAACGTTGTTACCGATTATGCAATTGCGATAAACCACAACGTTACAGTCCAAACGACTGTTACCGCCAAGCCTGCAATTTCCCCCTATTTGGCACCCATCGCAAATCACCGTCTTAGTGCCAATCTCAACGCCGTCGGCTATCACAACATACGCGCCAATATGCGCATCTTCACTTATCCTTACGTTTCGACCTATCTTCGCTGTGGGATCAACGCCGGCTGTGACAGCCCTGAGTTTCGGTGCAAAAAGCTTTAACGCAGCTATCAAACCTGCATCGACATTCTTCACAACAAGCTGCGGCTTGGCCAAACCATCGATGCGTTTACCGACAATAACCGCTCCTGCCCGAGAACCCAGAAGCTTGCGCAAGTGCTTCGAGCTGCCCGAAACTCCCGTGCCTGCCACCACATCCCTGATAAAAGTAACGTCACTCTCGCTCGCGGCCTCTACGCCCTGCACGTTGCTGATATGCACCCCTTTTGCATCCGAATCGCATATCAACTCGGCACCTATACGCTCGGCAAGTTGTGCAATAGTCAACGCCATAATATCAAAGCCTCGTTTCCAATCGGCCCATCCCCTGAAATTTTAACATACCGGTCTGATTTCGCCTTGTCATTTCTCACCTGTCGCCGCGTCAACATGAGTCATCACCTCAGCCGTAATATCCACGGCGCAGCCGCTGTACAGAATCTTGTGAGTACCCATCGAAAGCTCAAGCTGTGTAGGGCTGGTCGAAGGAAACTCCGGTTCGCTCTTCTCCAGCACGAGACCAAAACCTTTTTCCTGTGCCACGGCGTTCGTCGCTGCCAAAATGTCTTTATAAAGCTCCTCGGTTGTTTTTTGTTCTTTCAGCGACATTTTCTTCGTGTATAAATCCTTTACAGTCTTAAGCTCAGCCTGCTTTCGCACTATCGATTCATACTTCACCATGTAATCGTTGCTGCCCGGTATCAGCATCTTCATGCCGGAATTTTCAGCATCGATTTCATTTTGTAACTGCGTCAGCCTCGTCTCAATCTTTTGCCTCTCCGCCGCCGCAACCTGCCTGTACAGGGCGCTGCGTTTACTCTCACGAAAAATCGTCCGCACGCTCACCGTGGCTATCTTCAGACAACTACTCTCAACCTCAACGGCAGCCCGGCTGCGCTCATAACCGGTGAACATAACAATACCAACCACCAAACAACACATAATCATCAACCTGGTTTTCATAACCTTCCCTTTCAGATGCTTCTTTATCTTTCACTATTTATCAGAACAGCCGACCCACCGAGAAACTGAACACACGGGTCTCATCAGAATCGTCTTTCATAAGCGGGGTCGCAAGCTCGAACCGCATGGGAACAGGCCCAAACCATCGAGGTATCATTATCTGGATGCCTGTCCCGATCGAAGCGCGATAATGACCCGAATCAATCGTGCCGCTGTCAACAAACAACAGCCATGAGAGACTCTCGCCAACCATCGGAACTATCAGTTCTGTGTTGGTTAGAAACACCCAATCACTGCCTATTGGGTCACCCTTCTCGACACTCGTAGTCGGAATTCCATCTAACTCAAGTGCTCCTCTTGTGCTTATCCCACGATAATCAAAACCACGTATACTGGACATGCCGCCCGCGTAAAACTTCTCAAATATCGGCGCGTCGCCAAGTATCATAGCCCCATGGACCTTCGTTGCTAAAACCGTCTTTCGCTCGGCTAAATCTTCATAAAGCGTTCGGTAACGAGTATAAGTGCCGCTGACTATTTCGAACGTCTGGTCACCGGTCACCGGCTCGAAGCTCGTATTCAAACGATACCCGCTGCTCGGATTAAACTTATCGTCGATTTCTTCCATGCCCCTGCCAAGTTTCAGCCCGAAAAGCATATTGCCGCCCCTATAGTCTTTAACTTCCCGCGGAGCGTCAAGGTCTATGCCGCTAACATCGACATCCTCGGCCCTGAAATCAACGCTGCTGCGCCACTGACCACTGTAGCGGTCCTCAAAACGCTCGCCGAAACCAAAGCAACCCTTCAAACGCCCCTCATCATAGCTCTCGCGGAACCGCTTCCAACTCGAGCCGAGAACGTTAAACGACAACGGCTTGTCCTGATAATATGGCTCGGTAAAACTCACCGTGTACTGACTAAGCCGGGTGCCCGGCTGAAGCGCTATGCGAAGGTTCTGGCCGGCGCCTTTGAACGATTGACCGCTGATAAAATCACCGAAATTTTCGGGCCGGTCGCTTATGTCAAAATTCCGCTGATCGTAAACAAGTTGACCTATAAGACCGCTGTCACTGCCTATACCCGCGCCCAACATCACCGAGCCGGTCTGGCCCTCCTTTACGTGCACTTCAACGTTCTTCTGGTCGCCCCCGTAGCCGGGCAGTGACGTAATCGCCACTTCTTCCATATACGCCATTCTTTTTATCTGCTTTTCCATATCTCCGCTGCCGTCACCACGCGCAACATCGCGATTGTACCAGTTTCCAGGCTGAAACTCGTACTCATCCAGAACCCGGCGCACAACCTTGTCCTGGGTCTCCTTATTGCCCGTTATATCAATCCGCCCGATGCGAAACTGCCGCCCCTCTGATATTGCGAATTCAACATCAGCTATGCCCCGGAAAACATCGCCAACGGAAACTTTGCCGTCTCCATCACCGATTCGCCTGTCAACATGCATACTAACTACCGCATTAACAAAACCGTATTCGCGGTAAAGCCCAAGCAATTGCTTGCGGTCCGACTCACCGGCCCGTTTGCGATATGCCTTACCGACCGAAAGCTTCAGCCTGTCGCGAAGAATTGAATCGTTAAAATCCTCGACAACTCCGTAAATCCCGTTTACTCCCGTAAAAGAAATCTTCTCGACGATATATAGCGGCCCTTCATCTATCACAAAAGTAACACGAGCCTTTTTCCTGTCGGCTGCAAACTCGGCTTTTGTCGTAACAACGCAGTCAAGATAACCACTGCTGTGATAAACATCCGCGACATTGGCTGCATCTGTTGTCATTTGTTCATTACTGTAGCGACCGGCAAAAAACAACCATTTCTTCCTGCCCGTCTTTATCGCAATTCTAAGGGCATTGCTCTTTATCGACCTGTTGCCCTCGAACCTCGTTGAACCAACCGAAACACGAGGCCCCTCCGTAATCTCATAACTCACATCCCCGGCAGGAAGCTTGTCCGCGTCGAAACCAACTTCCACAAATGCAAAACCCTTTTTCAGATAGAAACGCTCCAAATCTTCTCTGCCAAAATCCACGCGAACCGCATCGACATAAGCACCCTTCTTGAACCCCACAAGAGCCTGAAGTTTCTTTATCTTGTAAGTACGCTTGCCCACATGATTAAAATCTATCGATTTCACCTCATACCTGCCGGGGGCAAAACCGCTTTCAGTACTCTGCGCAAAAACCTGCCCAGAACCATACAGACCAACCAAAACAAGACACAGCAGATATGATTTTCTCATCCGTCAATTCTTCCTTAGAATGGTGCTGCCTCCCCACCAGAAGCGCTCTGAAAGCCAACCGACGGTTCTTCAACGTGAGCAGTGTTCTCGAAACGTGTAAAACGCTCTCTGAATATCAACGGCACTGTCCCTGTCGGGCCGTTACGCTGCTTGGCTATTATTATTTCTGCCGTGCTCGTGTCCTCGTAGTCCGGCTCGCCGCGGTGATAATAATCTTCACGATGAAGAAGCATCACAACGTCCGCATCCTGCTCGATACTGCCGCTCTCACGCAAATCGCTCATCCGAGGCCTGTGACCCTCTCTGCCTTCCGGAGACCGGTTCAACTGGCTCAAAACCACCACCGGAACATTCAACTCGCGAGCCAGACCCTTAACGTATCGGGAAATCGTCGTTATCTCCTGCTGACGCGATTCCACACGACCACCAAGATGCATCAACTGAAGATAGTCTACAAATACGCACCGTATATCGTACAGCTTTTTCAGCCTTCGCGCCTTCGAACGAAGTTCCAGGGGCGTCAGACTCGGGGTGTCATCGATATAAATCGACGCCTCCGAAAGCATCCCGCAGGCTGCCACAAGCTTCTCGTAATGCTCCGTATTCAGCATCCCCTTCCTGACCCACTGAGTCTCCAACTCGCTGATGCTGCACAGAAATCGTTCCGCAAGCTGCTGTCTGCCCATCTCAAGTGAAAATATCGCCACGGGAATCTTGTCCACGACCGCGATATTCTCGGCAATATTCAAGGCCAGGCTCGTTTTGCCCATGCTCGGCCGGCCCGCAATAATTATCATCTCACCGTTCTGCAGCCCGCAAGTCTTGTCGTCAAGTTCATAATACCCTGTCCCAAGTCCTGTAACGGTTGTGCCGTCACGTTTCTCGATAAGCTCGTAAACGTGAGTCACCAGGTCTTTCAAGGCAACCGCAGAACCACGTATTTTCTTATCTGTAACCGCAAAGATACGACGCTCTGCCTCATCCAGCTTTTCCCCAATGTCACCACTGTCGTCTAATGCGTCATCAAGTATCTCACTCGCTGCCGCTATCATCTGCCTAAGAAGAAGTTTATCTTTAACAATCCCGGCGTAATACATGATATTCGCAGACGATGGCACCGATTCCATTATCCGCGCAATGTACTGCACACCGCCAACCTCTTCCAATTGCTCACGTCTCTCCAACTCATCGCGAAGAAGAACCGCATCAACAGCAAAACCGGGTTTGTCGGGCTTGCCATCGGCACCCTCAGAACGCATAAGCGGGCCACGCTCGTAAAGCGAAACCAACGCATCAAAAAGGTACCTGTGCTCAATTCGGTAAAACGCCTCCCCATCCAACTGCTCGACAACCTCGCCTATGCACTCAGGGTCGATTATCATAGAGCCAAGAACCGCCGCTTCGGCTGCAAGCGATTCGGGCATACTCCGACTGCCAAGGGCCAAGGCATCTGCCGCCTTGCCGCCGCCCGAGTCTCTTTCTACTCCTGCCTGAGCCAATTCTGCACCCCGTTATTGTCCGATGTTCTATAATTCAATTCGGCCACAGCCGGCGTCTTTACCTGTAAAATCTTAACTTCGCAGGACTTACGACACGCACACAATTCCTGCGAAAGAGATAACTTTCGGTCAGGCATTGTACATCCCGCCGGACCAAAATGTCAAACACTTGTTTGGCCGCCACCAAAACTCCAACCGCAATTTAACCCAGCCGCCCATATCAGCTCCGCAGCACCGCCTCTGCTTGAATCTGGTCACAGAAACGCCATTAAAAAAAACCCTGTCTTACTGGGAAACGGCACTGCAACCCAGCATCACAGGGGCATACCCATATCGGCCATCCGTGGCCGCTAATGAACCTTATCCCACAGCCCGACTCGGCTGTGTATGTCCACAATAAACTTTCCTATAATCGCATCGGCCAAACACGCCGCTTTTCTTTAATTTAGACCTGTCTGTGACAAAGCCGTTTTCTAACCCAAAACCAATCATCTTGATGCCCACTATTATCGGACACCTATAGAACAGGCGCCAAACTTTTCACTCAACCCGTCTCGACGCATAAAAAAAGCGGGGCCGGACTTGCGGAGAGAGAGAGGAAAGAAAGGAAACGCCCGGCCCCAATTGATTATCATTCCACGAATTGCCGACACCGCATCAAACGCCGGCATCAAAATCCATCAACCATCATCCGTATTCACGGTGTTTTTGGGCGAACCCCCCCCTCCTGCGATTCAGCCGCCGGTGCTTCGTCGCCCAATGGGACAACTACAACAGTCACAACAGCGGTCAACTCCGCCGCAAATTTCAACGTCACCTCCGTCGTGCCAACCTGCTTGATATTCTCATCCAACTGAACAACTTCGTCGGCAACCTCGAATCCCTGCTCACGAAGATTCAATGCTATGTCATGAGCACCCACTGAACCGAACAAATGCCCAAGCTCGTTCGCCTTCGCTGCCAATACCGCCTCGGCACCTTCAACCGCAGCAGCAGCAGCTTCCAAATGCTTACGCTCCTGGATCCTGCCTTCGGAACGCTTGGCTTTCTCCTGCGCCAACGCACGGATATTACCCTTCGTAGCAACCTTGGCCAAGCCCTGCGGAAGAAGACAATTCCGCGCATAACCGGTCTTCACTTCAACAATGTCACCAAGCCAACCAAGTCTCTTTACATCCGCACAAAGCAAAACCTTCATTTCTCGTACCTCGAATATCGCTTAATTAAATTTCTTCCAATCTCCGACGGCATCACGACTAACCACTGCAGAACCACGAAGATACGACGCTTTACGCCGTAAACGGCAGCAATGCCATGAGTCTTGCACGTTTAATCGCCTTTTTCACCTTTCGCTGACACCCGGCGCAATTGCCGCTGCGTTTGCGAGAGTATATCTTGCCGCGATTCGTCAACAGTTTCTGAAGAGTATCGATGTCCTTGTAGTCAACGTAATCTTCTTTCCTTCTGCAAAAACGACATTGTGTCTGTTCGCGAAGCGCCGCATGTCGGGTATCACGTCCGGATTGTGGCTTTGTACGTGACGTCGAACTATCGCGTCTGCCTGTAGTTCTTACTGCACTCATTTGTACCTCATTCTCAATCTACTAAAACCGATTCGAATCCCAAATCAGCCCTCAATATCACAAAAGGGCCAAAAATCACATATTAACTAAAACGGTATATCATCCGCGCCGGACGGTTGACCCGAACCCCCATCACCAAAATCATCGCCACCGGAACTCGCTTTAGAATTTGTTCGTCCATAATCTTCCTGGCCACCATCGGCTCGGCTGCCGCCGCCACCCGGCAAAAACTGAAAGTTTTCAACCGTCACTCGGTGTCGGCTGCGCTTGGTACCATCCTGTGCCGTCCAACTGTCGAATGTCAGCCTGCCTTCTACGAAAACCGGACGCCCCTTAACGAGGTACTTGTTTATATTCTCTGCTTGACGACCGAAGGCCCGACAGTCTACAAAACAAGTCTCTTCCTTACTCTGGCCGTCCTTGCCCGTCCACTTGCGGTTCACCGCCAGGCCGAAATCAACCACCGGAGTCTGGCTCGGCGTATACGACAACTGCGGGTCTCGCGTCAGATTACCCATTAGCATAACCTTGTTATAATTAGCCATCTTCTACTGCCCTGTTCCTTTCAGCCTCAAATCCTTCACATCCATTCACAAATCGTATCTACCCAACGCATCCACAACCACTACGGAGATACTTCTTCGCCGGCGGATGGTTTTTTGTCTTCCTCTTTAGTTTGCTCCTGCAAAACTTCCGCCTCCATCGGCGCAGCTTCTGCCTGTTCCGGTTCAGCAGCCGCAGGCACTTCAGCATCACCAGTCTCAGGCTCCTCGACTGTCTCAGATACATCAGGCGTTTGCGAAGATTCAGAGACTTCAGCCTCAACTTCAGAACTTGCCTCGCCGGCCGTTTGCTCGGCTTGCGCAGCCTTAGCAGCCTTAGCAGTAGCAGCCTCCGCAACTTTCGCTTCTGCTGCCTCACGCTTCTCTCGAATCTCCCGTTCGACTTTCATTGTGGGTGTTTCTTTTCCAACATCCGTCTCCCTGCCTTCTGCAGACAGAATCAAAACTCGCATGAACTGCTCCGAAAGCTGAACATCTCGCTCGATATCACGAATCCTCGACCCATCCGCCTTGAAATAACAGAGGATATACGTCCCGCGACTGCAACCCTTCACTTCATACGCAAGTCTCCGCTCGTCCCATTTCTTCATCGAAACGAGCACGGCATCGCCACGCTGCATCACGAGCTTTATCGCGTCTTCGATACCCGTCCAATCAGCGGCTGCCTTCGCCGAATCCACAAGAAACATAGCTTCATATAGCTTCACGATACACTCAAAGCCTCCAAATCCGGTTCCAGTTCAAATATCCATTCAATTCAATTATATCTATTCATCGCAGTTTCAATATCGTAGCGAATCCAACAAACTGCAGCATCTATAGCCCTACCGATAGCTTCATCCAGCATCCCAATCTCACCTTGCGAAGGCTTATCGAGCACAAAATCGACCGCATCATATTCACCGTTTTGACCAATACCGATACGAAGTCTGCCCACATTCTCCGTACCAAGCTTACCAACAATATCTGCCAGCCCATTGTGACCGCCGCAAGAACCTTTCGCCCTGATCCTGATTCGACCAGGCTCCAGGGCCATATCGTCCGCCACCACCAGCAGATCATCCAGGCCAAGCTTATAAAAACCCATCACTGTCGCCACCGGCTCACCGCTGAGGTTCATATAACGCCACGGCTTAAACAGTATCAGCCTTTTATCGGCAAACTCACCCAATCCGAATACGCCTCCAAATTTCTTCTTTTTAACTTCTATCTCGAAACTCTTCGACAATCCATCTATCACACGAAAACCAATATTGTGCCGCGTCCCAACATACTCCCTGCCGGGATTACCCAAACCAACAATGATCTTCGTCTCAACCATAGCATATCTTCTAAATACCAAAGAACATCACTTCGTCTCTTCCGAAGACTCCTCTTCTTCCTTCACCTCACCGATAACCTCCGGCGCAGTTGCGGCTTCCTCCTCCACTTCTTCGGCAGCCATCGCTGCAACTTCACTGCACGCGACCACCAGGACAGAAGCGTCAGTTAAAAGTTTAATGCCATCCGGAAGTTCGAGGTCGCCTGCGTGGAGAGAATCACCTATATCCAACTCCTTCACGGAAACCAAAATATTTTCCGGAATATCCGTCACTCTGCATTCCACCTCCAGACGGTTCAGATGTTCGACGATAATCCCGCCGGCGTGAGTACCCTTGGCCACACCTTTGACTTCGACCGGAACCGTCACCTTAACAGTCTCGGTCACGTCAACTCGCATCAGGTCTACGTGAATAACTTCCCTGCCAAGGTGGTCGTACTGAATATCCTTCACAAGCATCGTCTCTTTCTTCCTGCCCAATTGCACATTGAACAGCCGATGCCCATGATGCAGGCCTTCAATCAAGTTGTGCGTATCCAGCGAAATCGTCTCCGGCTCTTTCTTATGACCGTATACAACGGCAGGAATACGCCCTTGGCTGCGAACTTTCACCGCAAATTTCGACCCAGTCTGCTCTCGCTTCTGTGCCTTTAACACCAACGTCTTTGCCATAATCTACGCACCTCAATATACCAAAACACCTTCTGTCACTTGTTTTGCCCGTAACATATTGCTAAAACTTATTGAACAGGCTGCTTATCGATTCATTTCTGTGTATCCGCTTTATAGCCTCACCTAACATGCCCGCCACATCCAACACCTTGATATTGCCCAGCCCCTTCGCGTCCTCGTTAAGAGGAATCGTGTTAGTCACTACCACCTCGTCAATCGGTGCCTCTCTTACTCTCTCCACTGCCTCTCCGGCAAACACGCCGTGCGTTGCCCCAACGTAAATCTTCTCCGCACCGCGTTTCTTCAACAGCTTCGCGGCCGTGCATACAGTGCCTGCCGTTGCGATAATATCGTCGCACATGAGCACGTTTCGCCCTTTCACATCCCCGATAATTTCTTGTGCCTCAACCTCACGACCGCTTTTTCGCTTTTTGTGGACTATCGCCAATTCACCCCCAAGATGACCCACATATCGAGCGGCCATCTTCATATTCCCAACATCAGGCGAAACCACCGTCAACCGTTCAATCTTCATCTCGCGGAAGTATCTGCTAATCACCATCTCTCCGGACAAATGATCAACCGGTATATCAAAGAAACCCTGTAACTGTGGAGCATGAAGATCGATTGCCAAAACTCTGTCCGCACCGGCTTTCGTCACCAGGTTGGCTACCAGCTTGGCTGTAATAGGCACCCTGCCCTCATCCTTTCTGTCCTGCCTTGCATATCCAAAATAGGGTATCACCGCTGTGACGCGACGAACACTCGCCCTGCGAAGGCAGTCTAAGTAAATCAGCAGCTCCATAAGGTTTTCATCCACCGGCCTGCACGTCGATTGAATAACAAAGCAGTCACGACCCCTGACATCGTCTTCGAGCTTCATGGCCTTCTCGCCATCCGGAAACTTCTCAATCTTCGCACCCCCAACCGGAACGCCAAGATACCTGCAAACCGCTAAAGTCAGCGGCTCGTTGCTTGTGCCGGAAAATATCTTCAAATTCTCACTTAGAAACATCGCACTCGCGCCCCACTAACTTCCATGTCCTTTTGTTCCGAACTCGTTTATGTTCTCCTGGGTAACCGTTGCCCCGTCCTTGAGGTAAGCAAACGGACCAACCCGACAGCCGCTGCCAATTCTAACGGCACCCTCGATATATGTAAAAGGTTCAATTACCGAATCTGCGCCAATCTCAGCCCGAGCATCTATCCACGTACTGTCCGGGTCGACTATTGTAACTCCACCAAGCATCAGCTCCTGCTGAATCCGACACTGCATAATCTTGCCTACATCGCTAAGCTGAACCCTGCTGTTGACCCCAATAGCCTCCTCAGCCCGAACCGCACTAACCGCCGCCACCTTATGACCACCGGCCACAATCATAGCGACAGCATCCGTCAAATAGTACTCATTCTTGGCATTATCAGGCGTTACCTTCGCAAGAGCCTCGAAAAGAATCTTGTTGTCGAACAGGTAATAACTCGGATTAACCTCACAAATACCAAGTTGCTCTTCACTGCAGTCATTGTGCTCAACTATCCCCGTCACATTGCCCTTGTCATCCCGAACAATCCGCCCGTACCCCGTCGGATCATCAAGAACCGCCGTCGCTAACGTCGCCGCGGAACCAGCCTCCTCATGCCCGGCAATAAGAGCCTTCAATGTCTCTGCCCGAATCAATGGACCGTCGCCACAAACAACCAGAGTCTCCCCTTCGAAGTCCGCCAGGTAATCCTTGCAGCACAACACCGCGTGCCCCGTCCCGTTCTGCTGATGCTGCTGAACCCAGACAATATCGTCCGCCCCGCCGAAATGCTCCTTAATCTGCTCGCCGCCATAACCAATCACAACATAAATCTTGCCCACCCTAACCGCACGACAGGCATCCAGAACGTAAGCCAGCATAGGCCGACCGCACACCTCGTGCAGAACCTTCGCCATTTTCGTCTTCATCCTGCTGCTGATACCAGCAGCCAATACTATCGCTACTCTGTCGGCCATTTCACTCACTTATTCTTCAATTCCCGACCGTTCGGTTACTACCTTCAACCTACCCGGCGAGGACTCGAACCTCGAATGTGGGCACCAAAAGCCCATGTGTTGCCAATTACACCACCGGGTAATAGCCCCAAAAATCATCAACTCGCAAAATCACTGCTCGATCATCACGGTAGCCAATCTGTCCAGGCCAGAATTGGCCCTGCCGGAGGCTTGAGTCAGCCAAGCCGTGAAAACTGCCGACCCCAAAGAAACCAAAAACAGCAACACTTACGCCGATTTCCAGATTCTAAAACTACCCCTTGCGACAGGGCAAATCTAATTCAAACCTATAATAATACCCAACTAAACCAGCCTAAGCAAACAATTTTTTCAAAATTCCCCCAAAAACACACATCTTCCGAATCGCAACACCTCTCTCAAAGGCTCTTATATAGGCCGTTTAATACCATCGCTTATGTCTTGGCACGCAGTTCAAGTGGAAAAATCCCCTTCTGTTTTGCGAGAAGTGCTTTGCCGGGCCTGCAGGGGGGATATTATAGGCGGGTTGGTGATATTTTGAGAAAAATTGGGCGAGAGAGAGAAATTGGGCTTGATAAAAAGGTGAAATCCGGTATTATCAACAATCTGTCAAATTTTGACGAAGTAGATGATAGAGTTTGTAATTGCTTGTTACTTAAACAGTTCAGTGCAAGAAAGGGGCATGATTTTTCTATGTTAAAGGTTAAGGCTCGTGCGGGTGAATCAGTTCAACAAATGATGCGTCGCTTTAAAAAGCTGTGCGAAAAAGAAGGTCTGATTCGTGATATGAAGCGTAACGCATACTATGAGAAGCCCTCCGAGAAGAACCGTCGCCGTTTGCGAAAGGCCCGCAGAACGGTAACAGTACGAGTTTGAGGGGGATAAGCTAATAGATACTGCTCTCGATTGAAAAGCCCCATATCTTTTAATCAGAAAGCACCTTGCGTCTGTAATGCTTCAGCCGGAATTGGACATTTCCTGAATTTGAGTTAGTATGTAAATCAAAGAAGCAAAATGGACATGGCAAACAAACCAACTGAAGGCGACGAATTGTCGTTGGGGTGGCAGTTATACATCTGCCATCCCATTTTACGAATTGCTACGACAATTCAGAGCTTTCTTATGCCTTAAAAAAACCTCCTTGCCGAAGG
>Ga0210003_1000567_pt1 | contig 33335 bp, 32 predicted proteins | sample LantaG_FD_182804 | JGI IMG/M metagenome (GOLD analysis project Ga0210003, IMG submission 182804) | Deep subsurface microbial communities from Baltic Sea to uncover new lineages of life (NeLLi) - Landsort_02402 metaG (SPAdes) (version 2) | ecosystem: Environmental > Aquatic > Marine > Oceanic >...
ATCCCTGACAACAGAAGAAACGACCAAGCAAGCGGCTAACTTTGACCCAAGGAAATTATACCCAAACGGCTGAGTTGACATGATACAAGATCCGATTGCTGAATTTACAAGTTTTCCTTTTTCAAGGCAGTCTGCGTTACTCCACCCAATGTAATTATCACGAACGGTGATGCAAATCACATCAGACGAAACGGAAGTCGCTCCCAAATATTTGTGGGTATTTTTGTCACGGATTAGAAACCTCAAAAATCTACCTGGTGTTTGATCAAACGGCATAGTGTGACAAAACACTCGCAACATTAACCAATGTTCCGCTAAATATTTATTTTCAGGATCAACAAACACGATCTCAGGTTGAAGTTCTTCAAGTTCTTTAACCGTTGATTCCTTGTTGTTTATATCAGTTGGTTTCCAGATCTGAGCTTTAACAACGTCTGATTGACTTGCAAATTTAGCATATGTTTGGACTTCTTGCCACTTTTTAAAAAATGTGGCTTCTTGCACCGACATTGTTTTCAAATCGTTGAGATTTTGTAAAATCCCGCTGTGCATTTCATCATATTCACTTAAACCATCAGGTTCTTCTAAAAAATTCTCAGGCATAAACTATATTATACAGTATAAAAAGATAAAAGTCAAATATTATTTTCAATCCCAAGATAAAAAACTACTTGAACGTTCTGAAATTTCATTTGAGATTCCAAACATTTCACGTTTTGTAATTCCACGATTATCATTTTCAATCATACCCAATTCAGGATTGGCCATTTTGAATTTTTTAATTTCTGCAAATCCAACCTTGTTATTTTTTGACAAATTATCCTTTACAAATAATGGTTGTAGATTAGTGTAATTAAAGCAGGTATACAACTCACGTTCATCCTCTAAATTAAATGAAGCACAAGGGCGAATATGATCAATGTGCCAAACTTCTCCGTGATTCTCCCATGTCATACCTTCAATAAATAAATTTTCCAAATATGTTCTCAATTCATTTGGAGTACATCCGACTAAATCCATTGTTTTGTGTTGTTTTTTCAAATTTTGTGATTTGAGAGCAGATATCACTCGTTGGGAAGCTCTGTTTCTTGCAACTCTGTGAGGTAGGGATTCATATCGCATATAACATTTTTTACAAAAAGAACGTTTTCCAGATGATGTTGATGAGTCATTAAAAAACTGGGAATACTCCTTCACGGATTTACAACAACTACACTTTTTATGCTTTGGTTGTTTTACGTCGTCAAAAAATAAATTATTTGACGGCATAATATAATTATGAGAATCGTTTTTAACTTCTTCAAAAAATTTCATAAATCAATATTACTACTTGAATTATATAAAGTCAAGATTTATTTTTTCTTTTCTTTATCTGCTTGTTGTTGTTTTATTTTGTCAGTCTGAATTGCTTTTGTATCTTCACGTATTATGACATTCCACGATTGGATGGTTTTATTCAATGTATTTGAAAGAATGCTCCCATCTGTATATCCGAGTATCTTTGGCGTTCGCCCTTGTTTTGACATTTCACGTCCAATAGAAATCAAAGTTGATTGAGTTTCATTCTTTGATTTTCCAGTGAAGTAAAAAAAGAAAGATTTCTTCCCCATGGCACTTACTACCTCTAATGATTTTATATCATTGCTATATGCAAGTGAATATTTTTTATTTGAAATGAAAACAAATAGATTGTCTGACTTTTTGGGAGTGTCTTTTGTAGCAGGCATATGATTTAACTATTATCTGATTCATCTTTTGTAGTTGACTCAACTCGTTCGGACATCTTCTGCATCATTTCCTCTGCAATTTGAACTTGTTCTTTTCGATATCCATCTTGAAATACTTTCATCCCAACGGAAACAGCCAAAATTAAACATAACATACCAACAAAGATTAAAACGGCAATAGCAAGAACTGTATATGCTGATAATACGATTGGAATTCCAAGTATCGTTAAGCATTTTACAATTGAAGTTGATGTTAAACAAAGAAAAAGTAAAAGTGTAATAGTTTGAATTATCATAAAAAATATAGTGGATGTGATATTTTACAACCACATCCACATTTTGAAATTAAACAGTTGTTGTTTGTTTTGATGTTTGAGTGGTAGTATCTTTTGTACCGTCCACTTTTATCACATCCACGACTTCACTTTCATATTCTTCATGTAGTGTCACACCTGCTTTGATCGCTTCCAATAACACCTTCTTCGTGACAGGTGTAGTAGAATAAACCACCGTTGGTCGTCCTACTGATTTTGGAGTTTTTCCAATTTGTTCAAGTTCACCCTCTTCAACAGCACGATTTATACGAAATCGTAAAGTTATATTAACTGCATCAGGATGTGCAGATTGGATGTCTTGGATTGAGAAGAATGACTTTGGCCATTCAATTATTAGTTTTTTGTTTATATTGCTCATTTTTCAATTTTTAATATTCATTGTTTATTCTGTGTCAAATCCAGCACGATGATAACCACGTTTGTAACCACGGATATATTTTGCTGATTTTGATGAGGGCGTTTTGAATTGTATACCTGAGTTTGCATCAAGTTCCCCATCCATGCGACCTGTAAAATATTCTTCGTCGCTTTGATTGTCGGTTTTTATCTTCTTTTTCAAAGGATTTGCCTCTGGCATCTTCTCTGTTGCTTCGGAAGTGTAAACTGCTTTATCAAGAACTTTGTTGTAGTCTGCCAATTCAGCAATCACTGTATATTGACACGTTCTAAGTTTGGCACAATTATGATCATTAGGAACTGAAACAGCATCACGTGGATTTACTTTCACAATCATCACACGGTTTCCAACTTCTTCTATCGGTTTATCGTATATTCCACCATATTCTTTGACATAACCTATGGCACCAACATGAAGTCCTGCTGAACAATGTTCTCTTCGGTTTTTATTAACCAACTCACGATCCATTGTCACAACTTGTCCGATTGAGTTATCAATATTTCTGGTGTAGATATCCTTGAAGTTGTTGGTGATTGCTTTGTAAGCTAAAAAGCACCCATCTTCTGTAATCGGTAGTGAATACCTTTCAAGAAAATCATACAATTCATTGATTGATTCTTCTTCTGGATTTTCATACAAATTCTTGATAAATGTGATCAAGTTATCAACAGAAAACCCTTCGCGAATCAATTCAGTGATTCTTTGTGTTAGATGATTGTGTAATGGTTTATCATTAAAGTAAACCACTCCGCCTTCAACTGTTATAATTCCTTTGCCGAATTCTTGTATTGCGGCAACTTTATCAATCAGAGAAGAAACTAAATCTTCGTTTTTTTCTCTAATGGCATCTTTGATTTCCTCAAAGTATGGATGATCTGATTTGACGGTTTGTAAGTTTCCGTTCAAATACAAACCAATTGAGTCTTTGTTTATTATAGCATTCATATATAGTCTGGTGGCATTATACCACTTATTTTATTTATTGTCAATAGTTTTTTCAACTAATTCGATATAATCCTTAATATCTGGATTATCATTGTATGACGTTCCGATGTGTTTAAGCATCGGATAACGATTGAAAATTTCAGCTTTAACATCATGGATATTAAATTTAACAGACGAATCATCGATTCTGATTTTATATATTAAATTTATATCATCCAGAAATTCCAAGTCAGTTTTATGATTTTTAAATCCATTTGTAAATTCTTCAATTTCATTCAGTTTCAACTCCAGAAATTTAGAATATTTCAATTTACAAATATCTCTCACAATATTACATTCAAAGGAATTATTATACGAGTATTTATAATTAGCATAAAACTCAACGGCTTCATTTTCATCAATATATTTTTTGATGTGTTTATCAGCAAATTCATATAAATTTGTCCAATTTGGCAAATTCTTCACTTGTTTTGCTCTGTGTCTTGGAACCCCGATCAATGTGAAGTCTTTATCAATTGCGCCAATCTTAATCAGAATATCTTTCATATTTCCAAATGAGACAAAGTTGGATGTTGATCTGGTTGAGTTGGAATTTTGCAATTCATGTTTATATGTTTCAACATATATATATTCTCCAACTTTCTTGTCTTCAATTGTATAATCTGCCCAATTTCCAGATGGATTCCATGAGTAAGTTCTAATCATTTTTTTGAAAGTGCAACGATCCTTTGGGTTGTAAGCTCTGTTTGACTTCACTTTTGGGAGTGTAGAAGTTTTGACAATATTGGCTTTCGGATATTTGCTTTCTTGTAATACAAACTTGAGATTATTATCATCTTCACCAAAAACATAACCACGGATTTTATTTCCACCTTCATTTTCAGATTCTATATATTCACGCAGTCTGGCTACTCCACCTGTTTTCAGATCATTGACGATGATTATATGATTTCGTTTACATACAAATTGAGAAGATATGTCTTTTCTCGCTTTATATTCACCACGTTTGCTTTTTGGAGAACGATATTCATAAAACCCAAAATCCATAGGTGCGTTCAATTTACTATTTTTTTTGTAAATTGATGACGACTCAATTTTAGTATTTTTGAAATAATAGTCCCGATTTTCTAATTTTTTTGACAAATTATGTGAGAAATAACTACCACATACAAATATATCATGATATAAACATCTTGCTTCCCATAAATTTTTACATTTATTAAGCATATCATCAATTACGTTTTTAATATCCTCAAATACTTCCAAACATCTATTTTTGACATTTCTGATTGTTCTATCATCAAAGTGTAGTGATTCACGACTTGCAGCAATTTCAAGCTGTCCGATGGGAAATGTGATTTCAATACCAGAACTTAAAACTGCTGATATAATTGAGTCATCATCACTTAAATTGTATGAATAATTTGAAAGGTTTAAGTTATTGTTTTGTATTGGATATGCAATATTACCCATTAAAGCATACGATATATGATTCGTATGGGTAGAAGATTGTGTATCATCTCGTTTGATGATTGACCAACCATCACCTGAATATGAGTATTCAGATTTCCGATACTTAAAATCGGGACAGTTTAAGATCTCTGGTCGGTTGAGGAAACGATTGTATATATCCTCGGAATATCTTTGAAATGTTGAAATGTCTTTTTCATCAACTGAAAATTGGATAAGCATGCCATTTGGATCATTTGTTTTTTCTTCTCCAATTTTAGCACAATGTGGAACATCGTTTTCAAGGAAACAAGTGTAAATCCAACGAGTTCCGTTTTGAACTGAAATCACGGAAAAGCTGTCCGTGTAACAAAATGGGGATTTTGACCCCAATCCCAAACACCCAATATAATCATTGCTTTCCGTTTTAGTTGATTCAAAATAGGTTGTGTATATTTTTTCAACTTCATCCGCATTCATCCCAACTCCAAAATCTCTAACAGAGAACCAAGGTTCTAAAATAGTCGGAAGGTGTACTTGAAATTTTACATTTTCATTCCCAGCCGCAACATGAGAGTCATATGCATTTGTTGCAAGTTCTCTAATTGGCGGTGTAATTGAATCACTATAAATTCCCTTTGAGAGAATGGAAAATGCTTTTGCATTTGCCTTAATTGTGAATTCTCGTGTGGTGATATCGCCTATTTGTTCAACGACATCAGAGGTTTTTCCGATAACTTTCATTTTTTAACTTTTAACTTTCAATTTTTAATTTTTAATTACAGGTATTGAGAAATTGTCAACAGCATAACCGTGACAAAATCAGAAACCTGATATGAATATATATTGATTAATTCGTATAATTTAGTTGTTTTCATAATATTAAAATAACATTTTTTATTTAGTTTGTCAATCATTTTTTTAAAAATTCTTTATTCATTGTATTCGCTACTTGAGTGATATTCGTCACATCAATAAATCTTGAATTTCCGCCGTAAATATTCTTGAACTTCCGACATTCGGAATTTTTATCACCGATGAAATATGAAATCACATTTACACCTTTTTTGAGGATTTTATTCATTTGTTTTCTAGTGTGATCTTCTGCTCTTTCTCCTGAATAGTTGATACGATCAGTGTGAAAGCAAGGTTCTCCATCTGAGAAATTTAAGAAGTATGAATCACATTCAGCAGAAGATGGTTGGATTCTATCTAAAATCGCTTCAAAACATAATCCTTCTGGTGTTCCAGAATGTGAAATCAAATATGGAAATAAAGATTTTATTTTAGAAATCTTGTCAATTTTTGAATCATATGCCAATACAACACAAGGCAATCTATTATTTGCATTCACACGAAATGAAATTACCACATGAATATTGTTTGTCATTGAAGCAGCTTTTGCAATTGCGACAGCACACGTTAAAGCATTTTCAAATTTAATTCCACTCATTGAACCTGAAGCATCAACCGAAAGATGTAGAAAAGCATCTTTATAACTGTCAATCTCCATTTTATAAAATACATTTTCAGCACCATATCCAAGTTCAGATAATATCCGTTTATCAAGTTTACCAGAACGTTTTCGGTTAAACACCGTTTTTCTGGATTCACCTCTTACTTTTAATTTCTTCCCAAGGCGTTTTCCAAGTATCAACCCATGTTCAACTTGATTTAACATATGAGCATCACAAGCACCCAATACAAAAGCATCAGATTGTAATATTGCTTTTGTCATTTTTTCAACAACAACACATTCATTTGTAATTCCAAACTCAGGTGCAATCTTGACAGTTGAAACCCCAGCTTCTTCAAGCACAGATACCTCACGGGCAATTTCTTCATCAAGTTGTTTCTTTTGATGTTTCCCAAGTGTAAAGTCTTGCTGTCTTTCAAATTCCTTGATTGCTTTGGAGAGCTGTCGTTTTGAAATGTCATCCAATTCAACATCTTTGTTTGTCGTTTGTGACTCATTGCAAGATGAAGGATTTTTGCCAATCTCATTTACAACACCTCCGAATATTTCCGATAAATCAAAATCATCTTCTTCAATATTTTCGGTTTTTGGGTTGTCATCGGACGTATCACTATCGTCATTTTTCTTCATCGGCCATTCGGAAGAGTCATCATTTGGTTGAAGTTTATCCGAATCTCCTTGTTGGGTTGGATTACAATTGTCAAACAATGAAAAGGGCTTTTTGGATTTTTTTGGTTTTTTCTTTTTGAAATCTCCAACACTATCCAAAATTACATCATAAATCTCCAGAGCAACCAACAATCTATCATTGGGAGTTTTCAGTCTGTTTATACGCTTCAAATCCAATATTTCAGAAATTTCACGCAAACCATTCAAAGCATCCAAATCGGTATTCGGGTTTGTCAAGTTAATAAGCCTATATTTATAGGATTCGTATGTTTCATCACGAAATGCACTTGATTTCAAGGTCGTTGTTATGATTTTTGTATTGAAATTATCATCATATAAAGCCTTGTAATAACCTCTGTATCCTGGTGCTGATTTATACACCATATAATCTATATACCTATCCTCTACATAATTTACAAGCAGCCTGACATGAGATTCTACAGTTTTTTTGTCAAAGCCCTTGAATGTCGCTTCATCATACGTTGATTGTGGAATGTGTTTGAAGATTAATTTGAACATTTCAAAATCAGAATACACAATATGAGCACCCTCATGTAATGCCAATCCAACAGTTGTATCAATTTCGTCTTTGGAGACATCTCCTGAAATGTAAATTGTTTCGCCATTTGTCGCGGAAATTCTACCAGCAGTTGAAAATTTAACAGGGATTACTCTATTTGTCAAAATATTTACAAAACTAGATATTCCACGGCGAAATAATGCCAATTGAAGAGGTGATGGGTTATCGGAGACATAATTTCCTTGAACCCAAAAATCAGAATGTGGTTTTGACTGTTTCATATGTATAATATAGACCTGATATTATAAAAAGTCAAGTTTTAATTGAATAAATCTTTTGAATCTGGAATATCCGATGAATCATATAGATCGTCGCCAAATCCAGAGTCAATGTATTTCTGAACAATTTTTCTGACAAATGATCGTTCCGAATCTACACCACCATCACCGTCAAATTCTGGATAAATCATCGCCTCTGATATTTCAGATAATGAAAATCCGTCCAATGCCATTTCACCCATTTCAACAGCAAATCGTGTTGATAGAAAATTTGAAAGTTCTCCTTCTTCATTAAATGCATTTACTCTGGTAGCCGATGTAATCTCACAAATTACTTCCAATAATTGTTGGTCTGCCTCTGGATACAATTGTTTCAAAAGTTCATATTCTTGTCGTGAATTTAACAAATCAATTTCAACCTTTTGAAAACGATCTGAAAGCGCCCTATCCATTTGTCTGGTTGCCGTGTATTCCGACCCAATGTTTGCAGTTGCAATGAATGTAACCCCATCTGCCACTTTGATTGTTTCATGGTCATTCTTTTCATCCAATCGGATGTATCTTTGCCCATCCAACACAGGCATCAAAATGTTATGTGCCTCAGGGTGAGCACGAGATAACTCGTCTAAAAGAATAATTGAGTTTTCAGTTCGTATTGCCTGAATGAATAAAGACTCCGAGAAGTATGTTCCTTTGTCTTTGTCAAAATGAGTGTTCCCGATCAGAGTTGATCTTGGGTCTTGAGAGGCACCCAAATTAATTTTGAAAAATTTATCACCACGGCCAAGAGACTCGGCGAGACATTCAGCAGCTAATGTTTTTCCACATCCAGTAGGTCCGATTAATACTATATTCTTTCCACGCAAAGCACATCGTGTCATGAGTTTCCATTTAAGTTCACTCATAACCAGTTTAGATGGCTTGGATTTATAACAATTTTTTAATTGAGATTGTAGATTTGATTGATTCATGATGTTAATATTACATCACGAATTATAAAAAGTCAATAGTTTTTTAAAAAAAATCCACCAGCGTGAGATTCTGGTGGATCATAGTGCGAATTATCAGATTTCGCTTTACAAATTATTTTTTCTTGGATGGTGTGTATTTCTCATCTTTACCAGCATTTTTCGCTTTACGTTCATCCTTATTGAAATCTTTCACCTTTGGAGTAGAAACTTTTGAATCTTTTCCTTTTGGAGCATGTGAAGTTTCATGTTTTTTTGGCTTGTCAGTCATTTTGCTTGTTTTACTAGAATGACGTTTTTGCTTGGTTACAGTGTGACCATCCTTTTTAGTATCCAAATTTTTTGAATCGTGATTAGCTTTTGCGGTTTTTTTATGTTGTTCTTCACTAGCACGCTTTATAGCACCCCATACTGCATTTTCTATTTTATCCACAAGTTCATCCATTCCGATTCCTGGAATAATCTCATCTTTTGGGATGTCTTTTAAGTCTTTACCGTTAAATTCTTCTTGACGCTTTGTTTTTTTAACCTCTTCCATGTCACCAACTGTAGTTTCACATTTGCAGTCATCGTCTTTTTTCTTTTTGGCTTCCGCTAAAGTTACAGGTTTGTATTCATAGTCAGAATCCTCATTATATGGTCGTTTTCCTTTTGCCAATGACTTACGAACATATGAACCGTCTTCATCTTCAATAATCTCTTTAAGGTCGTTTTTAATGAATTCACAAATATCCTCACATGAAACACCATTTTTGTAGATTCTATCCGAATCATGGGTGTATGCTCTGAGATCATATTTACCCATTCCTTCTTTGGCAATGTCTTTTACTGGGTATAATTGAACATCAAATAGTTTTCCACCATGACCATCATCTAAAACGATTCTGGAAAAAGAATTGTTGATTAGAGCACGATACTCTTTGTTTAAAGTTTTGATGGACTTATCCATTTCATCCAATTCATTGACCATTCTACGGTCTGCTGTAATTTGTTCGGAAACAAGTCTCTTAATGTGGGAACGTAATTTGTCGTGTGTTATCATGCTTATAAATATAAATATATTTTATTTTAGACGTTTTTGTTCTTCTAACGCTTTAAGTTTTTGGGATTTTTTCATTAGATCCTTACCAAGACCTTCAATTTCAGAAGCAGTCCAACCAGCAGCTTTTGCAGCTCCTATAATAGCAGTAGCACTTAACATACCAGCACCTTTTAGTGCAAGTTTTCCAATTCCCTTACCGACATTCTTGACACTTTTTCCTACAAATTTACCAGTGTCTTTTAAAAATCCTTCTTCAATTAAGGATTCTTTGATCAATTGTTTTAGTTCACTTTTTTTCATAATTTTTAAAATCATCGGATCATCCCAATTCACGTGCTATGTCATTTTTAACCCATTCTAATGCTGCTTTTGTACTCTCACCATTAGTCATCTTCATCCCAGTTGTGAATGCGGAATCCATGTCATATCCAGAATTCGCCAATTTTAATTGTTCTTCAGGTGACATGGTTTTCATAATGTTTTGAAATACAGCTCCAGACGATCTACTCATGTCTTGATCAGCTAAATATTCTTGTACTTTAGGATCTAACTTGGAAACGTCACCGAAGGTTCTGGACATTCGTTGTAGTTGTTTTTCCGATAAATCGGGTTGGGATGTATTAGATCCTCCGACTTCCGTTGAATTCTTGCTAAGATCATCTCCCTTGGTATCAGGTTGCATCATGTTTCGTCCGTCTCGCATAGAAGAATTAATTTCCTTATCTGATATTTCGCCTGAGTTTATCTTATCAGCTATATCATCAATATTCGGAAGTTGATTTCCATTGGATTGTGATGAAATATAATCCATATAAGTATTCAATTTATTTTGATTTATATTCCCACCGGAAGTAATGTCATCAATTTTCAAAGAAGCTTTCATCAAATATGATGGGGAATATTCTCCGTTTGAGTCGGATGCCATATTTAAAAATATTCTAGCTTGACTCGGAGAAATCCCTTTTTCAGACATAAATCCCAAATCATCAGCACTAAAAGATTTAACAATTAAACCAAAATCATCATTTCCGGAATTCAACGATCCCATCATCCATTTTTTAATTTCTGGATTTTCATTGAAAAATTCAGCATCATATCCACCGCCAGATTTAACAAATTCCGAATTAAACATTTTAGAAAAATCTTCATCCGAAATATTCATGTTTAATTCTCCTGAATAAATTCCATCGCCCCCAATAGCATCCTCTGCACCAGGAACAGACATACCATCAAATATACTACCAAAGAATTCTTTAATTCCACCGCCAACTAGTTTACCTACCAATGCAGTGATTGCAGCTTTACCAAAGGCTTTTGCAGGTGGTTCACCAGCAAGCATACCATAAATACCTCTCATACCAATACCCATCACAATAGGAGCAGCTGGACCGGTGGCACCGGCAGCGGTTAATAACGCAACCATAGAACCGGCTATGAATGTTGCTTTACCCTTATGTTTTATCGCAACCTTGGAAAATTTATTCATTGCCTCAGCCATTCCTGGATTAGCCTTCTTAAAACGTTCTACAATTTGCTTGTATTTTTCATCAAAATTTTTCATCGGACCACTCTTTTGATAAAGAGCTTCCATTTTGTCGCCAATTTTAGTGGTTGCTTTCTGAATGATCGGCATTAATTTTTCAGCAGCTTTTTGTCTGGCAGCATCAGCAGCTTTTCCACCCAATTCACCAGCCTGTCCTAGTATGCTTTTGTCCTTTATCTCAACTTGAGTCGGACCTTTTTTCAATTCCGCTTCAACATATTTGAATAATTTTTGAAGTAATGGGTTATCCCCCATCTTATCCATATCCTTTTTATATTGTGCAGTGGCAGTTCCAACTCCCTTCTTAAAAGAGTTTAGTCGTGTATTGATCATTTTCAACTTCGCAGCTGCTTTTGGATCTGTAGATTCTTGACCTGATAAATTCTTTGCTATTTGTTTCCCGCCTTGAACAGCACCAGCTACTTTTGCTTTGGTTCTGTCAAATAAACCTTCTTCTAAAATTTTGGAATAATCTCCACAGGATAACCCATAAAATTCATTTAATAATTGGGTATCTGAATTTATGGAGTTTGACAGTTCTTCAAATAATGGACGTAATTCATTAGCGACATCTAATATTTCACGTCTTTCCATAATAGAAAATGATGAATACGAATCACCGAGGCATTCTTTAAGTATTTTGTCTTCTGTAAGTAAATTTTTTAATTTCATTATTTTCCAGCCATTTTATTTTTAAGAGATTCAGATACTTTGAATATACCACCTATCATATTGGCAGTTTTTGGGTCTATTTTGGATAATTCAGCGATAAATCCATTAAAATCTTTGCTTTTCAATCCCAATAATTTCGTAAAATCAGATTGAACTTCTCCCAACTGTTTACCAACCTTCTTCAAATATGTTCCAGTTAGTTGTTTAGCTACGGCTTTTTGTTTACCACCTGATGCACCTTGTTTCATGGCATCCTTCATGGATTGACCTTTTTCTCCTTTGCCCATGGCTTTATCTTTAACTGCACCCGCAGCTCCTTTTATACCAGAAACAGCGCCTTTGGCTTTTGCTTTCATCCTATCCAACACACCTTCATCAAGTATATCATCGGAATGGTGGATGAGTTGAAACCGAATTTCTTCTTTGATTAGGTATTTCAATTGTTTACGAGTCATACCTATAAATATATATCACATCAAAAAAATGTATTTTCCGACGACTGAATTATAGGTTCATATTGTTCAATTGGAAAATTAAATTCTTCTGCATTTTTTGGATATGGTAAAATTGGAGCTTTTAATTTCTTTTTAAGCTTCTTAGTTTCCCCCTTGCCAGTCAGAAAGTAGATATATCTATGTTTTGCTGGTTCTTGTTTTCTCCAAAAGGTTTGACCAACCGTTTTTCTCAAATGTTCAACATTATGACTGCCGTATTTTTCAAATACAGTTCGTGAGTGAATCCATTTATACGGATCATTCGTCAATGACAATCCGTAATTAGCCATTAGTTGTTGTTTTCCTGCTCCTTGATATAACCAGTTTGTTGCTTGGTATATTCCACCCAAATGTTGTTGGTCTGGATCAGAGTATGAAATAAGCAGCTTAACATGAGGTCTGTGTTTTTTAAGGAAATGAAAACTCTGTGAAATGCAATAACTTTCTATATTCTTTCCGAAATTATCTAAAATTGCTAACCTTGTCAATTCATACACTTCTCCCATTTCAATATTTTCACATATTGATTTAGCAGCGCTTCGCCCGACTGGATTTCCATACACCAACACCCCAATTAATTCATCATTAACACAATCCAAAAACTTATGTTCCTTTTGAGTGGAATAAAAAATCCCAATGGCACAAGAACACATAGTCCAAGCGTGGCTATAATGATTTTTTATTATAAAGGGTTTTGCAGTAGAGGAACTAATTTCTCTAATTGATACTCTGCTAGTATCAACATATCCTTCGGTATTTTGTATTTCTTGCATAATTTCCAATCCTTTGATTGTTTATTGTTACTTTTGGTCAATCCATGCCAACTTAATGGGGATTTACCATCAAGTTTTCGTATTTTATTAATTTTTGACATATAATTAGAAGCATGTGACCCACCAACCACTTTATAAACATTAGCAGAACTATCTTCAAATTCATAAATAAATGTCCCAGTCGTAACTTTTATATGAGATATACGTTCCCTCTTGGATTCTTTGATGTCATTATTATTTTCACAAATCAGTTTGCAAATCCACATAAAATATTCATTTGAATATGAATTCTTCATGATATTTATATCTTTGTGAATATATTGAATATTTGATATATCATATCCACGGGAAGAATCAATTCTATCAATGGAAAAATTATCACAGGTTAGTTGCATTCCTGATAAATTACATTTATAATCTTGATTTTCAGCTAAAATGATAAGATCATCATATGATACATTGAAGTCAAAATATTTTGTATTTCTCTTTAGTTTGTTGTATTTTGAAATTGGGAAAAACAAACTTCCACCTTTCCAGTTAGGATGACCGTCTTTTGATCTATTCTTTTGACACCCACAGCTCTTAACCCTTCCGTTCAATAAATAAAATGCCACTATTTTTTTTTCAGTGCCACATTTACATTTAGTCAATATTTCAGCACCATTTTTACTTCCCAAAGATACGCTTTCATTGATCACTGTCAAATCCCCAAAGAAATCACCCTTTGAAAATTTACCTTCATATTTAGACTTTCCTTTTTTACCCATGATTATAAATATACAACACGAATCAAAATAATACACAAATATGTTAATTCATATACCGATAGCACAAGAACACATAGTCCATGCATGAGATAATGGTATTTCACAATCAAGTCTTTGGCGACTTTTGAGTTTATTTCACGAAGTGATACTCTAGATGTATCTACATAACTTTCTTCAGGCATATTGCCCAATATATCACATTATAGTGAGTTTGTCAAACTTTATTTTTATTGTGAAAATTATAAACTTTACGATACCGAGTTTCAACATCCTCAATATTTATTTTTTTATGATATAGTTGCTTGAAAATATCAATCATCTCAACAAATTCATGTATATCTTGTGTTTTGTCAAAAAGTAAATCAATTTTATAAGACCCCAAATGTTCTCGGATAATATCAGTCGATAAAGTATATAAAAATACATATGATTCAGTAAATAACTCTTTTACAAGAATTGACAGCATATCACCTGTAATTATAGGCATCATCCAATCAATCAAAAACAAATCAACCTTCTCTCCTTTCATTTTTTGAACGTTGGAATATTTTAATGCTTTTTGTGGACAATTAAATGTTGAAACTTTGATACCTGTAAACGAACGTTTAATCCGTTCAATTGACAATTTCAAAACCAAAGAATCATCATCAACAATTACAATATGATATTTCGGTGTTGAAAGTTTAGTTTTGAGGAATTTAATCATTTTTTTCTTGTCGTTGATATTCCCGAATGATTTTTTCATATTCTCCGATTTTTTTATTAAGTTCAGCTATCTGATTTTTGTATTCTATGATCTGTTCCTTATATTCTATAATCTGAGTTTTCAACATGGAAATGTCATCACGATACACAGATATCATATTCTGTAGTTCTTGGGTTGATTCTTGACATTTTATCAAGTCGGCACGTGTATTGGATAAATCACCGCGAACTTCGTTTCTGAATGATTCATTTGCTTTGATAATTTCAGAAAAAGCATCCGTGTTATTCTTTTTTCTGGTGCTCAAGTAAGTAAAGATGGCGGTTATAAACGCAACCGTTATTCCACCTATTACTTGCCAGACCACTGTAGTTATTTCCATTATGTATAAATATACACAATATTATAAAAAGTGATTTTTTTACCCTAAGTCTTCTGTGTCAGTAGAATCTTCTGTTTTATCCCACAACCTACGAACTCTATCCTTTACAGCGTTTTCACCGTCGCCCATTTTCTTATAAACATTCTTTCCACTTTCGGATGATGGGTCAAATATATCAATCTGCCCGCATGAAGCATCAAACATACATGGGAATGTTAATCCGTCAGCGCCAAAACGATTTTTAATAATATGCATTCTTGCTGTGTTTTGCAGTTTATCTTCTCGTTTTCTTGATATGGAAGCAACAAAGTCAGCAGTCATAATTTTTCTATATGAATCAGCGATACCACCAGCTTCAATGATTTCTTCATTAGTCTGACTTCTGTTTGCTTGTGAAGCAGTCCAAACTGGAATTTGCAATTCACCAGCCATAGCACGAAGTTCTTCATAAATCCCACCTGACTCTTGGTATGAATTTGAATTCTTCTCCGCTGAAATAGGTCTTAGTATATCAGCATAATCAACAATGACCAAATCCACCTTTTTATTCGTAAGCATTTGAATTCTATCAATGTAACTTCTCAGACTTAATGCTGAAACTGTTTTTATTGGGTAATATTTGATCTTCAAGAATCCATCAAGGCTTTCAAGTGATTCTACAACCTTGTTTTTGTTTTTCACAATTGACTGAAAATCTATACCCGTGAAACAACAGTCATAACGTCTTCCAACATACTTTTGCTGTAACTCCATAGTAAAGTGAACCACATTTTTACCTTGTCTGAGAGCTTCCGCTCCAACTTTGTTCAAACACCATGAATTATGACTCAATATACCATTTGAATAGTAACAATGGACATCTTCTACGCTAATATCAAACAATATCTCAGATTTTCCAGATTTTTGTTCAACTACCTTTGTATGACCCGACTCGGTTTCAACTAACTGATCGGTTGATAAATCCTTCGTGAATACCCACTCACCATTAGACTTTACTCTGTGTTTTGGTGAGGTTTTGAGTGTTTTATTATTCCCGAAATATGTAGTCACCGTATTCTGTTTCTCAGTTCTGAACATATTAGCAATTCGTTTGTATCCGGCTGGAGTTTTCACCCGAATATCAACGGGTGGTGTTTTGGAAGCATGTTCTTCATCGGGAATCCCAATGGAAGAAAATAATTCTTTAATTTTTACTTTTTTCTGTGTGTTTCTGATTTGTATATTCATCTTAAAAAATTGTTTATTCTGTTTATTTGTTCGTCTTTGTTATTCAACCAATCATTTTCCCATATCTCAATGACATCATATCCTTTTGATATCAAATACTCTTTTCGGAGTTTATCACTTTTCCATTTATCTTTAGCTTTGATTGGAAGAAGATGTTCATTGATGATTTCATCAGCTTTATACATTTCAGGATTAGCATGCCAAAAATCACCATTAACTTCAATTATTTTATTACCTGAAATGATATCAACAATATAAGGGCCGATTGGAATGTTTGATTCAGCATCACCGCTAACGTTATTTTTCACTTGAGAGTATACCTCCATCTCTAATTTGGAAGTCCCATTAAATTTCCCAAAGTGTTTAGCCCATTTTGCGGCACCCACTTGAGATATCAATTTTTTCATTGAGTTTGATATCTTCCGTTTAGATTCCTCAGTTCTAATATGTCCCTTGAACTTAGAAGATTTGGAAGAATTTTCCGATTGGAGTTTATAAATCTCTATTTTAGCTTCTTCTTCTGTCATGTCATATTTATCCACCCAATACTCAATCCTCCATACTGATCTATCATGTGTATACTTTTCAGCTGATTTGTTTGCATTTTCAGTTTGAATCTCTGAAATTTTTCTTTTCGCCTCAAATTCTGAATAACCACGTTTCAACCAATAATTAACTGAAAAAATAGATCCCCCTTCTTTCTGAGTATTGGACATTTTCAATCGGTTTTCTGGATCACTCATCCATTTTTTAGATGTCTCTGACAATCGTTTTCTAACTTCATCGGAAACAATTGCAAGTTTAGTCTCTCCAAATTGAGACTTGTAATCATCGCCTGATATTTTGTGAGTTCGGTTTAAATGTGACACTAAACTTTTCATTTTACGTCCGCATATTTTACATGTTATTAATTCCATGGGTATAAATATACAAAAATGTATAAATTTATGTTAAGATTTACCGTTTCCACTTGAATTATTTTTTAAATTTTCAAGCTCCCACAAAATATTGTAAACTTGCCACCCAAAACACTTCTCTACTCCATTGATAATTCCCGACATGTCATATTGATTAAATGGGTCTATCCAGAGGGTAAATATACTTCCATCATTACGGGTGAAGTCTATTCCGAGTTCCTGATATTGAATTTCAATTTCAGTATTAGGACCAACGCATTTTCCAATTCCCGCTGGAGCAACAAATACCCCTAATTCACCTGGGCCTAATCCACCATCCATAAGATCATCAACGACATCCCAGTTTGTCTTTACAGCGTCACGACAGTCTTCAAGCAATCGTTCATCAATCTCAGTCATATAATCATGACCATCATCACGTTCCATGCCTGCTTTTAAGGCTTCATCAACCGTATGCTTTATTTTTTCATATTCTCCATTTTTAAGCAAATCAGCAGAATCAAGGATTGCAGATTTCAATTTTTGATTTTTACAAAATTCAAGAAATGCACTGCGAATATAATTTAAATCACTGTCGTCAATATTTGCATATACCTGACGTAATGACTCAATGACTGCTTGTTTAGTGACGACATCGCTTACGCTATTTAGTTCATTTTTGAACACTGTCATCGTTGGTATATCTTTGTATTTTTGAAAATACTCGCCTATTGTAATCACGATCCATTTGTGACTTTCATTTTCAAAAAAATCAACATGAAGGATATCTAAAATTTGTTGAAGGAAAGCTTTACCAGTACCTGTTCCTGATAGATCTTTTTTTGGATCTAATAGTGCTGATAAGCATTTAATTTGGAAGTCGTTTCCAAATTTTTTAAGTGTGTCTATTTCTGCCATATTTTGTGTTGTGTTGTTCGTTTATAAATATAATTCGTTTAAAAGCAAAAATCAAATTAAAAGAATGATTACTGCGATTTGGCGTAAAAATCCAATGTGTCAAATGTTTCTCGTAACCATACATGATGATTTTTAAAACATGCGGCGCTGAAAAGCCTGTATTTTTTAAGCAATGACGTAAATTCAAACGTATTCATTGGATCTATTTTTTTATTAATAATATCTTGAATTTTAAGTTTTACGAATGAACTTATATCCGATTCTCCAAGCTGCATTAAACAGTGATTTCGTTCAATTATTTGTTCATTCTCACAAATTAAATTATATGCTTTCAATTTTCCGTTTTGATTGTCTTTCGCATACTTCATCATATCCGACAATGTAAATTCTTCTTCTGTTGACAATTGGGGGAATGCTTTTATAGCGGTTTTTATACCGATTCCTTTTACTCCGTCAACATTGTCCGATTTATCACCGTTTAAAATTTTGTATAAGATGTAGTTTTTTGAGGTTATACCTGTTTCGTCAAATACTTCTTTTGGTCCATACATCCTTTTTTTGCTTGGACTATAAACCTTCACCTTATCATTAATTAGTTGATAAAAATCTTGGTCAGTACTCATAATGGTTATACTATCTGTATCCTCTTTGTTGAAAATTTCAGTACAAAGATAAGCAATTGAATCATCTGCCTCGATATTTTCAATTGCCATCATGCTTACAGGTAGATTATGACACAACACAGCGGCTTTTTGAAGTTGGTTAAGTAACGACACATCCCCATCGTCAGAAGAATCCTCGTAAATTCGGTTCAATCGTATTTTGCTTTTCCGCTTTGCTTTGTAATTTTTATAAACTGCTTGACGTTTCTTTGATCCGCCTTGACCATCAAATACAATTACACACCGTGTAGGCTTTAATGTTCGTATGGCATAACCTATGCTTTTGAAAAACCCATCAATCCCACCGATATGATCACCGTTATCATCCATTGCTGGATTTACGCAATATGATCGTATGAATGTATTATTGCCATCAATCAAAAGGATATCTGAATTAATATTTTTATCAAATTTGTTCGTATTTTCATCTTTGTTCAAATTTTCAAACAGAGAAAACAGCTTTTTCTTTTGATTGTTGTTTAAATTGGTCATTATTCTAATAATACAATATTTATAAGCAAAGTCAAATTATAAGAAATACATGAAATTAACGGATAAAATTTTAAAAGAATGGTGTTTAAAAATACCAAGAGGATTTCCGCTGTTAGAAAATGGCAAATTTACATGTGAAAATGACTTATCAATACTTAAAGAAATGATCAATTCATATTTGATTCTAGAAGCTCGTGGGATATATGGGCGGGAATCTGATGAGGTTTTTGAACATAAACCAACAGGAATAAAAGCCAAATTCGTTTCGGTGAAGTCATATCCAGATCCTAAAATTTCTAATAAATTAAGATTTGATAACGTGGATGAACGAAATACAAAAATAAAAGATTTGGAAGATTCAGGAAAAAAAATTGATTGGGTGAATACACCGAATAATAGATTGCTATCATTCGGCCTCATTAAGTTGGCAATAGGCGATAAAAACTTCATATACTGGGGAAAATATTTTGAACAAATTAAGCCAAATATGTTTTCAATGTGGAAAAACAATCAAATACCAGCCGGTTGGGAGTTGCAAATAAAATCATCATTGAAAGAAAAGTTTCCAGTCAAACCAAAACATCTTATAAAAACTTCCGAAATATTTAAAAATGCTAAAGATGTAATAGACGCCGTATCCAAAAATTCACGACCAGATACAACTGACATATTAACAACCGCATTGGAAAATGCACACAAAGGCGAAACCGTTGTGTTTCCAGGTATGGCGGAATATGAAGAACCGATCCGTGATTATTTTGGTGAGATTTTCGGACCATTGGCAATGATGGGTGGACAAGTAAAAGGCCAAGCAAATGATGCCAAAAAACAACTGGCAGGTGGACAAGACTGGTCAACAATGGGTATATCATGGCCTATGAATAGTAATACAAATTTAATTGACAGCAGTTTTGTTTCAAAAAAAGGTATGATTGGGATAAGTTCTAAAGGCGGAAAAGGAGCAAAAGCAAGTTCCAGCAATCTTTACAAAGCATATATCGATGTAAAAAGAGCAGGAAATGTAGAACTACTTAACGAATTATCAGATATAATACCCATTTTGACAATTATACAATCAAACACAATCATAGATGGTCCATTTAGACTTGCGGAATATCTGAGGTTAAGCATTTCAAAAAACTTGGAAAATGAGATTAAAAGTTATATAAAAAACGACAAAAGAGATTTAGATGGAATTTCACCCGAAGCAAAAACATTAATATCAATTAAAAAATTTAAGTATTCAAATTCATTTAGAACTGGATATGCTTTATTGAGTGTTGTTGCTAAACTGGTGGCCGATAGTATCAATAACAATGACAACTTAGATTTTTCATCCAAGGCTTTGTCATTGTTGAATAACTCAAGTATTATTCAACTACACATAACAACCCAAACAAAGGGTGATGATGTATATGTAAAAGAATATAAAGCAATATATCCTCCAAAATTCACTGGAAAAATAGAATTGGATGGTGAAAAATCATATTATTCATCCAATGCGTCCGGAAAAATTGCATTTGGTTTTGTATAAAAAGGGCGGTATATTTCAACCACCCTTAATTTAATTATTCTGCGATTCCTTCACCATCCTCAAAATCATACTCAATGTCTTCGTCAGCACACTTCGTTTGATCTTTGTATTGCATGATGTGAATATCACAAAGTTCTTTATACAAATCATCTTTCAGAGTTTTATTAGTTTCCAACAATCTCGTAAAATTATCTTTACAGATTTCATAAATTTTTCCATCTGAACAATGATATGTATGTTTGGTTTGTCCGCCTGATGCTTCAATCAAATTATCTAAAGCATTTTCATTTGCTGATAATGCCTTTTTCTTTTGATCTGTTGTCATACCCTTTTGTAGAACTTTATGTTCCGACAATGTGGCAATCCAATTTCCATAATTATCTAAACCACGGTCAAAAAACAAATCAAATTCACACTGTCTCATAGGCGGACCTAATCTATTTTTGATGATTTTACATCTAGTCTGAATTCCAATTACATTTTTATCTTTATTTTTAATTTGACCGATTGCTTGTAATCTTAACCGTAAACTAGCGTGGAAGGCTAATGCCTTTCCTCCTGATGTCGTGTAAGGGTCTCCGAACATGGCATTCATCTTCACCCTCAACTGATTGGTGAAAATCAACGCCACACGTTGCCTCGCTATCATTTGGGTTATCTTACGCATTGCCTTTGAATTGATAATAGCCTTTGCGGTTGCATAACCATCTTTACCATGATCAGATTCCATTTCAGTTTTACAACTGGCAGCAGCAATTGAATCAACGACGATTGTAACCAGACGATCTTTGGTTGACCCTCTAATCTTTTCAATAATTTTTTCAATGTTGTCGTAAATTTCCTCAACGTGGTCACATGAAATGTAAAGCAATGTATTCAAATCTACACCGATTGCCCTTACAAAATTTGTTTCCAATGAAGACTCTGTATCAATGAATACTGCCAATCCACCTTTTTTCTGTGTTTCCGCTAAAGCGTGCATACACAATAACGTTTTACCCGAATGTTCTAAACCTGTAACCTCAGTTATTCTCCCAACTGGAAAACCAGCATCTGGTCGGTTACACATCACTAAATCCAATTGATCATTTCCACTTGGAACCCAATCAATGATTTTTGAAGGATCGTCAGGATTATCATCACCTAAAACAAATGCGATATTTCCACCGTCTTTATTTGCTTTATTGAGCATAGCCGCTATTTCATCAGCCAATTTATCTCTACCTGTATCCTCTACTTCTACTTTTTTCTTTGCCATATATTTTTCCCTTGATTTTAACACTAAAAAAGGTGGGTACCAGCGTTATGCTGGTATCCCACCCTAAACGAACCAATCAACACGAATTAGTTGTTAAACAACTTATCGAAATCATTTTCTACATCTTTAGAAGAAGCTTTAACTTCTGTCTTTTCTTCAACCGCTGACTTTTCCTCAACCTTAGTTTCACTTGAAGTTTCAGTTTCATCATCCGAATCTTCCGTTCCTTCACCCTCTGGATTCAAATAAGCATCCAAAGCCGCTTTCAGTGTTTCATATGAAGGTTCTTCACCATATATGTCAGAAATTGGAGATTGATTTTTTATAGCCTCAATTACATCCTTGTCACCAACAACAGATGGCTTACGACGTGGTCTTATTTGAGTCTCTGGAAAATTCTTCCCAGCGGCTTCAGCTGAAATATACTCAACTGTGATGTCAGTACCATTTTTCAAATCGGTAATATCACCATACTCTTCATCAGCAACGATGCCTAATAATGTTTGATATACTTGTTTTCCAAATCCCCAAAATCTTACACCCTTGTCTTCTTCTCCACGTACGATTACTGGAGCGTAGATACGCATCTTTGGGTAAAATTGTTTACTCAATTCAAAGTCGTCTTTATCGCCTGAATTTCTAAGTTTGTTAGCAATCTCAACGATTGGATCTGGTCGACCAAATGAAGTTGGTGACAGATAAGTTTTTCCATTGAATCCGTAGTGGAATTTCAGCTCAATAAAAGGATTATCCGGTTGTTCTTTACATGGAACCAATCTAATATTCTGAGTTCCCTCAGATGGTTTCCAAGAATTGTTCGTTCTTTTGTTTTTGTTTGAGATTTCTCCCAGTCTTTGTCTCATTTTTGCAATGTCCATTTGTCATTCCTTATTTTTTAGTTTTTATTTTTCAATTACGCCAATTATAGTCGGCATTAATAAATATCTAATTATACCACGAAAATCGTGTTTGTAAAATTATAAGAACTTTTTATAAAAAAAAGATACAAGCACCGATAATTACTATCACCACAGCACCTACAGCAATTAACATTTGCTTCTTCTTTTTCTTTTTTTCAACCTTTTCTTGGTTGATTTGTTTTGATTGTTTTTTAGCAACAAAGTCAGCTTCTTCAAATGATTCAAGGTAATAAAATCCGCTGATTGATATTTGTTTTGCAAGATCGTGGTCAATGAAGAAAAATCCATTGTCACCCCAAGTTGAATCCCAACTATTTTGACATTCCCAGTATAGTTTTCCATTGATTGTTTTCCAACCAATTATACTTACAGCATGTCCGCCGTTTGTGTTTTCGCTATTGAGATATTGTTCTGAATCAATTATTCCAGAACCTGGTATATTATAAACATAGTCATATGTCAAAAATGACCACCATAAGTTTTCATTCTTTATCAATCTCTTAACTTTTGCTTTACAATTTTCATCATTTACATCAACAAAATAATAAGCATGGATTTTTCGTTTGGCGGCATCATCTTTTGCAAATTCAGCAGGAGTTATATCTTCATTTAACTTGTTATATGGGTAATATTCTTCTAAACAAACTCCGTCTATCCGCAATCCCTCACAAGCACCTGTAATGGAGGTTCCGCTGTATGTTTCACCTTTCCATTCATCATAATATTTGGCGTTTTTATAAACCCACATAGAACTCAAATTATCATCTTTAAATTTGGGTATGCTATTGAGAACCACTTTTCCACTCATACCAACACAAGCACCAATATTTCCTTGATTCTGAATTGATATATTTTGATTTCTCCGTGAAAATTCAAGTTCGGTTGGTTCTACTATATTTAATGCTGAATGTGAATCTTGAATTTTCCAATCCATTCCATCAACATTACTTGGGAATACATTACAAACAGGTTTCATACATTTATGATCTTGTATAGTTTAGTGTTGATTATATTTGCACCGTCATCATTTGTAAGCAATAACGTGTTGGTATAATCTGACCAGTCAATTTCATATCGTTCGTCAATTTTACCGCCATTATTTTCTTTGATGATTTCATTCAAAGCATTAATCGTATATAAAGTATTCGTTTGTTTTTTTCGGTGTACCGAAATGGTTTTTGGCAAAAATTCATCATCCCTACCTAATTCAACATTGTATGTTATGTATAACTGATAATCATTGTCAACATTTTGTAAAATGTATATTTTATTATACAATATTTCATGAGAATTATTGACCAATAGTAATGTTTGTTCACATTCCTTTTTATTCGTAAATGTACATAATAAATGTGAACGACTTTTATACATCAGCTTTTGAACCTTTACGTTTCAAATAATCATCCATCCAAAGTAACATTTCATCTTTGTCTTCAACTTTCGCTGGATCTAAAATCCCACGACGATCAGTTGATGCTCTAAATTTATTATTTTCATCAAACCATCTTCCGCTTTTATCAAATTCCCATTTCTGCTTTAAAGCAAATAAAATTGTAGGGTGAAGCATATCCCAATTAATACCATCCGAGGTTTCAATTGATGGGTCTGATTTCATTGCTTCTATTTTGGTTTTTATTGAATCCAAAACATCGTAAACGTGATGAGTTTCATCTGATTCAGTATCATCTCCAGATTCCCTTTCACGGAATTCAAAGTCGTCATCGTTTGCAAATGGTAGATCAAACTTAAATTGTTTGTCAATTTCAGCTTTCTCAGGTGAATCAAAATCTGAAAATAAATCTTCGGTGTCAGGTTCTTCATCTTCAACATTAGAATCGCTGGATGTATCATCCTCTTCATCATCTGTTGTTGATTTTTCATCGTCGTTACTTTTCGCTGAACCTCCAGTTGGGTCATTTGGAAAATGACTTCCACGTTTTAAAGCAGCCTTCTTCGATTCAGCATCAGGAAATGTAACTAAAATACCATCTTTGTTGTATGCTTGTCGTTCGGGAAAATTTCCTTCATCAACTTTCAAATTTTCCATCAACTCATGGGTAACATCATATCCAACACGTTGAGTCAAATACTCACGTAATATTGATTTGTGATAAGTGTTTTCAATTCTGAAAATTCCATCCTTAATTCTGTCGTCCAGACATATCTCGGAAAGTATGTCATTTAAAAATGATTTTATGTTCATAGGCAATAAATATAACAGGTTTTTAAACTTTTAGTTTTTGTAACTGTTTATAATTATTACCCGCCTTAATTTTTATTGGAAATTTATTGTTATACATCATAATTCTTTTAATTTCCCTCACCAAGTCAATTCCATCATCTTTGTGAAAGTCAATTAAGATAGAGTCATACGTATACAATACAATTTTAGATTTTGAATTTTTCAAAAGCATATTCACATCTTTTGTAATTCCCAATGCATGTTCCGTTTCATAGGCTTGGAGAATGTAATTGCTGAGTTTGCTTGGGTTTACATCGTCTCCAATGTGATCAAGATTGATTTGTCTACTGTAAACAGGAGTCTCAACATATCCATTTTCAAGGAAAAAATCCCAACGTTGGGTAATGTATTCATTCCATTTTTTGAAATATGGTATATTTTTATACTTATGTTCAACTCCACCATACAGTTGTCTGAATGTAAGTGATTTTGAATTATTCAACTCCACAATATTCAGTTTCTTTTTGTGGAAATAATATGTACCCAAATACTCATAAATGTTCAAATCAGGATCAATGTCATAATTAATTAAATTTGCAATCAAATGAGGATGGAATGCTGTAAAGTCAAAATCAATCAATTTCCCATCGTTTCCAAAACGTGAAATGAAACATTCTCTGGTATCATCATCTTTATTTAGAGCTGCAAAGTTAATTCCATCAAAAGCATTTGAAGGTCTGCCAGTGGATGTTAAAATGTTGTACTGAGAATATATTAGATTATCATTAATATGTTTTGTTTTTTCAGTACTGAAACTTCTTCCAAACTTTTCAACGTCAACAAATAATCCATTTTTTTCAATTTGACATAAAGTATCCAATATATTATCATTCAATCCTAAAAAAGATTGTAAATGTAAACGGTTAGATTCTGAATTCAATACCTCATTCACTTTTGCGTAAATTTGTTCAAAGATTTCAAGGTGTTTATTCAAAGGAATAATCGTATTCAAAATATTACACTCTCTAAAATTGAATCTGTAAAAATTATGTACTGGTAGATTAATCTCAGTGTTTATTTCAATGTTATTCAAGTATCCTAGAATCTGTACATCTAACGTATCACAGACATCGCATAATTGACAAAAACTCTTCTTGTTGACCACGTATCGTTTGTTTGTCATTGTGTTGAGTATTTGGCAGCACCTGCTAACAGGAATATCACTCAAAGTATCTGTATGGTTTATGCAAATTGCATATGTTACATCATTTGAGATGGACTTCACAAAAATGATACTAATTTCATCTGAACATGGATGTTTGTATGAAGATACGGGTATGCAATGTAAAAATACATTTCTGTTTTTTATTTTTTGCTTGAAATCTTCTAATTCTAATTCTGTTTGAATAATTTTAAAATCCACATCCCAAAGATATCATATAAATTTCAGAATGTCAATAAAAAAATACTGTACAATATACTTAGTACTAAATACTGTACTATAAATTACTTAGTACATATTAGTACATTAATATTATGTTTTATTTATTTGTACTAATATTGTACTATATAATAAGTACAGTGTCAAGTTAAAATAACTTTTTTTAGAAAAAAGATTAAAAACCTCTGTAAAGTTCCAATGGATTATTCAGAAAATCACGAAGTTCAGGGTATATTTTTGAATTTTCATCAATTGATTTTTGATTTTTCTCAAAAACGCCTTGAGTTTGAATTGTTCGTCCATTCATAATATTTCTACTTGGCCCTGAAATATACCATAGTATACGTACTGTATCATATAATGGAGAAATGTCAAGTTTTAATAAATTTTTATCACGCACTTCAGTGACTTCACCTGAATTTCTTCGTATAGCAAAAAATCTATAAATTTCACCTTCGGTATATTCTTCCTCTGTCGGTACAGGTTTATATGACACTGGAAAATCCGAGTTTGTAAGTCCATCCGGTATAGAATCAATTTGAAAATATTTATCAACTAAATTCATTTGGTTTCAATTTCAGCAAATGCAAGAACTTCTGGAAATGGTCTTAATCCGGCTGTTATTGTAGTTGTCCACATATGATCTGATATTTGATGTTTCACATTTTTAACTTGGTATACAGCGTTTTTTGAATATGCATCTGAAATTCCATTCAATGAGAATACATCTAAAAATTTCAATCCTGATATGCCAAGCATTTCTATTTCAACTTCTACACCAGGAACCAATCCATTATAAATTGCACTGTTGTATAAATTTTTATCACTTGTTATCAGATTTCTCATGATATCATCATTTGGTTCAGCAAATTTAATAGTTGAGTTTTTGATTTTTAATTTACAGTATAAATTTGGTTCAATTGTTTTTGTTGCGGCAACTGTGTTTGATTCTATCTTCTTTTTTACTTCATCCTTTAGTAACAGTTTATTTATCATCGGATCAGTTATGCTAGTTCCACGTACTTGTGTGTGAAATGCATATTCATCACGGTCTCCATTTTTTGTACTAGAAGATAACATGGTTTGGGTTGCAACTGAATCGGGTAAATTTATACCAAATGTTAAATTTTTTATTACACTATTACTAGATAATGGATTGAATGTGTATAATTTATCCCTGAAAAGTGAAATGTTTGTGGCTAAATTACTATCTCGTATTGTATGAATTCCATTTGAACCTTGACTTGGATCTAATGGAACTATGCTGAAATCCCATATATTACAGGCAGCAGCTGACATTTTAGATAATATATACATTAACATTCCTTTGAATGATGAATTTCCACTTACAGCATCCAGCACCAATTCAGATGATATAAATAAATCAGACAACTTTCCGTAATATCCTTTCTTCACGTATAGTTTACCATCTACTGTTAAATCTTGACTATATTCTGGAAATTTTGGTTTTCCCGAAATTGGATTTGAATCAAATAAATTACTTAAATTTACTCGTTTAGTTGATAATCCAGTACCATTTTCACTTGCGATTGATTGTAATGATTTTTTTGCCTCTGCAAATTCATCATCTCCTAACGTTTCAACAAAGCCATTTTCAAATTCTTCCTTCCCGCCTTTTGTAAAATTTAACGATGGAGCTTTTTCATTGGGAATTAGAAGGATCGAAGCATCAATCGTTTTTAAATTTGGAGTTGCTGAAATATACTCATCCCTTGCTGATGGATGATCATTAATTTTATCTATAACTATCTTGAACATGTCTGTAGTTTTTGACTTATCAACTCCTGTATTTGAAGTGTAATTTATAAATGAATTTACAATATCCACAAACAAACCAAATGATAACCACTTACCTTTTCCAGGTATAGAAGTTTCATTATTACTCAGTGTATGAGTTTCCCTCCAATATTTTTCAGTAATCACCCGTCCTTTTACATCAAATGGTTTGGAAAATTCTTGATATTTCTCGTTGTCTATAATATTTATCAAATTTTTGTCAATATAATCTGGAAATGATTGTGATTGATTATCGTCTTCATTTTTCTTCGGTTCAGTTTTCACGGTTTTCATTTTTAATCCATGAATTGCCTCCCCTACTTGTAGAATATCAAATGATATATCAAAGCCACCATCAGATCTTAAACTATATTCATAATTAGTTATACGACCAAATATAGAGTCATAATTTCCATTTGATTTTTCTTGAGCGGCGTTTCCATCCAATGGATTTTCGAATCTTTTAAATCTCTCTTCGTCACTTGAAACATTTATTGAACTTGCTGGGTTAAAATTATTCCAACCCCATTCAACAAAACATGTTATACCCGGAACTAAAAAAAACGGAGTAAGATAATCCAATTGAAATTTTGATGAAACTGAAGCCTTGACCGTTGCCTTTTTATATTTTCCACCATCTCCACCTAAAGTTTCAGTGGATAGTGATAAAACTCCAGGAGGTGGTCTATGTAAGTTAGGCATTGTATTTGGCAATGTATATTCGTTTCCAAATATATCATATCCAATTACACCTTGGGTAAATGAGTTATCTGAATTTCCAAATCCGTAAATTTTATCAAAACCATCTTGAGTAAATAGTTGAAATCCATTCCCTGATACACCTGGCAATGAAACTTGGGCATTAGACACAACCCTAACCCATGCAGACTTTGGACCTTTATATGGCGTTGAACCGTCATATTTGAGTATACTATCCGCAGTTGAAAATCCGAAATCTTTTTCTCTATTTTCAATTTCTTTTACGACCCACTCTCTGATTGGAGTTAGTGCGTAAAATGTGTCTGAATTATAATCTGGCATAACATTTTAACTTTCAAATTCGGATAACGCTTGTTGAAAACTCACTGGTATCCGAATTTGAATACCAGGTTTTAAAAATCTTGTTCCTTTTCCACCTTTATTAGCAGCCGCTATGATCCACCATAGACTTGAATTTTCATAATATTTATGAGCTAATGAGTCAAACGTATCTCCATCTTGGGAATATATGTAAATATCATTTTCAGAAATGGGTATATTAGGAATAATTCTAGATGGAAATGATAGTGACCCATCAAATCTTTTTTGTGCTGGTATATTTTGGTATCTAGCCATAATTAAAAATCGTCGGATGCAGTGCTTCCCTGGGAAGTTGGGAAATCTCTAAATTCAGGATCAGGTAATATTCTACCTTTAAATTGTGAAGTTATTGTGGTTGTGGTCGTGGTAACTGTGGCATCAGGAACAGGTGTAATACCCGCGTCTTGTCTTTCTTGAGTTTTTTCCTCTGATAAATCAACAGGTGCAATTTCAGGTTTACTATTTTTAGGTTTAGTCGGAGGTCTTGGAGCGTTTATTTTCTCAACATATTCCAATGGGTCGCCGAATCTTAAATTTCTAGCGGCTGGTAAAGTTTTTTCAATCAATGTACAACTTATATTTACATCAACTATCATTGGCAATTTATCACCGGATGTTCTTCCAATTTCCCATGGGGATTCGTCTGGTATACTTATACTGAAACTTTTAATTATTGATGGTTGATTTACATATAGATCGCCAATTGTCAATTTCATAAATGGAGGTACCATCGCTTTATATTTACCACCATCTACAATATCCAGGTTTGTACTTGGGTAACACAACCCTTGCAATCTATCAACTCGTTTCCACATAGGCTTCATTTCCTTATATGACGAAGCATACACTCTAAAATTGAAAGACAAATCACGAGTTACCCCATTGTATAAATATACTTTGTCTGCTCTGCCTAAGTATTTTATGTCATTCCATTCTGGATTTGTATTTTGTGAAATGCCTTTGAGTGTAGCTCTAAAAATTATATATTCTCCATTTACAAGATCATTGAAGAAAAATGGAATAATGTCAGATTTTCCATTTTTGTAATTGTCTTGTTGTTTGAAATCAATAATTCCAAGACGATTGACCAAATCCCCTCTTTCAGCTTCATTTCCTGATGCGTTGGGGAAAAGAAATTTCTTTTCACGTGAGTTGAAAGCAATATTATCTCCTGTGATTTTACTGTTTGATTTTTTATAATATCCCTGAGTTGGATGTCTTCCAGCCCCTTTGTAATTTCTATGTTGAGCCTCGGATGTTTTAGCTATAGCATTTAAACGGGAGTAGTCAAATAATTCCGTGTTTTCAAATTTAGAATTTAAATCATTGATTATTTTGTTGTCAATCGGATTAATATTTGGACTTGGAACACTTAATTCATTTGATTTGTTTACAATTGAATTTGTAAATTTATTTTTAATACTAACAGAATCAAACGCCTTATTATTTCTATTATCCACAACCAACGGATCAATTGTGTTATCTAAATATTTATTTTCAGCCTTCCTAGGATCTTCTCGTGTAACTGAACCACCGTTGAAATTTTTAATTAAACTAAGATTGTTACCTGGGAAATTTCTTACCAACGGACCGGTTGTATTAGCAACCCCACTACGAACCATAGTGTTATATGATGTTTCGTCGCCTCTGTAAAATTCCTCTTGACCACTGGCAAAAATGCCAGAAAATGGAGCGGTGAATGTTTTTAATTTATTTTTAAGCGATTGTCCCAGTTTACCCAATAATCCACCTGAAGCAGATTCACCGCCATCTAACCAAATCGCGTCAAAATGAGCTTTTCCACCTGCTGCTGTATGACCACGAAGCAAACCAGCACCTTGGCCCGATGCCAACGTTGATAATGCTGTATCACCAACCGTTGATCTTGGGGCTGTGGTACTTTTACCACCAAATCCAAACAAACCAAGTATAGCACCACCGATACCGCCTCCTGTATCTATAAATCTAAGCGGTCTATCTTGACCGAATATAGAACCAATTGGTCTTGCGGCTGCTGAATTAATACTCAATGGATTATATAATCTAGTTTCATCAAACGCATTTTGACCTTGTAGTAAAAACTGAGTTGCAATGTGTTTCAACCCTTGACCTGACAATAACATTTTACTAAGTCTTTCTTGATCTTGTATTGCTGAACCAATAGGCAAAGCACGATTGTCATACCGTTTAATAAATTTTTTAAAATTGGAATCGTTTAATTCAGTCCAAACATAAGGTTGTCTAAATCCAAAATTTGAAAACGGAACATCTTGTGCGTAAATTGACCCACGACCATAAATATCATTTTCAGCATCTTCAAATCTAGCAACATTATCAAAATAGTTTCCAGGCAAAGTACTCTTAGGTTCTGAATTACCCAATCCACGTGGTGAATAAAACGCATTTTTGTTTTCACGAAAAATCTTAAATGATTCGCTGTTTTGTCGTAATAATATTAATGGACTTCCATCAACTGGAGTATTTACCAATGCCATATCAATAAATATCTATGATATGGATTTTATTAGAAATCATATTTTTCAGCGGATGCTAGCTGACGTGAAACTTTTTTTCCATCCATATTAACAGATATTCCACCAGCTTTAAGTGCAGTAACCAAATCCGTTAGTAATACATTCGTTTTTCTTTGTTCTTCTAACATTTCAGAATTTGATGAACCACCCAACCCAGCTGAAAGTTTGTCAACTAAACTGTTTAATGGATTGAATTCACTTAATGGTATTATTGCTTCAGCACCAGCTTCACCTGCTGTAACCTTGGTTGCTTTTGTTACGACTCCACCACGTGCCATTTTAGGTTCATCGTCATCTCCGAACCAGTTACCGGGGTTCCATTTAGAATCCATTATACCTTTTAATTTATCAGATATAAAACTAAAATCAAATTTTGATTTTATCCACTCCCAGACACCACTAACCGAATTTTTCAACGATTCCCACATACCGGAAAAGTCAAAATTGCTGAATAGATTTACAACCAATTTTATGACGTTATCAAATGCTGATCCAACTTTATCTGTTATCATTTTTCCAAAATTATCCACGCCGAATAAATTTCCGACCAAGTCAAATACCATTTCAAATGGAGACCAAAGAGCAGCAAGTATTGCTTTCGGCATCCCAAATAATGTTCGTAAAATTTTCTCAAACACGCTTGTGCTTTCATCACTCCACACAGAAAACATATCCGAAACAAACCTCCACAATGTTTCAACTGCTAAAATTACCCATCCAATAGGATTTAACCATTTAGCGAAAAATAATCCTATTTTAGATACGATTTTAAATAAAAATGAAACAGGTTTTAAAATTTTACCAATCAATCCCCCAACATTTGATATGTTTTTCGCCATTTTTGCAACAAAACCCACTACACTCCGAAACATAGAAACTATAGGTTTGAAAATTTTACCAAACCTCCCCATAGTTTGACTAAATACACTGGCTAATGCTGCAATTTTTCCAAATCCAACCGCTAAAATTGGGATTATTACATATAATGTACCGAATACTTCTCCAATCTTTTCTGCAACAGGGATCATTTTTTTTGAAAATTTCTCCCATTTTTTTGTATTTTCTCCTGCTCCAAATATCATATCGGCTACTTTTTGGAATGGTTTTATAAAACCTTTGATAAAAGCGCCGACGATTTGTAATGTGGGTGTTAAAACTTTTACCAGTATATCAATTACAGGAACTAAAATATCTTGGATTTGAACCCAAACGTCTTTCAATGCATTCATTGATTGTTCTCGTTGTGATTGCAT
>Ga0210003_1000568_pt1 | contig 33324 bp, 21 predicted proteins | sample LantaG_FD_182804 | JGI IMG/M metagenome (GOLD analysis project Ga0210003, IMG submission 182804) | Deep subsurface microbial communities from Baltic Sea to uncover new lineages of life (NeLLi) - Landsort_02402 metaG (SPAdes) (version 2) | ecosystem: Environmental > Aquatic > Marine > Oceanic >...
AGGCCACACATCCGCTCCAGCATCCGCGCGCGGGTCAAGCCGAAATGGCATTTCGTCGATCCATCCCTCGCGACCGCCGCGCTCGGCGTGTCGCCCGACGGCCTGCTCGACGATCTGAACGCCATGGAATTGCTGTTCGAATCAATGGTGGTCCGGGACCTGCGGGTCTATGCCGATGGGGCTGACGCCGGCGTGTTTCATTACCGGGATTCCACAGATCTCGAGATCGATGCGATCATCGAGCGCCGCGACGGCGCATGGATCGGCGTTGAGGTGAAGCTCGGCGGCGAACGGGCGATCGCAGAGGCCGTCGCCAATCTCGCCAAGCTCCGCTCGCGGCTGACGGAACCCAAGCTGGCTCAGCTTGCCTCACTCTGTGTCATCACTGGCGGCCAAGCCAGTTTCACGCGTCAGGACGGCATCCACGTCATCGCCCTCGCGCATCTCCGCCCGTGAACGCATCGACGCAAGCCACCAGGCGGCTGGACTCGGAGACACTTCGCGCCGCCGCCAGAAAAAACGCCACTGCAGGGGGAAAAGCCGCGGGTTCCGGGAACGCCTTTCTGGGGTCCGGGAGACGGGGGCACACGGCCCACCAGCCGCCCACCAGCCGAACAATCGTTGCGAAAGTGCCATTGGCCGGACTATCCTTCGGCCGGCGAAACCGTTTGACGTGCAGGTGGCGGCGGGCCTCGTGGACCATGACTACCCGGCCGGCTACGCGGAGATCGTGCGGCGGTTCCTCGGCGAGCAGGCCGACAAGGGAGAGACGCGGACCGACTGGCGGAAGCGGCAGCTCTCCGATCCGCAACTTGCCTACGCCGTGGGCAACGTGCGGCACCTGGAGCGGCTGTGGCGGAAAATGGAGGACAAGCTCGAGGGCCTCGGCCGCACCGCCTGGATGGCCGCCGAGATGGCCACCTGGCAGGACGACGTCGAGGAGTCGTTCGCCCGCAAGCGGTGGCGGCGGGTGCCGGGCTTGGGGCAACCTCTCCCGCCGCGAGCTGGCGGTGGCCCGCGAGCTCCGACACTGGCGGGACGCCGTCGCCGCGGAGCGGGACATGCCCCCGAAGCGGGTCCTGCGGGTCGACCTGCTCGTCGAGCTCTGCAAGCGGAAGACGGCCAACGAGCAGCAGATCGCGCCGTCCGCGGGATGCAGCGGTCGGACCTGCGTCACATCATGCGGGGGCTCTCAGAGGCGATCCAGCGGGGGCTCGACTGCCCCGAGGGCGACCTCCCCGGCGGCGAGCGGCGGGGGCTCCCCCGCCCCATCTGGCGATGCTCGGCCAGTTCATGGCCACGGCCGTCGCGGGCCTCTGCCGGCAGCTCAAGCTCGCGCCGGCCCTCGTCGGCACCTCCTCCGACGTGCGGGATCTCCTGGCCTGGAAGCTCGGCTACGGCGACTGTGAGCGGGAGCCACTCCTCTCCCGCGGCTGGCGGGCCCGGGTGGTGGGCAGCCTGGTAGACGACCTGTTCTCCGGCCGGGCCGCGCTGCGGATCGGCGACATCTGCTCGGCCGAGCCGCTCTTGATCGAGCGGGACGGCACCGGGCGGCCTGGGTGAGGGAGCCCCCCGCCAGCCCGCCGGTCACCCAGCCCGGCTTCTCACCCGCCTCCGCCTCCTCATTCCGGCCGGGCTTCCGCGGTGGGTCACGTCCGTCGCCGCAGGATCATCACCCCGCCGGCGCAGGCCGCCAGCAGGGCGAACGTGCCCGGCTCGGGCACGACAACCACGTTTTGAACGGTCAACTCGCCGTGGCTGACCCATCTCGCCGTGTCATAGGTCACGTTCAACAGCTCGTCATAACTGGTCGCGGAGATGTTGGCGGCGGACAGGGTGGGGGCGGTGCCGGCCCAGTCCACCAGGTTGTAGACGTCTCCGACCTGCGGGGTGTAGGCGTAGTCCAGAACGATGCTGCCTCCGCCGAGGTTGGCGGACGAGAGGTTGCCCTTGCTGAAGAGATCGGCGGAGTTGTTGCCGAAGGCACCGAACACCATCGATCCGCCGCTGAGATTGAAGGCCGATCCGGCAATGCTGACTGTTGCGGTCGTGGAGGCGGCGGCGGTGTTGCTGCCGACATGAAACTCCGCGCCGTTGATCGTCATGACATTGTTCGAGAGCGTGTTCAGACCCGTGATCTTGCCGCCGGTGAAGCTGGAACTGTTCGAGGGGATGAAGTTCGCACCCTGGAAGTTAAGTTCGCCGCCGGAGACGTTGACGGATCCGTATTCGATCGTGGACCCCGGGTTGGCCCACGTGGTGGCGCGGCCGCCCAGATTGACCACGCCGGACCCGCTGAGATTGATGCTCTTGGGGTTCACGGAGGCGGAGTTACCAACGATGGAGAACGTCGAGCCGGGGCTGAGGCTGAGCGACCCGGCGGAGACGTCCACGATGGACGTGCCGAGGTTCGTGGAACCAGCGGCGTTGAAGGTGAACGCTCCCGAGACGTTGACGGCGCCGCCGGAAATGGTCAGTTCGCCAGCCCCGCCATTGTTGCCGATCGTCATGGTCGTGACGTTCGCCGTCCCGCCGCTGACCACCATCTCTCCGCGCGAGGAGTTGGGAGTGAGGAGAAGTGTGGTCGCGGTGAGCGTGCCGCCGGCGAGGTTGTACACGCCCGGGTCGGTGTTGGCCGGGGTTTGCCCGGACGCAAGGCCGGTCCCGACATTGAGGGTGGCGACCGTCAGCGTGCCGCCGTTGTGGTTGACCACGCCGCTGTTGGCTGAGCCGGCCAGGCCAGCGGATGCGATGCTCACAAATCCGTTCACCGTCAGGTCAGCGCCGGTGTTGAGTTCAAGCGTTCCGCGGGTACCGCCGCTGGAGCCGACACTCAAGGTGCGGCTCGAATTGATCGTCGGGGCCGCCCCGGCGAGTTGGGCGGTGCGGCCGGTGTTGATTGCGGCGCTGATGTCGCCCGAGGGCACACCCGCGTTCCAGTTGCCCGCAGTCAGGTAGTCGCCCGTGGTCACTGAAAAAGTGGAAGTTTGCGCATCAGCCCGCGAACCGGCGAGGCCGGCAAGTAACGCCAGCGGCATCAGAAGAGAGGCTCGGCCACGAACCGCCGCGGCCGAAGGAGGAACCCACAAGCAAACCGGCGAGATCACCATGAACCGTTTCATGCCACTACCCTTTGCCACGGAGTGATCAACGACAAGAAGCCACGAAGGATCCCGACGAAATCTTCCCGGGTTGATTCCAACCCACCCATCACTAATTAACTCTAACCGAGTTGTTTATTCTGTCAAGCAGTGTTTGAAAGTTTTTACCGGGTTGGGCGGCTGGCCGCGGGGGCGAACGGGGCCTGATTTCCAGGCTCCCGCGACGATTCCGGCTCCGCCGGCTTGGTCGGCTCATCGGCCACGACGGCGGGAATCCCGCACTCGAGCCGGTACCGGAGGCCGGCTTTCCTGTCCGGGTCAGGAGACGGGAAGAGCCGTGACTCGTGCTTGTACAGCCCAGGGTTGACGCTGAATCCGGCCCGGCCGGCGAAAATCGCGTGGACTCCTCCGGCCCCCTTCAGGTCCTGGGTTCCACGCGGGCCGATGCCCGTCGTCACGTTCGGGCTGAGGCGGTACTGGACGAGGGCGCCGACGTTTGTCACGTCGATCCCGCACTCGTCGAACTCGTACTCGACGCTGACGGCCTCCGTGCGGACGGTGATCGTTGAGCCCTCCAGGCTGACGACGCCAGGCTCGTCGCCGGGAAACCGCCCCGACCGCGCCGACTCGTCGGTCTGCCAGAACTCCATGCCACCGATGACCAGCGACGCGAACGTGCCGTCGGCGGCGATCACCGCCGAGTAGGTCTTGCCGGTGACCCGATACGAGCCGTCCTCCGCCGTAAGGATGTCCACGGCCGGGGACGGTGACGATACATACAGCAACGCAGAGTCGTGATGCACGATCTCGAACTCGAACACCCCCGGCGCGATCCGCTCGGGCTGCCGGATCGCCACCGGCGGGTCGCCCGCATGGGGGCTGCGGGCCCGAGGACGGAACCACATCGCTTCCAGATCGCGGGCCCGCGCGGCCTCGCACAAGCCGACCGCCTCGAGGTCGAGCCGCAGCCGCACCTTGTAGCTCACCGCTTTGGGTGGCGCCTGGGCGGCGACGCACGGTGTTTCCGGGGATGGCTCGCGGCCCACTATTCCCAGTCGAGGTTGACCGTGCCGAAAGACAGCATCGGCACGATGTTAGCGTTCGTCATGTGGATGTAGGTCAGCGGCCGCATACCCATGACATGCATCATGGTGGCCGTCCGCCTGACCAGCGCACGGAAGCCCATTCGATTGACTCGGGCCCGCGGGCGGCCATCGTCGTCCACATAGCCGGGCCCGCCCGCCTCGGCTGGCGTGTAGCACGGTCGCAGGAACCAGTTGTCCCAGTAGATGCCGTCGGCGAACGTCTCCAGCATCTTCCGGTGGTAGAAGAGCAGCATGTCGTTGCGGCTGGGCACCGGCTCCACCTCGTACCAGACGCAACCGCCGGGATGGCCGGGAGCGGCCCGCAGCGGCCGATCACCACCCGCCATCCTCGGCCACAGCGGATCGACGATGTCGCCATGCACCCACTCGTCGAGGTACGTGGTCAGAAACTCGAGGGTCTCGTGCTGTGCGCCGCGGGGGTTGGTGTAGGGAATCAGATAGCGATACTTCGTGGTCTGCGGGCCGTTCGGGGGCGAGCCGCTCGACCATTGAAATCCGGCCCGCATGCCCGGCTCGATCTCCCGCCGCTGCTGTTCGGTCAGCGAGTCCAACCGGGCGAACCACCGCTCTTCGTACTCCTTGTCGATCACGCCGGTGCGGCGCTGCTCGGCGAGTTTCTGCCAGTAGGAGTAATCCTTGCCGAAGGGATAGACCGAGGTCGCGAAATACCGCCCGCCCCAGTACATGTTGCCGCCCCAAAAATTGATCTGGACATCCTCGGTGGCCGGGTCGGTGTTCGTAGCCCACCAGCGTCGCCAGTTGTACGGCTCCTCCGGCATCGGTTTCGCGGGAGTGGCCTGCAGGGCGAACGTGATCCTGCGGGGCCGGTCGAGCTTCGCCGGCTTGGCGACGAGATTGAGCCGCAGCAGCACCGTGTCGCCGTCCCGATCGATGACCATCATCGGGGTGTCCTTGTCGGTGAGCCAGTCGCGATCGTTGTCGGCTGCGAAGCAGAGGCCGCGCTCGGGGCCGCCCAGGTAGATGTAGCGCACGAAGATGCCGTCGATGCGGTCGCGGACGGCTGATGAATCCCACACCGTGCCCGTGACGCCGGTCTTGTTCGACACGGCGGGGATCCGGCCGGCGAAGTGATGGCGGAGCGTCGTCGCCACCGGATGCATCAGCCAGGCCTCGTTGGCCTTGAGCGGGATCACGAGCTGCAGGCGGTCGAACTTGGCCGCCGTCGGCGCCAGCTCGAGCGCGATCGTCTTCATCCCGTCGCAGTCATAGGCGAACCGTGTGGTTCCCGTGAGTGTTCCGGCCGCCCAAGGGGCTTCGCCCCGCACCCGGGTCGGCGTGGCCTCGACGATGCGAGCCGGCGGCCCGATGCATCTTCCCGCCCTGCGTCGGCGGAGCGGCGAAAATCTGCACCTCGGCCGCGCCGGGATTGCCGGGGAGTCCCCGCGCAGGATAAAACGAGCGAAACTCCAGCCGCATTTTCCGCGCTTTGACCGGCGCCGGCAGCGTGATCGGCTGCGGGCCATGGCCATTCCGAAAGGCACCCTCGGCGACCGGCGCCGGAGCATCGTCGATGAAGATCGCGTAGTCCTTGAAGATCTCGAAACCCCAGGACGTGCGGCCGTAGTAGACCACCGTCGAGACCGTGGTCGGCACCGGCCAGGTGAAGACGAGCGACGCCGGGAGGTCATCCTTGCTGACCGACCAGACGCTCCCCCGGTCGTCGCGACCGCCGGCCTCGGGCACGAACCCGTCGGCCGCCGCCGCCGCCGTGCCGATCGCGGGGCTGGCCGTAGTCACCGCGTTTGCCGCCAGGTTGGGGTTTTCCGAACCGGGTGAACCGCCCAGGCACGGGGCGGCAGCCAGAACGAGGGCCAAAGCGATGCGGGTGATGACCTGACTCCGAGGAGTTGCGAGCGGCTGCCATCCTGCCTCACGGCGGCGCGTCCCGGCCGGCGGCTTCGCTGAGCGGATTGCGGTTGTTGCGAAGCACGGGCGGCTCGGGGTTTTCCCAACCGCGGGGCGCGTTCACGACGACGACCGGCTGGCCCGTGTTGTCGTGGATCCGCAGGTTGTCGGCGATCAGGCCACCGCGTGAGTGCCGCCAGCAGTGGATCGCGAGGCCGCCGCTCTTCATGATGTTGTCGATCACCTCGTAGCCGTCGAGGTTGAAGTTCGGCTCGATGCAGGTCACGGCCGTCTCCATGTAGTTGTGGTTGCACTTCACGTTGCGGAGGCGGCCGCGGTGCGAGGGGTGCCCCAGCAGGTAAGCCGCGCCGTTCGGGTTGAGCGTGCGGGTGCCGACGATAGTGATCCGCTCTGCGTCGAAAGATTCCCCCGGGCCGACGCCCCCCCCCGGCAAAAACTTCCCCGTGTGCTCGCCGTAGCACATCACGGAGCGGTTCGTGTCGGTCATCGTGATGCCCTGGATGAGCACGTCGCGGACACGGCCGTGGACGAGCACGCAGGCGTTGATGTCCTTCACGAGCCAGCTCGGCTGCACGTTGCGTCTGGCGTTCATGTCGATCGTGCCGAGGCCCGTGATCCGCACCCGCTCGATGTATTCCGGCTGCGTGCCGTGGCCGATGCGGATGCCGTAGGCCTCCGGGCCGTCGTAGGAGACGAACCACGTGCTCCCCTTGTTGTGGCCCGTCGTGCTGCCAAATCGCACCTTCACGCCATGCGCGAGCTCCTGCCAGCCGCCCGTGATCGGAATGCGCGTGTCCGGCGTTTCTCTGAACTTGCTCGCCGAAGCCGCGACCTCGGCTGTCCCGTCAGGATTGACGACGTTCTGAAACACGCCCCAGGCGAACGTGTCGGGCCGGGCCGGTTGGCCGTCAACGCCGGGACCGCCTTCACCGTCGATCCTGATCGTGAACACCGACGGGCGGCTCAAGTCAAACTCACCCCCAACATTCAGGTCGTCGAGCTGCTTGCCGGCGTCTTGATCCGTCGTGATCTCGGGCGTGGCTTCGAGCTTCGTTGCGCTCTCGGCCAACTTGAGCGTGGCCCCCGCGCGGAGGTCGATCGTGATCGGCTTCTCGACCGAGAGGATCGCCCGGCGCCGGCCGAGGCCGTGCTGATGGAGCCCTGTCAGGAAGACGATCGTGTCGCCGGCGGCGGCGGCATCGAGAATCGGCTGCGGCGGCTGGCCCGGCCGGACCTCGTACTCGGCGGCTCTGGCGATGCTCGCGGCCGCGGCTAACACGAGGGCAAATGTCGCGACCGTTCGGACCGCATGGTTCATGATCGGCTACGCCTTGCTGCCATAGATCGCCAGGGCCCGCTCCGCCGACGCCCCCTCGTGGATCATCGCCATGAAGGCGGCCACGATGCGGCCCGGGTTTGGGTGTTGATAGATGTTACGGCCATAGACCAGACCGTGGGCGCCCTGGGCGAGGAAGGCTGCCGCCTCGGCGAAGACCGTCTCGATCGGCTTGCGGCCGCCGCCGCGGACGAGCACGGGGCAGCGGGCCGCCGCGATCACCTCGGGATAGTCCTCGGGGCGATCAGTCGGGTCGGCCTTGATCACGTCGGCGCCGAGTTCGCGGGCCTGACGGACGAGCGGCACGATCAGTTTCTTGTCGCCGTTGACCTGGTATCCCCCCTGCTGCTCGTTGACGCGGAGCACGAGGGGCTCGATCATCAGCGGCATGCCGTAGCGGTCGCAAGCCGCCCGCAGCCGCGCGGCGTTGAGGCAGGTCTGCCGGTGGAGATCGGGCTGGCCCGGCATCAGGAGCAGGTTGCACACGACCGCGGCAGCGTCGGCCTTGAGCGCGGCGATGATCGGCTCGTCCCCATGCACGAGCTGGTTGAACATCACGGCATGCGTCGTCGGGTTGTAGAGGTTGCCGACGTCGGTCCGCAGCACGAGCGACGGCTTCCGCGGCCCCGGGATCTCCTGGAGGATGTCAGCCTGGCCGATGTTCATCTGGATCGCATCGGGCCCGGCGGCGACGAGCGACTTAACGACCGCGGGCATATCCTCGAGCCCGTCGAGGAACGAATATTCGTTGAACACGCCGTGGTCGATGGCGACGTTGAGGCAACGGCCATCGGCGGCGAGAAACCGGTTGAGTCGAACCTTGTGACTGCTGAAGCTCATGGTCCGGGACAGTTGACACTCCAAACGAAGATTGTCAAATGGGACGACGGTTTCAATAGAACGCGTTGACTCAGGGCATGCCCGTGGCTGGAAGCCCGAAGCAAGAGCTCAGTGGAATGCGTGTGGCGTCATGGAAATGGATCGCGGTTTCCCTCGCTCGCGCAACGAGGTTCCAAGCAACCGGCTGATCGCGGTTTTTAACGTCCCTCCGTCCCCGATTGGAAGGATTCGATGCTGGTTCCCCACCTGATCGCCGGCCAGGCCGTCACCGCCGCGGCCGAGCATGGCGATGTCTTCAATCCGTCCACCGGCGAGGTGATCGCGCGAGTGCCGCTCGGCACCGCGGCCGACGTCGATGCGGCCGTGCAGGCGGCGCGGGCCGCGTTTGCCTCCTGGAGCGTGGTGCCGCCGCCGAAGCGTTCGGCCGTGCTCTTCCGGTATCGCGACCTGCTCGAGAAGCACTTCGACGAACTGGCCCGGCTCGTCACGAAAGAAAACGGCAAGACGCTCGACGAGGCCCGCGGCGACGTGCGGCGCGGGATCGAGGTGGTCGAATTTGCCTGCGGCATTTCGCACCTCGCGAAGGGGGAGAGCCTGCCGCAGGTAGCCGAACAGATCGACGCGGTAACGACCCGCGAGCCGCTGGGCGTGTGTGCCGGCATCACGCCCTTCAACTTCCCGGCAATGGTGCCGATGTGGATGTATCCCCTGGCGATCGCCTGCGGCAACACCTTCATCCTCAAGCCGAGCGAGAAGGTGCCGCTGACGGCGGTGCGGCTGGCGGAGCTCTTCACGGAGGCGGGCCTGCCGCCCGGCGTGTTCAACATCGTGCACGGCGGCCGCGAGGTGGTCGACGCGATCTGCACGCATCCAGCCATCGCGGCGGTGAGCTTCGTCGGCTCGTCGGGCGTGGCGGCCCACGTCTACGCCCTCGCGTCGCGGCACGGCAAGCGGGTGCAGGCGGCGGGCGGCGCGAAGAACGTGCTTCTCGTCATGCCCGACGCGGAGCCCGAGCCCACCCTGCGGGCGATCCTGGGCTCGTCGTTCGGCTGCGCCGGCCAGCGGTGCATGGCGGGATCGGTGCTCATGGGCGTGGGGAAGGCGACGGCCGACGAGTGGCGGGAGCGGATCTCGGCGGCGCTCGCGAGCTTGCGGGTGGCCGACACGTCGGCCGACGACCGGGCCGAGATGGGGCCCGTGATCGACGCTGGCGCCCAGCGGCGAGTGCGCAGCTTCATCGAGGCCGCGGCCGGCGAAGGGGCCGACGTGGCCTTCGACGGCCGCACGAACGTGCCGCCGCGCGGGTTTTTCGTCGGCCCGGCGCTCGTCGACCGCGTCGAGCCCGGCATGCGGCTCTTCGAGGAGGAAATCTTCGGGCCGGTGCTCTCACTCATGCGGCCGCGGTCGCTCGCCGAGGCGATCGCCACGATGAACAAACTCTCCTTCGGCAATGGCGCGTCGATCTTCACGTCCAGCGGCGCGGCGGCGCGGCAGTTCGTCCGCGAGATGCAGGCCGGGATGATCGGCGTGAATGTCGGCGTGCCCGCGCCGATGGCACTGTTCTCATTTTCAGGATGGAACCAGAGCTTCTTCGGGGATCTCCACGTGCAGGGGATCGAGGGCGTGATGTTCTACACGCGGCAGAAGTGCGTGCTCTCGCGGTGGGATGCGAGCTACGTGCGGTCGCAGGGATGGTGATGCCATGACGACGGCCACTGCCCCGGCCCAGTTCAACGTGCCCGCCGCCGTGATCATCGGGGGCGGTGCGTCGGGCCAGCTCGTGCCGCAGCTCGAGCGGCTCGGCGCCCGCCGCGTGCTTCTCGTCACCGACGGCTTCATGGTGTCGTCCGGGCTCGCGGGGCGGTTTGCGGCGGCGCTCGAGGCGGCCGGCCTCGCGGTGATCACGTTCGCCGACGTGCAGCCCGATCCGACCGATGAAACCGTCCGCGCGGCCACGCGGCTCTTCGCCGCCGAGCGGTGCGATGCAATCGTGGCCTTGGGCGGCGGCAGCCCGATCGACGCGGCGAAGGCGGTGGCCGTGCTCGCGGTCAACGGTGAGCCCCTGGCCCACTTCCAGGGCTACCACCAGGTGCCCAAGGGCGGCGTGCCGCTCGTCGTGATTCCCACCACCGCCGGCACGGGCAGTGAGGTGACGAAGGTCGCGGTGATCACCGACACGGCCCGCGACGTGAAAATGATGATGCTCGACCGGCATCTGCTGCCGACGGTGGCCCTCGTCGACTACGAGCTCACGCTCTCGATGCCCGCTCCGCTTACCGCGCACGTCGGCGTCGACACGCTCACGCACGGCATCGAGGCGTTCGTCTCGCGGAAGGCGACGCCGCTCACCGACATTCTCGCGCTCGAGTGCATCCGCCTCGTGGCCACGCACCTCGAGCGGGCCTGGCGGGAGCCAAGCGACCGCGAGGCCCGCGAGGGGATGATGCGGGCCGCCATGCTCGGCGGCATGGCCTTCGCGAATGCGAGCGTGGCGCTCGTGCATGGGATGAGCAGGCCGATCGGCGCGGTCTTCCACGTGCCGCACGGGCTTTCCAATGCGGTGCTGCTGCCGGCCGTGACGCGGTTTTCGCTGCGGGGCGCGGCCGGCCGCTACGCGACCGTGGCCCGCGCGATGGGCCTGGCCAGCGCGGCCGATGGCGACGATGCCGCGGGTGCAAAACTCGTCGCGGGGCTTGCATCGCTCAACGCCCGGCTCGAGGTGCCGCCGCTCTCCGGCTGTCGCGGCGTGGACCGCAGGCGATTCGACGCGGTGACGGAAAAGATGGCATCCGACGCGCTCGCCTCGGGCAGCCCGCTAAACAACCCCGTCGTGCCGACCGCCGCCGAGATCGTCGCCCTCTATGAAGAGGCCTGGTGACGGGACGCGGATTCCCTCGCTTGAGCAACGGGCTTCTCGGCAGGTCGGCCGCGCGACCGGTGTTGATAAACCCCCACCCTGACGGTTGCCGAGCGGCTTTCACCTGGAGCCGAATTTCCGGATGTTGCGGGCGGATTTCATGCTGGCATCCTTGCCAGCCGATTGATAGAATAAAACAGTGTTTGCTGAATCAACTGACGCAGTGCGGAGCGACGTCGCAATGCTCACGATCCGCAGTACAGTCGCCTGCCTGCTCGTCGTTACCAGCGGCTTCGCCGCTGCCGCGGGCCCCGACTTCCAGCGGGAAATCCAGCCGCTCCTAGCGGAGCACTGCGCCCACTGCCACGGGATCGACGAGGCGACGCGGCAGGGCGGCCTGCGGCTCGACCTCCGGCAAAACGCCCTCGAAGGGGGCGATTCCGGCCAAGCGGCGATCGTGCCGGGCAAGCCCGGCGAGAGCGAGATCGTGGCTCGGATCCGGGCCACCGACCCCGACGTCATCATGCCGCCGCCGCACGAGAAGAAACCGCTTAAACAAGAGCAGATGCGGCTCCTCGAGGAATGGATCGCCGCGGGGGCGGGCTACGATCCGCACTGGGCGTTCGTCGCGCCGAAGAAAGCGGTGGTGCCTGCCGTCGCGAGCGCCGGCAAACCGATCGACGCGTTTGTCCGCAGCCACCTTGCCGAAAGGCAGATGCAGCCCGCGCTGCCGGCCGATGCGGCCCGGCTCTGCCGCCGGCTGTACCTCGACCTCGTCGGCCTGCCGCCGACTCCCGACGACCTCGCCGCCTTCGCCCGCGACGGCTACGAGCCGACGGTCGTAAAACTCCTCGCAAGCCCGCGTTACGGTGAGAAATGGGCCCGCCACTGGCTCGACCTCGCCCGCTACTCCGACACGACCGGCTATGAAAAAGACGTGCCCCGCGAGATGTGGGCCTGGCGTGACTGGGTGATCGACGCGATCAATCGCGACATGCCCTACGACCAGTTCGTGATCGAGCAGATCGCGGGCGATCTCCTGCCGGATGAAACGCAGAGCCAAGTGGTCGCCACCGGTTTCCTCCGCAACAGCATGCTCAACGAGGAAGGCGCGGTGATTCCGGAGGAGTTTCGGATGGCCGAGATGTTCGATCGGGTCGACTGCCTCGGCAAGTCGGTGCTCGGCCTCACGACGCAGTGTGCCCAGTGCCACACGCACAAGTTCGATCCGCTCACGCACGACGAATACTTCGGGATGTTCGCCTTCCTCAACGACACCTACGAGGCCCGCTCTTATTTCTACACGCCCGAGCAACTACAGGAGCTCGCCACGATGCGGGCGGAGATCGCCGCCGCCGAGGAGGCGATCCGCCGCGAGCGGCCCACGTGGCAGGCAGAGATGGAGGCCTGGGCCACTGGCCTTGCGGCGACACTGCCGGCGTGGACGCCGATCACGATGGAGGAGATGTACAGCGAGAACCTGTTTTCCCACCCCACGCAGCGGCCCGACGGCTCGATCCTCATCATCGGCCAGCGCGACACCGAGCTCTTCTTCGAGGGCGAGCCCGCCCTCGCCGGCGTCACGGGCCTGCAATTCGAAGCCCTCAACGACGGCGACCTCTTCATGAACGGGCCCGCCCGCGACGGCGTCTGGTCGGTCGGCAGGCTGCGGGTGCAGGTGAAGAAGCCCGGCGCGGCGGACTGGGAAGACGTGCCGCTGGCGGCCGCCACCGCTGACTTCTCGGAAGCGGAGACGATCGTGCCCCGGCCCGCCCGCGACGAGAAAGACGCGAAGAAGAAAGACGCCGCCGCACCCGCGTCGCCCACGGTCTCGATCGGCCCCGTCGCCAACCTGATCGACGACGACGACCTCTCGGCCTGGCGGGCCGACCGTGGCGAGTTGCTCAAATATCAGCCGTCGGCTGCGGTGTTGCAGTTCAAAGAGCCGCTCGAGTTGCCCAGCGGCACGAAGCTCAAGATCGCCCTGCGATGGTATGGCACGAGGCAATACGGGCTTGACAACACGGCGATCGGCTGCTGCCGGTTCAGCCTCACGCAGGCTGCCACCCCGGCCGCCCCGCCGATCGACCACGCGGCGATCCTCGCGGCGCGGAAGCCCGCTGCCATGCGGTCCGCCGCCGACCGCGCGGCACTCTTCGCCGCCTGGCGGAAGACGCTTCCCGAACTCGTGGCCCTCAACGAGCGGATCGCGACCGCCTGGGGGAAGGCGCCCCGGGCAGCGACCACCATGCTCCATGCGGCGTCGCGGTCGGCCGCGCAGCACCGCCCGACCCGCCTCCTCGACCGCGGCGAGTGGAATCAGCCGAAGCATGAGGTGCAGCCGCACGTGCCGGCCGGCCTGCATCCATTGGCCGCGTCGGCCGATCCGCCGCGGCTCGCCTTCGCGAAGTGGCTCGTCGATCCGCGGTCGCCGCTCACGGCTCGCGTGGCGGTCAACCGCATCTGGCAGACGCTCTTCGGCCAGGGGCTCGTCGAGACGCCGGACGACTTCGGCACCCGCGCTCTTGTGCCGGAATACCGCGAGCTGCTCGATTGGCTAGCCGTCGATTTCATGGAGCGGGGCTGGAGTCAGAAGGAGGCGATTCGGCAGATTGTGGCGAGCGAGACCTACAAACAATCGGCGTCGGCGTCGGCCGAGGCAATCGCCCGCGATCCGCTCAACCGGCTGCTCGCCCGCGGGCCACGCTTCCGCCCCGATGCCGAGGTGGTGCGGGACATGGCCTTAGCCGTCTCGGGCCTGCTCACGGAGAAGGTCGGGGGCCCGAGCGTCTATCCGCCGGTGCCGAAGAACGTGCTTGAGTTCAACTACGTGCAAATCGCATGGCCCGAAGCGGCCGGTCCCGACCGCTATCGCCGGTCGCTCTATGTGTTTCGCCGCCGGTCGATGCCCGATCCGGCGCTCGCCACGTTCGACGCCCCGACCGGCGACATCTCCTGCGCGCGTCGGCTGCGGAGCAACACGCCGCTGGCCGCGCTCACGGGGCTCAACGAAACGGTGTTCGTGGAGGCGGCCCGGGCGCTCGCGGTGCGGGCGCTCCGCGAGGGTGGCGACGACGACGCCGGCCGGCTGCACCGCGCCTTCCTGCTCTGCACGTCACGGCCACCCAGTGGCTACGAGCAGGAGCAGCTGCTCGCGTTTCTCGCGGCCCAACGCCAGCGGCTCGCCGCCGGCTGGCTCGACGCCCGCGCGATCGCCGCGGGCGGCCCCGAGAAGCTCCCCGACCTGCCCGCCGGCACGACGCCGCAGGACGCCGCCGCCTGGACGCTCGTCGCGCGGGTCCTCCTGAACCTCGACGAAACCATCATGAAGAACTGAGGAGTGCAAATCATGAAACCGAACGCCGCCCGCTCCCGCCGCTGGTTCTTCGACGACTGTGGCATCGGCCTGGCGGGCATCGCCGCCGGGGCCCTCGCCGCCCGTGAGTCGGTCGCGGGCATCCCGCCGCCGTCGCCGCTGGCCGTGAAGCCGCCCCACCATGCCCCCAGGGCGAAGCGGGTGGTCTACATGTTTCAGGCAGGCGCACCGAGCCAGCTCGAACTCTTCGACGCGAAGCCGGAGCTCGCGAAGCACGACGGCAAGCTCCCGCCGGCCGAGCTGCTCGAGGGTTACCGGGCAGCCTTCATCAACCCGAATTCCGCGCTCCTCGGGCCGAAGTTCAGGTTTCGCCGCTACGGGGCGGCGGGCATCGAGATGAGCGAGCTGCTCCCGCACCTCGGCGGCATCGCCGACGACCTCTGCCTCGTCCGCTCGATGCAGACGGATGCGGTCAACCACGCCCCCGCGCAGATCCTGATGAACACCGGCTCGCAGCAGTTCGGCCGCCCGAGCTTCGGCGCCTGGACGCTCTACGGCCTCGGCAGCGAGGCCGACACCCTGCCCGGGTTCGTGGTGCTTTCGAGCGGCCGGGGCACCAGCGGTGGCGCGAGCAACTACGGGGCCGGTTTCCTGCCGACGGCCTACGGCGGGATTCCGCTCCGCAATAGCGGCGATCCGATCCTCCATCTCTCCAACCCCAGCGGCATCGACCGCGAGGCCCAGCGTGCCTCGCTCGACGTGCTTCGCCGCCTCAACGACGTTTCGGCCGCCGAATTCGGCGATCCCGACACGGTTGCGCGAATCCAGGCCTATGAGATGGCCTACAAGCTGCAGCAGAGCGCCCCCGAACTCACGAACCTCGCCGACGAATCAAAGGAAACGCTCGCCCGCTACGGGATCGACGACATCCGGAAGGCGAGCTACGCCCGCAACTGCCTGCTCGCGCGGCGGCTGCTTGAGCGAGGCGTCAGGTTCGTGCAGCTGTTCCACGAGGCCTGGGACCAGCACGGCAACCTCACCGAGGGCGTGAAGGGCAATTGCCGCGCCACGGAGCGGGCGTCAGCGGCGCTGGTGATCGACCTGAAGGAGCGCGGCCTCTTCGACGACACGATCGTGATCTGGGGGGGCGAATTCGGCCGCACGCCGATGATGCAGGGGGGCAACGACGGCCGCGACCACCACAACCGCGCGTTCACGATGTGGCTCGCCGGCGGCGGCATCAAGGCTGGCCACGTGCACGGCCAGACCGATGATTTCGGCTTCAATGTGGTCGAGGATCCGGTTCACGTACACGACCTCAACGCCACCCTCCTGCACCTGCTCGGGTTCGACCACACCCGGCTCACGTATCGATTCCAGGGCCGCGACTACCGGCTCACCGACGTGCACGGGAAGCTCGTGAAGGGGATCCTCGCGTAGCCGGTCATGCGCGATGATTGAGGGCGGCGATGGCTTGGGTGAACCGCGTGAACCGCTGCTGCAGGAGCGGCCCGCGGCTCGCGGCAGGCTCGTAGACTCTGTCGACCCGCGTCATTCGCGCGGCCGCCGCGGGGAGCGGACCGTGGCCCGCGGCCGAGGCAGCGAGGATCGCGACGCCGAGAGCGGCCAGCTCGCGGCCGGCCGGCACCTCCACCGGCAGGCCGACGGCGTCGGCGAACATCTGCGCCCAGGTCGCGAGCCTGCCGACGCCACCGGTGAGCCGCACAGTCTTGGCCGCGGGCCGATGCACGAGCAGCCGCTGCATGTGCCACACATGGGCGAAGACGATCCCCTCGAGCACGGCCCGCAGGCAGTGAGCCTGCGTATGATGCGCCTGCAGGCCGAGGAAGCCGCCACCGGCCCGGCCGCCGTGAAAGGCCCCCGTGACAAAGGGCAGAAAGAAGGGATCGTGATCGCCGGGCTCAATCGAGGCCACGATCGCGTCGATCCGGCTCGGGCCCGCGGCAGGGCCGGCGTCGGCCGAGAGCTCGGGCAGAAACGTCCGGGTGAACCAGTCAAGATTGCCAGCCGACGTGGGGCTCCCCTCCAGGAGCACAAATGAGCCGGGCTCCGGCCCGCACGACGTCATGAACAGGCTGCCGTCGGTGACCGGCCGCGCGGTGAAGGACAGTGTGTTGCCCCAGGTGCCGGCGGCGACGCCGATCGCCGAGTCGTCGGTGATGCCCGCCGCGAGCAGGCAGGCGTCGATGTCGAAGAGGCCCCCCGCCACCCGCGTGCCCGCTGCGAGGCCAGTCGCCGCGGCCGCCCCGCGATGCACCTGCCCCGCGATTGCCATGCTCTCCACGAGCGGCGGCAGGATCCGGCCATACTCCCCGAGGCCAAGCGGTTCGAGCACGGCCGGCTCATGCCGCCGGCCGACGACCGAGATCGCGCTCGTGGCCGAGGCATCGGTAATCTCCGCGGCGATCTCGCCTGTGAGCGCCATCCGCGTGACATCCTTGATCGCCACGGCATGCCGCGCGGCCGCGAGCGCCGCCGGCTCATGATCCCGCAGCCAGGCGAGGACCGCCGGCGGCTGCCCCGCCCAGAGCGATTGCGCCGTATAGGGCAGGATCGCCGCGGCCGCGCCGGAGGCCGTCTGCCGCTCGACCCAGTCCCGGGCCCGGGTGTCGCCCGAACCCACGAACGGCCGCACGGCCCGGCCCGCCGCATCGAGCAGATGCAGCCCGTTGCCGTAGCCCGTGCAGCCCACGGCCGCGATCGCCTCGGGCGGGATGCGGGCCTCCGCGATCGCCTCGCGAATGCAGTCGACGGTGTCGCGCCAGGATTGCTCCGGGTCGCGTTCCACCTGATCGACGTGCGGGCTGCGGATAGCAGCCCGCCGCGTGGCCACCGCCAACTCGCGGCCCTCCGCGTCGAACACCGCCGCCTTCGTGACGGTGCTGCCGTTGTCGATGCCGAGCCAGTGCGGGCCGCAGGGTGTCATGGGCCGGGCGTCAGTTGCCGCTCGTCGCGGATGGCTGCGGGGCGACCGGGGCGAGACGGAAGATGCTCAGCGTGTGGGCCTTATCGAAGGCCTTGTTCTTCATGCCCGGAAACGGCATGTCGAAATTCGCCACGATCAGTTCGTCGCCTCGCACGAGCACTTCGCAGGGCTGGTCGAGCAGGCCGTCGGCGCCGTCGGAATCGTCGTTCTCCCAGAGCGTGGTCATCTGGCCCGTGGCCGGGTTGAAGACCCGCACCGCGTTCTTCTCAGAATCGGCGATGAAGATCCGGTCGCGGGCGGCGTCGTAGAAGATGCCGTCCACGCAGCTGATCGCGGTGGAGACCACCGCCTTCTCCGCCACCGTGCCGTCGGCCGCGATCGTCAGGCGGGAAAGGACGCCGTCGCCGAAGTTGCCCGTGTAGAGCCGGCCGGCCGAGTCGAACGTGACGCCGTCGGCACCGGCCATCTCGTCGCGGGGGTTGGCCTTGGTCTGAAACGTGGCGAGCAGGTGCGGGTCGCCGAGGCCGGGCGTCAGCTTCACCGGGCCGCGGGAGAGTTCGTCGAGCGTAAAGCGGTAAACGCCGCTCATGCCCGGCTTTCCCTCGATGTCGAGAAACGTGTCTGACACGTAGACGGCGTCGCCGTGCCAGGCCACCGCATTGGCGAGCTTGAGACCCTCCACGGCCACCTCGCCACGCACCGGCCGCCCATTCTCCATCACCACCCGCATCAGCCGAGAGGCGTGGTTCTTGTCGTAGAAGTATTGATTGTCAGCGTAATAGACATGCCCGTCGGGGCCGCCATCAAGCCCCATTGGGCAGCCCCGCTTTGTCTCGGGGTGCACGGGGCAGGGAAAGAGGATGGAAAGGGCGTTCGCGTGATCGAGCCTCATGATCACGCCGGGGTAGGTCGTGTCATTGAAGTTCGGGCAGGAGAGAAGGACGGTGCCGTCGTCCATGAGCGTCATACCGTCGGGCGTGTTGCACCACGGGGGCATCCGCACCACGGAGGGCGGGCTCACCTTCTCCTCCGCGTGGCCTCGTGCCACGCCGAGTGTCACCGGCAGAGTGAGGACCAGGGCCGCGGCACACCGCCGCATGAACAAGCCGCCGTGCTGGATCGCCATCTGTTTCGTCCTGCGAAAAAGGGTAGTTGACAGATAGAAATGTAGTTGTTTTATCAAACCCCAACAAGGGGATGACTTGTGGTTCTCGGGAAAATAGACTCTCTTCGATCGCGGGCTGTTGCGGCCGCCGTTTGACCTGTGAACTTTCTTGGAACGCTGCATGCCGTCCCGCCCCAGTCCCCCTCGCGATCGCCCGGCCGAGCCGGATCTCTCGCGGTACCACGTGCCCAATCTCAAGCGGGCGCTTGTGTTGATGGAGCATCTGGCGTCGCAGCCGGGCGGCCAGGGCGTCAGCGAGCTGGCGCGGGCCCTCAAGATTCCCAAGAACAGCGTTTTTCGGATCACGGCCACGCTCTTGGCAGGCGGCTACCTGACCCGCCGCGCGGACAACACGTTCACGCTCGGGCCGAAGCTGCTCACGCTGGCCTATACGGCGATGGACGAGCAGAACCTGGTCGGCAAGTCGCTCGACGTGTTGGCTACGCTCCGCGATGAGACGGGCGAGACCGCGCTCATCGGCACGCTCGCCGACGGCGAGGGCGTCGTGCTTGACGAGCTGGCGAGCCCCAAGCCGATCAAGGTGACTGTCACGCTCGGACATCGCTTCCCCATTCACTCGGCGGCCCCGGCGAAGGCGATGCTCGCGGCGATGCCGCCCGAGGAGCGGAAGTCGATCCTCGCATCACTGCGGTTCTCGCGGTTCACGCCCCACACGATCACGTCGCTCAATGAGTTTGAGAAGGAACTCGCGGTCGTCCGGGCCCGGGGCTACGCGATGGATCATTCCGAGGAGGTGGAGGGTATCTCCTGCGTGGCCGCCGCGATCGTCGATTTCCGCGACCGCCCGATCGGCGCGGTCTGGGTCACGGGCCCCTCGTTTCGGATTTCCGACGACGACATCCCCGCCATCAGCAAGGCGGTGACCCGCGCTGCCGCCACCATTTCAGCCCGATTCGGTCACGGCGGCACCTCCGCTCGCTCATAAGCCCGCTCTGCTTCTCTGCTTGGAAGCCCGCTGCTCGAGCGACGGGAATCCGCTCGCCATTCGTGTGCGGCCGCCCGCATCCCTCGGCTCGCGTTACGGGCTTCTACTCAAGTGACGCCGCGGCGCCAAATGCCCTCGAGGTATATACAACGAGGGTCCATTTGGCAGGAATCGTGCCGCATGGGCTGCTCGCCGCCTCACGTTCCCAACAGGGTGACAAGCCCTCAGTGTTCCTTGAGGATTCTTTTCTGGTCGCCTTCCCCGGACTGCGTGCCAAGGAGGTCGTCGAGATCCTTGTTGATCTGCTTCATTCCGTCGGAATAAACGTGGCCACCGGCATCGCGGCTGATCCGCTTCCAGGGTGACTTGGCGAGCACGTAGGCCTCCTCGATCCCCTCCGGTGGCGAAAGGCCGTAATCTGAGATCCCGTAGCCGAATGTGATCGGACAAACGATAAATTCGGCGTGGTTCACGGCGTCCACGTAGGCGGACATGGCGGCTAGTTTGGCGACCCGTTCCGCGTGCTTGGGGTTGTATCCACCGGGCATCCCCCACCCGAAATACGGCTTATCAGTCCGGGATATCCCGCATGAGGTATGGACGTGGGCCGAGGCTCCGGCGATGTCCTTTGGACGCCTTGCGGCGGTGATCACCACCAATGGACCTCCCCGCGAGGCGCCGAACAAGCGGATGCTCCCGGGTTTCACGTCGGGACGTCTTTTCAGGTAATCCACGCCGCGCAACCAATGCTGGATGTTTTCGAGCAGGTTGTTGTCCGTGGCGCTGGTCCAGCGGCCATAGGTGGCGTCTTCCGGCGCGATGATCGACAGGGTCAGAATTTTCGCTCTGCTTTCCCATTTTCCATCAGCAACAGCACTGATTGTCGCGTCGTAACCGCTGCGAATGGTCGCCGTGAGGAGCGAGTTTATCCCGTTCCATCCTGGGGGGATCTCGAGCAGTCCCTTGAATTTCTTCCCGTCAGGCATGTCGCCCGTGAGTTCCCAGAGCTGGGCTGCCGCGGCCTCCGGGGTCAGGCGCTTGAGCTGCGGGTTGAACGGGGTTTCCTTCAGCAACTTCTCCTGAGCCTCCCAGAAGGCAGTGAAATCCGCCGGACGTGTCGTCACAGGAACATAGTGCGGGAGGTCAACCACAAACGGGAAAAACGGGATCTCCGAAATTTTTTTGCCGTTCTGCCAGACGGAAAGGAACTGGTAGTAAAACCCGGGCTTCTGCTCGGGGACGTTCCATGTTTCCACCGCCTCGCCGCCGGGCGGGATTTCGACCGTGCGCTTCTCTTGCAGGATGCGGTGCGAGGCCTCGACATCGGGGTCGGCAGGGTACCCGGCAAGATACCGCAGGCCCCAAATATAATGATCGTAAACCTCCCAACGATATTCCAGCGGACCGGATTCCTTGCCCCCGCTGTTTTTTTGTTTGCTCTGGAACTGGACCGGCAGCCCCTTGGCAAAGTGGACGACTCCTTTGCCCTGATTCCCGCCCACGTTCAGTTGGTCCATGCTGTCGCCCACCGGCACGCTCTGCACTTCACCGATGAATTGGCTGATATCTGCGGGTGCTCCCAGACTCAGAGTGAAATGCGTGTTCTGCCCAACTTTTCCGAAGCCGTTGTTGTAGAGGTTCGGAAACATCCGGGGCGGATGGATGTGAAAGCCATACGGTTTGCCATTGGCACTGGCCATCACACTCAGGTCGTTGCCCAGAACAACGCCGATGACACGGCCTCCCGAAAATCCGGCGATCGGGGAACCCCCGGTGTCTTTCACGATCGCCATCTTCACGGACGGATCCAAGCGAAACTCAAACGAAAACCCTTCCGTGAGAACATCGATCGTATCCTCCCCGAACGTCCATTCCGTGCGGGCCTCGCCGGACCGTACCGCAACCATGTGCCCCGTCAAGTTGATGCCCACGGTCCCGAACGGAACCGGAACCTTTGAACTCGCATCGGCTGGCTTGAGGAAGCCCTGCGTACCAAAAGGCACCCCCTTCACGCTCAACTCCGCCAGGTTGCCTTTGGCATCGATCTGCGAGGAATAAACCCCCGTGGAGACCATGACCGAGCGGTCGGCGGCCTGTCGGATGCTGACCTCCGCCAGCGTTAATGTCGGGAGCGCGACCAGCGTCGCGATAGTGAACCACGTGGTAATCTTTAGGTTCATTCGAAATTTTCCTTGTTTTTTGTGTGGCGGACAGCCCCGTCGATACCGCGGCTGCAAGCATTTCAGGGCTGATGCGGTTCTCGTGATCCGCGGAAGTGCTGCGTCCATACTGCCGCCACGGTCAGTCGCCCACCTGGCCGACGTCGCCTGTGCTCCTCGTGGAGAGCGCCTGGTAGACGGGAATGCTGATGTCTTCGGTAAGGAAGTGCACCGCTCCATCACAAAGGGCAAAGAAGGCGCCGCCCTGATGCCTGCTGCGGAAGCTCAGGCCGTTGTCGTTGTTGCAACCAGCGGAGCAGAACGGGGTCGCGTCGGGCGGGCCTTGGACCTTGGGCGTGATGGAGCCGTTCGCATAGTCCGCGTTGCGGTAATTGATGGGGTTGAGCATGCCCGCAAAGCTCTGGTTCGCCCACGACTGAAACTCGCTCCAGGCTGGCACGATTTCCCCGAGCATGATGGTGTTGGAAAGACCGTCGCGAACCGAGGCGAACGACACACTAAACCCGCTTCGAGACGCTACCCCGCGGAGTGAGGCGAGCGTGATCACGCCGTTGGCGTGCGGGGGAAACGGCGGATCAGGGGGCGGTGCGGGGATAGGGGCCGGGCGGGGCACGAATCGGTGGCGATGATCGCCGTGCGAGATCGCGTAGCTCGCGAGCGCGAGGGTCAGCCAATCATTGGGATTCGACGATGTGCCCGCGGCCAGGGGGCCCGCAGCGCGGGGCAGCGGCACGAGCGCCTGCGGATCGCTGGGGCAGAGCGCGAGCGGCAGGTTACGCTGCGCGACGGCGAGGTTTGCCAGACCCACCAGGCCATCCTGCATGAAATCGATCGAGTCGAAAAGGTTCTGCTCCTCGACCCGCGGCAACAGCCAGACGATCCAGTTTCGCCCGTGCAGACTCACGGGCCAGCGCGACCTGAACTGTGGCACGTTGATCAGATTTGGATAAAAGATCGGAGAGACGCCCATGGTCGGCGGCAGCTGCCCCTCCGTCTCATGGTAGACTTGGCATGCCAAGGCAAGCTGCCGTAGGGAATTGCCGCAGCTCACCCGGCGTGCCGACTCACGGACGCCCTGTACCGCCGGCAGCAGCAGAGCCACGAGCACCGCTATGATCGCGATCACGACGAGCATTTCAACGAGCGTGAGCCCGCGGCAGCGGGGGGAGGTGGTCATCGTGTTGAATTGCGGTTTCACTTGCTCGCGATTGGGGCTTCTCGGCGGCGGAGGAGGCGGAGGGCGTAACCCGCGGCTGCGATGCCGATGCCCGCGAGCGCCAACGCTGCTGGCTCAGGCACGATCACGAGGTCGATGCCGTCGGCGGATGAGTTGATCTTCACGAAAATGTCGCCGATCTGCGGCTTCGTGCCCTGCCAGTTGGTGAAATCGTTGAACGCGAAGAGGCTCGTCAGGTCGGCCCCGGCCGCGTTGGAAAAACCAGCGGGCAAGAGGAAGTTTGCCGGGTTGTAACTTGCGATCGGAAGCGTGTAGGAACCGCCGTCGTAGGGGCTGGCCAGACTGCCTGTTGCGTCGAGGGCGTCGAGCGTCACGACGTCGAGCCAAAACTGGTTGCCCGACGTGGTCGCGAGCGACGAAAGATCGAACGTGCCGCTCGTCACGTTCACGAGATCCCAGTTGGTGCCCGGCGAGCCTGTGAGGGCGTTGAGCTCCCACCGATAGGATCCCCCCGGGGCCCACTCCAGGAGGCTGGTAAAGGCCTGGGTGCCGGGCGAGTTGCCCGGCGAGAGGACGACGTTAACGCCGATCGACACCGCTGTGCCGATCGTGCCGGTGCCGGAGAGAATGCCCTGGGTGAGCGTCAGTGGCCGAGCCAGCGGAGCGGCGGAGTTGTACCGCAGCTCCGCACCGGAGCCGTCGACGACGATCCTGGAACTGGCGGTGAAGGATCCGGTGTCAGCCACCACCAGCCTCCCACCCGACACCGTGGTCGTGCCCGAGTAGGTCTGGGCTGCCGAGAGCGTGAGCGAGCCCGCGCCGAGCTTGACCAGCTGACCGGCGCCGGAAATCGTGCCGGTGTAGGCGAGGGCGTCCGATCGGTTGAAGCCGAGCGTGCCGGCGTTGGCCACGTTGCCCACGATAGAGCCGGCCGTGCCGCCGTTGCCGATCGTCAGGCGACCGCCCTGAATGGTCGTTCCGCCAGTGTAGGAGCTACTGCCTGTGAAAACGATGTTACCGCCAGATATTGCTTCCGTCGTGACCGACCCAGCGCCACTGATGTTGCCGACGAACTCCTTCGTGGCGTTTCGACGGATGATGAGCACTCCGCTATTGCTGATGCTGACGTCGCCTGCCAGCCAGCCGTTGGTTGCAGCGCCGTCTGACAACCGGAGGGTGCCCGACTCGATCGTCGTCGGGCCGGTGTAGGTCATATCCACCGTGAACCCCAACTGGGTGTTGCCCTTCTTGATCACCTGCCCGGTGCCGCTGATCACGCCTGGAGCACTGCCCTGCAGGGCCTCGAAGACGAGCGCGCCGTTGTTGATCACATTCGCGGCCCCCAGGCTCCCCGCGGTGGCTGAGGTGCCCAGCTGCAGCGTGCCTGAGGCGATGGTCCGGGTAGAACTGGTCGTGCCAATCGTTCCGGTCAGAATGAGCGTGCCCGGGCCAAGCTTCGCGAACGAGATGTTCGTGCCGGCCGAACCATTGGCGAACGTACCGGTGAACGTGACGGGGCCCGTCGCGTTCGTCGTATCGAGGGCGAGCATGGCGGAGCTTCCGCCTCTGAATAGGTCCCGGTTCGCCAGGATCTGGACGTCGGCGTCGGTGAACTCTTCCGCGCCGCCATAGCTGAGGGCGAGCGTGCCGCCGTTGACATTGACAAACGAGCGGGTCCAGTCTGCGGTATTGCCACCGGCGAGCGCTGCGGGCCTGGGGAGGGCGAGCATTCCTGCCGACAGGGTCGTCAGGCCGGTGTGGGTGTTGCTGCCGGAAAGCGTGAGCGTGCCATTGCCGCTCTTGACGAGCGCAAGCGTTCCGCCGCTCGAGCCATTGGCAAGGTTTCCGGAGAAGAGTGTGGCGCCGGTGCCCGTGACCGTGAGTGTCTGCGTGCCGCTGGCGGCGGAGCTCGTGATCCCGCCGAGGACGGTGAACACGTTCGCCGGAGCCGTGTTGTTGGTCCAGCTCTGCGTCGCGGGAATCCGCATGTCGAGCGGCCCGGCAACGCTTCCCAAGGTGACCGCACCGGCTCCTGCGTTGATCAGGATGGCAGTGGCGTCGGTTCCCATCGTGAGCACGCGTGCGGTCGCCGAATCGGACTCGATCAGTTTGGTGCCGGCATTGGAGAACGTCAGCCGGCTGATGCCCGCGTCGGCATTCAACTCAGACGTCTCGGCGGAACCACCCTGAAAAACGGCTTGAGCCGTGCTGGTGGGAGCGACGCCGCCCGACCAGTTCGCGGCCGTCTGCCAGAGGCCGCTCGTGACCTGCCACGTGCGGACCTGAGCCTCGGCCGTGCGGGCCGCGAAAGCTGCGAAGCACGCGGCCAGGCAGAAGGCCAGCAGGGTCCAAGCACGCGGCGAGGAATTGTGTGGCCTACCGAAATAACGATTGGACAACATTGATTCCCCTCCGGTTGGCGTCTTTGCAACCGCCGATTTCCGAAGCCCCGGATTGAACCCCCGAGACCCAGCGGTTAGCATAAAAAACAACGGTTGTATTGTCAAACGGCCGGACGATCGTTACCCTGAAATTGCGATTTAACTGGAAAAACGCGTTCGCCATAGGTTTTTTCCCCGGCGGATTCCCACCCATGGCTGCGGTCGCTCGTTTGGTTTTGCCGGGGCTCGCGGCCGGGTGGTTGGCCGCCGTGGCTGCCGTGGCCGACAACGCCACGATCGAGGCCGAGGTCGCCGACTGGCGGCAACGCGGGCAGGCCGTCGCGGAATCGACGGTCGATCACCCGCCACCACTCGCCCAGGCAGCTGAGCGGGTCCTCAGCGCCCTCGAGAAAGAGGCGCGAGCGCGGGCCGAGCTGGTTGCCGCCGACACGGCCGCCTCCAGCGTCGGGCCGCCGGCCCTGCCGATGGTGTACGTCGTGCGTCCCCGTAACGACCTCGCGGCCGAACTGGACTATGCCGAGAGGATGCTGGTGATTCATCGCATGTGGCTTACCACCAGCGAAGCGCAGATCCAGCGGTCGGCCGGCATTGCTGCCGCGATGAAGACGGCGGCCTCGGGAGATGCGGAGCGGATCGTGACGATCGACCAATGGCAACGGCTGCTTGCCGAGGAACGCGACGCCGTCGCCCGCGCTAACGCGCTCTACGCCGACCATGCCCAGCAGGGATGGTTCGACCGGGCCACGCTCGCCGACAAGTTCACCCTCGCCGCCATTCGCTGGAAACTCGCGGCAGCCCGCCGGCGGACGCTTCCGGAGCCAGTCGATCCACTGCTCGACAAACAGTCGGCGGCCGTCGACCGCGCGATCGCGGCGGGCCGCGACACCTACGAGGCGATGGCAGCCTATCAACGGTTGACCACCCGCGAAGGCCCGCTCACCGCCGGCACAGATTCGGCAGGATTGGCCGCAGAGGGGAAGAGCGTTCCCGCCGCCATCTGGGATATCGCGCGGCTTGCCGCAACGCCCGCCCATCGCTGGCTCGACGACGATGGCAGCCCCGTGAGGCGGGTGCTCTTTCGCGGTGAACCCTACCAGGGGCATCCGACCGATGTCTTCGCCTATGTCGCGAGCCCGACTACAGCCGCCGGCACTGCCCCGCAGGCCGGCCGGTTTCCCGCGGTCATCCTGCTCCACGGCGGCGGCGACCGCGCGTCGCGCGACTGGGTGGCCTTTTGGGCGAAACGCGGCTTCGCGGCCATCTCCGTCGATCTCGCCGGCTGCGGGCCGGCGCCGGGCACAAACTACGACCGTGCCTTCGAGCCCGCGCGAATCCCTCGCGGCGGCCCCGGGCAGGAAGGCAAGCGGAAGATCCTCGACATCGACCAGCCGATCACCGACCAATGGCCGTATCACGCCGTCGCGAATGCCATCCTCGCCCACTCGCTCGTCCGCAGCCTGCCGCAGGTCGATCCCGACCGCACGGCCGTCGCCGGGATCAGCTGGGGCGGCTACCTCACCTGCATCACCGCCGCCGTCGATGACCGGTTCAAGGCAGCGCTGCCCTTCTACGGCTGCGGCTTCGTCGCCGAGCGGAGCGTCTGGCAGGAGAACGGTCTGTTTGCGGAGCTTGCTCCCGAGCAGCGGGAGCGATGGGTCGCGCTCTGGGATCCCGCGAACTATGCGTTGCGGATCCGGATGCCGATCTTCGCCGTCACCGGCGCCAAGGATTTCGCCTACCCGCTCGAATCCTTCGCGAAGACTTACGCCCTGCCGGCCGGGGGATGCTCGTTTCGCATCACGCCCGACATGGGCCACGGCGGGCAGTTCCTCACGTCCACGCCGGAGGCCGTCGCCTTCCTCGACGCGGTGCTACGGGGCGGCCAGCCCATTCCCGCTCCGGGAAGGCCGCGGGTGGGGGGAGCCGCCGTCACCGTTGCGCTCAATGGCACGGTGGCGAAGTCGGCCGCCTTTCACTGGACCGATGCCGATGGCCCGTCTACCTCACGGCCGTGGCGCTCCGTCGCCGTCACCGAGACAGATGGTGAACTGTCGGCGACGGTGCCGGCAGGCATGCGGATCGGCTACTTCACGTTTCAGGACCCGCGGGGCCTCACGTTTTCGTCGGCCGCGTTCACGCTGGAGACTCGATGATGCGAAGGTTCCTCTGCTCGTTTTTTTTGGCGGCGTGCTGGTGTGCCCCGGCCGCGGCGGCCGACACGACCGCGGCGGCGGCGCCGCTGCCGATGACGCTCACCTGGCCCGACCGTCGGCCGATCGGCCGCATCTTCATCGGCGATCGCCCGCCCACGCCGCGAAATCCCAGCGGCTATCAGGGCACCGACGTCGATGTCACGACGCCTGAAGGGCGGGAGCGGTTTCGGCGGGATCTTCTCGCGATCGCCGACCGGCTCGTGGCCGCGTTTCGAGAGATGGACGCCCAGGGCATGATCGTCTGGGACATTGAGGGGCAGGAGTTTCGCGGCTGTGTGTATGTGGGCGACCCGCGGAAACTCGCCGCGATGGCGCCGTGGATGGACGAGGTTGCGGACGACTTCTTTCGCCGCTTCAAGGAGGCCGGCCTGAGAACGGGCGTCTGCCTGAGGCCGATGTCGCTGTTTCGGATTCCAGAGGAGCATCTGCGGAAGCACGGCCGCGATCCCGCCCAGCACTGGGGCTACATGCTCTACCGCGAGGCCGGCCTGCCGATCACCAAGCCAGAGATCGGACATTGGGTCGAGGCGCAGAAGGACGCGGAGCGGGATCCGATCGCGGAACTCTCCGACCGCGTGCAGTATGCCCAGCGACGGTGGGGTGCGACGCTTTTCTATATCGACACCAACTCGTTCGCACGAAGCGACGGCGGCCGTGAGAAACACACGCTCTTGACCGCCGAACAGATGCAGCGACTGGCCCGGCTGCATCCCGATTGTCTCTTCATTCCCGAGCATGAAACACCCGACTATTACGCGTCGACTGCGCCCTATAACCATCCGGGCGTCGATCCCACGGCCGCGACGCCGGCGGCCGTCCGCACCCGCTACCCGGGGTCGTTTCTCTGCGAAGTGATCCCGGAGCGGCAGGATTTCGTGCGGTGGGATGAATACGTCAACGGGGTGCAGGAGGGGGACGTGCTCTTCTGCGATGGCGTGAATCGGACTGTGCAGCGGATGGTTCGCGAAGCCGCCCTGCGGCGGGAGCCGGACATCGGTAACGGCGATCTCAATTCGCCAGACGCGGCCCGGCGGCTGGCGGCCGCGCGCGGCATCACGACCACGCCATCGAAGGAAGAGGCCACGCGGCTGCTGGCGATCGCACAGGATGACCCGGAATGGTGCGTCCGCCGCGCCGCGCTGCGACCGCTGGCTCTGGCAGCGTTGCCCGAGGCCGATGCATTTCTCGTCAGCCGACTCGGCGATCACGATCTGGGCGGGCACGCCGCCGTGGCGCTGGCGGCCCGCGGTGCCGAGGCCGTCGCGCTCGTGAAGCCTGTTCTAGAAGACCAGGCCGATGAACGCCGCGATGCCCGGTACGACGCGGGCTTCACGCTGGCCCGCGTCGACGATCCGTGCACGATCGAGCCACTCGGCCGGCTCCTCGCCGACAAATACTCGAAGAACCGCGGATTCGCCTTCCTGATTCTCAACTCGCAGGCGATCCGCCACCCGAGCGATGCGGTGTATGACGGGATCGCGGCCGCCATCGAGTCGCCCCTCAACGCCGCCTTCGCCGCTGCCGGCAAGCAGCTCTTGAAGACGCTTGCGTCCCGTGGCTTCAAGGGCACCGCTGCACGATCGCCGCAGTCGACCAGTCCTGCCGATCTGTTCGATGCGTGGCGGGAATGGGTGCAACAGGGCGTCGATCCCGCCCGGGCGCCGGCGGCCGTGAGGCCGTTGCTCACCGACGGCTTGCTCGACGTCGCCCGCCGCGAGGCCGCGATCCTCCGGGAGCGGATCGCGACGCCCGGCGACCTGCCCGCGCTCTTGGAACTCGCCCAAGACAAGACCGCGGCCGCTCGCTACCACGCCGTCGTCGCGATCGAGGCGGGACACGATCGCCGGGCCGTGGAGCCCCTGGCAGCGATGCTCGCCGGCGAGTCCGATGCCGTCGTGCAACGGCGGATCATCGAGGCGCTGCACCGCTTCGGCATCGACGACGTCTCCCGAAACGCCCTCGTCGCTGCGCCGCGACCGATCCCGCCGCTGCTCAAGCCGTTCGTCGATGCCGCCCTGGCCGCCCAGCCGTCCCGCAAATGAGGAGTGCCTGATGATGATCCATTCAATGGTGCGAGTGGCGGTGGCAGGCGTTGGCCTGCTGGGAACCTCGCTGGCGTGCCACGCCGAGGTTTTAATCCGCCAGGCCGACGACAAGTCGGTGGAAGTCACCACCGGCGTCTACACCGCGAAGATCGACACGAAGGGAAATCTGTCGGAACTCACCGTGAAGGGCGCGAAGGCCTTCACGCACCAGTTCGGCGCTCCCGGCAAGCCGCCGGCGGAGCCGCCCTCAATCAATGTCGTCAACCAGATGGTCGCGGTGCGGTCGGGGCCGGCCCGGGTGGAGTGGGCGTTTGGCGAAGACACGCTCGGGTTTCTCACGGAAGGATACAACTTCGAAGGCACGCTCGATCCGAGCGTGAAGTCGATCATGGCGCCCGGCGGCAAGGGCGGGCCGCTCGGAAAATACAACGGCGGAGCAACCGGCCTGATCCTCGCCAACGACCTCACCGTGGCCAATGCCAAGGCCGCGATGCACGTGCACCAGAAGCGATACATCCCCTCGGAATACATCTCGGAGGGCGTGAAGCCCGGCAGCCTGATCGAGCACGAACTGCGGCTCGGCAGCCCGGCGGGAACCGCGGAATTTCTCGGCGGCATCACTATCGCGGCCGTGGGCTCGAGCACTGCCGACCTAGTGGAAGAGGGTAATGCCGGGGGCGGGTTTCCGCATTTCCCCAAGTCCGCACCGATCGGGTTTACGACAACGCAGGAGAACGTGGGCACGAGCGATTTCCCGCTCGAGTATCAGGCGTCGATCGTAGATCACTACGTGGCGGGAAAGGAAGTCTTCACCGGGAAGCAGGTGGCCACGCTTCCGCCGCAGGGCAGCAAGCGGGTCGAGTGGTCGGTGCCGCCCTTGCCGCCGGGCTTCTATTACCTCACGGTTTCCGCCTGGCATGGCGAGCAGAAACTCACCGCGACCAAGCAGACGTTCACCGTCGATCTGCCGCACTACACGCGGCCACTCACGCGGCCTGCCGACTGGGACGCCTTCTGGGCCCGGCAGGAAAAGCGGCTGGCCGAGACGCCAGCCAATCCCCGCCTCGAGGAGATCGGTGCGAAGAGCCTCGCCGGCAAGGCCTTCGAAGTCTCGCTCGTCATGCCCGGCGGCCGCACGCTCGCCGGCTGCCTGGTCGTGCCGGAAAAGCCCACCGGGCCCGCGGGGTTCGGCTCGCTGACCGGGGACCGGCTGCAAAGTGACGTCGTCGCCAAGGCGAAGGACGGCAGCCTCGCGATGCCCGCCGGCGTGCAGTTCACGATCGCCCTGCCCGCCGACGCGACCTACACCCGCTGGAACTCTGCCGACGACAACAACCTGCTCGACTGCGTGCTCTGGTATCTCCGCGGCATCGACTTTCTGGCGATGCGGCCCGAGGTGAAGCCCGATCGGATTCTCGTGTCGGGTGCCAGCCGATCAGGCCCGCTGGCAGTGATCGCGGCGGCCCGGCGGCCGAAAAATGTCTGCGGCGTGTCGGCCTTCGTGCACACGTCGGCGGGCATCAGCTGGACCGACAAGCCATATCTCTCCTGGGGCCTGCCGAGCGGACACAATCCCGCCGATGCCGCGAAAGTAGCACAGCTGGCGGCGATGGCCGCCTATGTCGATCCGGTGAACCACGCCCCGGATGTCACCTGCCCGATCTGGTTCGGCTGGGGCCTCGACGACACACTCTCGCAGCCGCAGGGCATCGAGGCGATGTATCACCTCTGCCGGTCGAAGTGGAAGCGGATCAGCCGCGACGCCGGCGGCCACCAATACAGCGGCGGGATGAAGCAACTGGCGGCGGAGCTGCAGACTCTCCTCAACGCCGGCGGCGGCGTCGATCAGAGCGGCACGCTCAAGGATCACTAGCGGACGCCTAACGAAACTCCACGGTCCGCCATGCGTTTTCTCGGCGTGCCGCAGCTTTTTGATTCCCCTCAGGAAAGCCCTCCTCATGAACCGATGTGCCTTTTTCCGTGGCTTTATCGCCACGGCCGTGAACTGCCCCCCTTAAACGAGACCACATTTGGAGAGAGAATCCGGTAGTGGTCGCAACCAAGGGAGGGCGACAGATGCCACGAGGAAAGAAGCATACGGCAGAACAGATCATTGGCCAACTTCGAGAGGCCGAGGTGGAGTTAGCGAGGGGCAAGACGGTGGCCGAGGTGGTTCGGAAGCTTGGCGTGACGGAGCAGACGTACTACCGCTGGAAGCGTGAGTACGGTGGTCTTCGAATGGACCAGGCGAAGCGGCTGAAGGATCTCGAGAAGGAGAACGGCCGGCTGAAGCGATTGCTGGCGGATGCGGAGTTGGACAAGGCAATTCTTCGGGAGGCTGCCTCGGGCTGCCGCAGGCGTGCGCAGCTCAAATTCTGAGCCCGGCGAAGCGGCGCCAGGCGGTCGAGTATGTGCGAGACACACTCGGCCGCGATGTGGTGACCGAACGCCGGGCATGCCGGGTCTTGGGGCAGGCTAGGAACACGCAGCGACGCAGGGCATGCGTGCCCGATGACGAGCCGCCGCTCGTGAAGCGGATCGTTTGGATGGCGAGCGAGTATGGCCGTTACGGCTACCGCCGGATTACGGCTCTTTTACGGTTAGAAGGCTGGTGGGTGAACCACAAGCGGGTAGAGCGCATCTGGCGACAGGAGGGCTTAAAAGTGCCTGCAAGACAGCCGAAACGGCGAAGGCTCTGGCTTGGAGATGGGTCGTGCATCCGGCTACGGCCGATGCATCAGAACCATGTGTGGAGCTACGACTTCGTTATGGACCGGACCGCAGATGGTCGGGCGATTCGGATGCTGACGGTGGTGGATGAGTTCACTCGGGAGTGTTTACTCTACATCGAGCCTGGGTCGCCATGGGAGAACGGCTACGTGGAGAGCTTCAACGGGAAGCTACGGGGACGAGCTCCTAGCCCGTGAGTAGTTCGACACCCTGCTGGAGGCCAAGGTGCTGATCGAGCGTTGGCGGTGGACCTACAACACCGTCCGTCCGCACAGCTCGCTGGGGTATCGGCCCCCGGCTCCGGAGTCGCGCCGCCCTTGTCCGCTCGCTTCGGCTACGCCTCAGCGAGCGGACAGGGGCGATCCCTTGGCAGGGCAACCCCAATGATAGAGACTGGTTCCATTCATGGGGGCAGGTCACAGAAGCCGTCGCCAATCTCGCCAAGCTCTGCTCGCGGCTGACGGAGCCCAAGCTGGCGCAGCTCGCCTCCCTCTGCGTCATCACGGGTGGGCAAACCAGTTTCACGCGTCCGGACGGCATCCACGTCATCGCCCTCGCGCATCTCCGCCCGTGAACGCATCGACGCAAGCCCCCAGGCGGCCGGACTCGGAGACACTTCGCGCCGCCGCCAGAAAAAACGCCACTGCAGGGGGAAAAGCCGCGGGTTCCGGGAACGCATTTCTGGGGTCCGGGAGACGGGGGCACACGGCCCACCAGCCGCCCGCCACTAACCTTAGCATGCGGGCCAACGCTGCGGCTAACAGTCCGGGTTGATGAGAAGGGCTTCGAGGCGGCCGATGACTTCGTTCAACACCTCGTCAGGAACCGGTTCGATTCTTCGCACCCGGCGGAGCTTCCAGTCAACGGATCGGACGTGATCGGCAAGAATCACACTCGTTGAACCGTCAGCCGTGTGGACGGAAACTTCGAACGGATACCCTTTGGCCTGGCGGGTGGCCGGGCAGATCACGCACAAACTCGTCTTGCGGTTGTATGCCTTCGGGCTGATGACGAGTGCTGGACGATGCCCCGACTGCTCACGGCCCTGCCTTGGATTGAGGTCGATCCACACGAAA
>Ga0210003_1000569_pt1 | contig 33309 bp, 25 predicted proteins | sample LantaG_FD_182804 | JGI IMG/M metagenome (GOLD analysis project Ga0210003, IMG submission 182804) | Deep subsurface microbial communities from Baltic Sea to uncover new lineages of life (NeLLi) - Landsort_02402 metaG (SPAdes) (version 2) | ecosystem: Environmental > Aquatic > Marine > Oceanic >...
GCCTGCTGGGGATGGGTCTTGCGGGAATGGCCGCCGCCAGGCGCCGGCGCCGGTAGCCTGACCGCAGCACAAACAAGAACAAACCGACGCGCGCACCGACGCGCGGGCGAGCAAGGACTGACACGGGGCGGCACGGGCTAACACGGACGAGCACGGGCTGGCAGATCAGCGGTGCGGGTTCGTGGCGGCGTTCTGAAAATTTCTTCCGAAAGGGCGGAGTTTCTTACCCTCTTGAGCAGGCGTTGCCCGCCCGCGCGTTGGCCGGTTTGCCCCCTGGGATCGCGGGCGTCCCGCCCAATGGCGTGAGGTTAAGCACTTTGTAAGAAGGTCGCCAGAAGAAGGGCGGGCAGGGAGACCCGCCCCTACACTGGCCGATGTCATTCTCTGGCGATATGGCGCGGTGGCCGTCAGAAGGCAGCGTTGATTCATGCGGGCAATCAATTGACCAACGGCGCTCCAAGGGCGTTGTTCATGCTTGTGATATTTTAATTTCACGCCATTCGGGAATTGCCTCTAACTTCTGACAGCAAGCCAGCCGGAGTTTCAACAAAGAATGAGGTCAGCTCATGTAGGGGCGGGTCTCTGTGCCCGCCCTTCTTTCTCTTTATCCACCGTCTGTTACGAACACAAGTAGGTCTAACCTCACGCCATTGGGCGCTTCGCCCATATCATTTTTCCAGCAGCCGCGCGAGGCGGCGCCTGTCGGGCACGAGCATGATCGTTTTCTGCTGCGAATAGGTTACGTAGCCCGGCGATGCGCCGCGCGGTTTCCTGACGTACTTGCGCAGCGTGTAGTCGATGGGCGCCTTGTCGGAGTCCTTCAGCTTCGAAAAATGCATTGCCAGGTGGGCGGCGTCCAGCAGCGTTTCTTTCAGCAGGGGCTTGTCTTTCGGCATTTTCACGATCACGTGCGAACCGGGATAATGCTGCACGTGCACCCACAGGTCGTTGCCTGCCGCGTGCATGGTGAGATCGTCGTTCTGCCGCGGGTTGCGGCCGACGAGGATCGCCAGGCCGTCGGCCGAGTTGAACTGCCGGGGCTGCGAGCGCATTTCCTCGCGCCGCCGCGGCGAAACCTGCCGCGAGGCCGTGGGCAGAACGTTGCGGAGGGCGGCAAGCTCGTCGAACGTGCCGGCGGATTCGATCTGCCGATGCAATTGCGCGAGCCGGTCTGCTTCTCTGCGGGCCTGGCCCAGGCGCTCGGATATGATCGACCGGCCGTCGCTGAGCTTGCGGGCGCGCTTGAAGTAGCGTTGCATGTTTTCCTTGGGCGAAAGCTTGGGGTCAAGCTCGATTGTTACGGGCTGCCCGGTGGCGTAGTCGATAACTTCAGCGGCGGCATCTCCCTTGCGGAGGGCGTGGAGGTTGGCCTTGAGAAGCTCGCCGACGTGGCTGAACTCGTCGCTGCGGGCGGTGGCTTCGAAGTCTTGCTCGATCTTGGCGAGCCGCCGCTTCGTGCGTTTTTCGTTCTTGCCGAGGGCCGTCAGCATTCCGCGACGGAGGTTTTCGGTGCGGACGGTGTTGTCCTGCTGCGAGTATGCCTGCTCGATGGCCGCGGAGTAGGTCGGGAAAATGTGATCGTTCACGGACTGCTCGAATCGGTCGTGGCCGGCTGCTTCGGCATCGGCGGCTTGTGGCGGCGGCTGCCATTGTTCCCTCGGCGCAATTCTGCGGCCGTCGCGCGACTCGGCGTGCTGGAGGGCGTCGATGATTGTGCCGCTTTCGTCCAGCAGGATGATGTTTTCGAAGCCGGGGATGATTTCGACCAGCAGCGTGCGGCTGACGGCGGCGCCGTTGTTGTCCTTGTTTTCGACGTTGAACGCGGCGATGCGGTCGGCGCAGCGTGTCTCCACGGATATGATGACGCCTCCGAGCAGGTGCTTGCGCAGGAGCTTGCAGAACTGCGGCGGCTCGGGTGGATTTGGCGGTGCGGCCGTCGCGAGGTGGACGCGTGCGAGCTGGGGATCGGCGCTGAGGTAGGCGAGATGCGTTTGCCCGGGCTTTCGCACGACGAGCACGATCGCGTGGTCGGAGGGTTGATGGATTTTCTGAATACGCCCGCCGGCCACGAGTTCGTTGAGCTCGGCGGCGGCGTGCTGCAGTTCGGCAAGTGTGAGTGTCATTGCTTGTCTCCTGAGGATATTGTACACGAAACGGGGGCGGCAGGAAAGGCAAAAAACCCGTTCTTCCTCCACCAGTGCGGAATCCGGGCACCCGCCTCACTGAAGACTCGCGAGGCAAGAGGTGAGTCCGTGCCGCTCCCAAACCCTGCAAGAGGCGGCTCAATCCCGAAGCCCTGTGTTGCGCGACCGCCCCGATCCCTTCCGGCACTGAAGTGTTGGTAACAATCGTCTAAAGAAACTTGACTTCCGGCGACGATATGATATACTTTGACGACGGCCTTGCGGGCCATAGCCTTGGCGACGGCCTGTGGCAATGCATCGAGGAGCGCAACGCCGCCAGCCCGAGCATCACCGCTTGAATTGACCGCCCCGGGGGACGGTTCCCCCTCCTGCACGGTAGCGGAGAATTGAGAATGAAGTGTCGAGAATGCGGTGCAAACATGGAAGATGGGCTCCTACTTGCTACAGTTCTGGGCCTTTACTATGTTCCTAAGGTTGGTAAGAGATACGGAAGCTGGTCTCGCTGGAAGAGCGTAGTGTGCTTGGCTTGCCCAGAATGTGGCCTGATAGAACTGAGACTAAAGAGGCCGAACAAGCAATAGTGGCCTTCCTTCGGCAATCGGCGATGAGGACCGCAGCTTTCGACCTTTCCTCATAGCCAAGAAGGTCACATCAAGCCAATACGGGCACCGGCTTCACAGGAGACTGCCGGCACCCGTGCTGCTGCGATATTGTATCAAGGACACGGTGTATGGTGAGGACAGGCACGAACTGATTGACCGCCAAGGGCGCGCCGGTTTGATCCCATCAAGCCGGCGCTCTTACGACTTTCCGCAACCGCCTCGTCAAGGTCGAAACAACCACCAACTACCAGTCCGAAACACCCACGTGGAGCACCATCGCCACCTACCACTACGACGGCCTGAACAGAAAAATCAAGAAAGTGCTTGACACCGGCACAGACGTGGTGTATATTTACAACGGACATGCGGGCCATAGCCTTGGCGGCGGCTCGTGGCAATGCATCGAGGAGCGCGAGTTAGACGACAGCGTCTGGGAAACTCGCAGGCAGTTCATCTACGGTGGGCGATACATCGACGCGCCTCTGATCTTTGACAAAGATACCGACTGCGACGGCGACTGCACCGATTTCGCCGACGAGCCGTCCGGCGCGAACCGCTACTTCTACGCCCAGCAGGTCAACTTCAACGTCGTGGCGATGGTGAAAGACGACCAGGACGGCACCGCCACCCGAGTCGAGACTATCCAATACGACCCCTACGGTGCCGCGACAGTAACCGTCGCCGACGGCCAGTCCGCCACCGGCAACCCGTATCTAGGGCTGCCGCTGGGAGGAAGAAGCCGGTCTCTACTACTTCCGGAATCGGTGGTACAGCCCCGAGCTGGGGAGGTTTGTGCAGAGGGATCCGATGGGGTATGTGGATGGGATGGGGTTGTATGAGTTTGTGGGCGGAAGGCCCGTTGGCGCCACCGATCCCTTGGGGTACTCGGCTTATGATCTCGGGGCCGAATTTCAAGCCGGGCCTATCGGGTTTGGGGCCTCAGCGTTCACGTGTTGTGATGACAACGGCTGTCTCTGGCTTGTCACGTGTTACAAGGTCTGCAACGGTTTTGCTTTCAGCGCTGGAATCGCTGGCCATGCTCTGGACTATATAGAGTCCGAATGCCCATCTACTTATGAAGGCTGGTTTTTGGAGGGAAGCGGAGGCGCTCTTTCCGGGGAGGTATCCTTGACGGATGAAGAAGGGGAGGCGTGGGCAAATTTCTTTCTCGATATGTGGGCTAATCTGATTTCCCAGGAGTTCGTCGTGCCGGATCTCCCTCCACGGCCACGTGATCCCAATTCCGCCTTTGGGATGGGGCCGTTTGTAGGGGCTGGTTTGGGAATTAGTGCCTGTCACTATAACTGCGGGGCCCGCATAATCGGGCGCTGCGATTATCCTAATTTGCCGTTTCCACAGTACTCCCCCTATCTCGAGAAGGCACTTATGTATGAGCCAGCCCCAATAGGCCACGAGGGCTTTCTACAATTTGTTCGTGAATTGTATAGCAGTCCGCCAAGACAATATCCTGAGAACCACCCAGCCGACGAATGGGAAAGAGAAGTGCCACCGCAGTATCGAGTCTATGATTCCCCTCTTTACAACTGAGAACGTGCAGAGCAGAAACGACTCAATGAATCTCGAATGGGATTCAAACCAACAGATGGGAGGACGAAGCGCGGTATTGGCGACGAACGTGGATACATGCAGCAGCCTGGAGGTGATTTCTTCACCTCCAGGCTGTCGGGCCACGGCGAGGGAAGCGAACTGACCTGAATTCCGGCAGGCCCACGTGAGGGCTGTCAGGTTGTTAAACTATTGATGCAGTCTCAGGTCGGCGCTGAGAGTGCCGGGGTTGCCGCAGCTCGGCAACTCAGGATCTGCTCCTGCAGTGACTATAGGTAGGTGGAGGTGACCATGTTAAGGAAGGCGAGCAGGACTTCCGGCGGATCGAAGACTGCGTTGACCATGACCGGGACCCCTTGCCACAGGTTCTGGTGCAGGGACTCGCTCATTATGCCACATTTCGTTGAGAAATCAAGCGTAAGTTATTGCTCTCTAAGCACTTACAACATATGGTTGAACGACTTACTTGAATTCGGTGGAGAATGCTTGACAAAGTACTGACTGGCAAGACCGTTCTGTACGGTCACAGCACACGTACAGAACGCCTGTGGAGGAAGCTGCAATGAAGTTCTGGCCTTCCGATTGCTTTGTGGTTCGGACGGAGATGTCGCCCGAAGGCATAGTCAAGAAGATGGATTCAGTTGTTGAGAAACGCAGCGGTTTTCATTGGCCGGGACGGACCAAACGTTTCAGGGGAGAAGTTTCGCAAGACGGGTTCAAGATCAGGCGGATTATCTACTACCGCAACTTGTCACGCCCCGTAGTTCGAGGCGACTTCCACGCAACGGAACAAGGGACAGAAGTCGTTGTCAGGATAAACCTATCGAGGATCGCCAATGTAATGATGACTTTGTGGGTTCTTTTTGCCTGTTTTTTTGCCACCGTCCCTATCTCCTTGTTACTCAGAGGCCAGCTTGTTGATTCCGCCCGCGCACTATTGCCCCTTGTAGTCCCCGTCATCGCTCTCTTTTTCCATGTTGCCGGCTTCTGGTATGAAGCCAAGAAACAAAGACAGATGCTGACTTCGTTACTGGGCGAGCCAGAGAAAGAATGAACTTCGAGACGTGAGAACATGATGTGCCGGCAATTCGTAATCCGTTCAATGGCTGGCTGGAAATAGACTGCGATACACGTTGTATGGGGAGGAGCATGATGACCCGCAAGACATGGAGCTTCATCCTTTGTGGGTGAACCAGAGGTTCATGGTGAACTTTGTCACAAAATCAGCCCGGACGAGGCGGAGGCCCGAGTTTTTCGTGGCTCATTTGGATGCCTGGCCATCGTTGAGGTGGCGGTGGAGGGCCAATGCGTGGCCCAGCGTGGTCGGTCGGGAGCAGCTTGGTAGTCGAATCACCTGCGTTTGTGGCGACTGCAGGTAGGTGTGGGCGACCACGGCGAGGCACCAGATGTGTTCAACAGCCTTGACTTGACGCTTCGCACCTGATACTGGTCGAAGCCCAGAACGTCCTTGAGCTCTTTGAAAACGTCCTCGATCCTCCAGCGCCGCGTATCGCGCCGGCCGGCGCATCACCTACGACTTCCGCAACCGCCTCGTCAAGGTCGAAACAACCACCAACTACCAGTCCGAAACGCCTACGTGGAGCACCATTGCCACCTCCACTACGACGGTCTGATCCGCTGGACATCCGCCGGAGTCCGCCCTGCCAGGTGGCGCCTTGGGGCGGGCCGCGGGTGCGTTATTTTTTTGCTTTTTTTCGACTTGACAAACACCGAAATGTGTGGTATAATATATATAGAGGGGTAAAATGATAGCACAGCTACAAGATCGCGGTCTGGCAGGTCCGCCTGTGCATGGCCGCGTGTTCGACACGCCGGTGGACCCGCCATGGCGTGCGCGATGTTGTTGCGTGGTTGCCTGCTTTCTCCGTTGAATAGCGCCGCCCGTATAAATAGAATGGGCTGACATTTTCCGTTGCGCGTTGCGGAGTATAGCGGATGGCCCGGCAGCCCGGTCAGGATCAGTTTGACGAGTATCGCCACCTGATGGAGGTGCCCGACCGTTTCGAGGACGGGTTCGACATCAAGACGGTGGTGGGGGCGCTGTTTGTGGGGCTGGTGATGCTGCCGGGGTCGATTTACCTGGGGCTGATGGCGGGGCAGCAGATGGGGCCGGCCGCCGTTTGGGTTACGGTGATCCTGTTTTCGGAGGTGATGCGGCGGTCGTTCAGCGCGCTGAAACGGCAGGAGGTTTACCTGCTGTTTTACATAGCGAGCGGGCTGACGGTGATGGTCGGTTTCGCTCTGGCCGGGGGGCCTTTTGCAGCACTGATATGGAATCAGTATCTGGTTCAGAACCCCGATGCGGTGAGCCTGGGCATTGCGCAGGAGATTCCGCATTGGGCGGCTCCGCCGGTTGGCGGGCGACAGCGCCGACGCTCCGCGAATGCCAGGTGGAATTCCAGATGGTCTGGCGGCCCGGCGAAGCCGGCTTTACCAGTCAGAAGGCCGTGGCTTTCACCTGGCGGCGGGGCGGGGTTGCGGTGGTGGCGTGATGGCCGCGGCCGGCACATGACCGCGAAAATCGGAGAGCATGCGCCTTCCGCCTATCCGCCACGGCCAACTCCATTCGCTGCCACAGTTGTTGCTCGCCTGCAGAAGGTTGAGGGCATTCTCTCCACACAATGAGGAACAGGCAGGGCTTGATCCAGGACTAGGCCTGCCAAGTACCGATGCCGTTCCACGCAAAATCCAGTTCACGATCCGGGACTTGATGGGGTTTCATCCCAAGTTTGCCGGCGGGAGCTTCCACGATACCCCGCCATACGGTCTGCATCAGTTTCTTGCCTCCGGTGTCGTTGAGTAGTTCTCCGATAACCCGCGCAGCCTCCTTCCCTCCGGGCTCCAAGAAGCCCCCATAATGACGGTGTACCCAGCATAGAGCACCAACGGACGTCTCAATGTCATACGGGTCAAAACCAGATTGGGACACAACCTCCGCGTAGAGGCGAACACACTCTTCCGTCCGCCCGGCAGGAACCAGTTCTGAATGGCCAGCATAGTGCGCATCAAGGTCTCTCTTGAGTTGCCTACTGAACTCCATTCGGCCATCGCTAGCGAATCGCCTGATTGCGTCATTAACCCCTAGGCGGACATCGATATCTTGGTACGCCGCAATGAGCGGCTTGGCAGAACTCGCATGACCCACACGGACCAGATCAAAGGCGGCTTGGCGGCGAACACTCTTGTTGGGATTCGTCAATGCCCCGATCAGCAACCTGAGGCCTTGGTCATCGCCCAGGCGGGCCAACCTCACGGTAGCGGCCCAGTGAACATGGTCGGCGTCGTTCACGGCCGCAAGCTTCGCCAGTACGGCCCGATCCGTCAGCTTCTCCACGGCTGTCCTGCGAACGACCTCGTGCCCATCCTCCACCGCGACCTTTGCCAGCACGGCCTGATCCGTCAGCTTTTCCACGGCGGCCCTGCGAACGGCTTGGTCCCCATCCTCCACCGCCACCCTCGCCAGCACGGCCTGATCCGTCACCTTCTTGACGGCCCCATAGCGCGCACTCTGGTCCTTTGCTTCGATGGCAACGCTTACCAGCACGGCCTGATCCGTCAGCTTTGCCATGGCGGCCTCGCGAACGACCTCGTGCCCATCCTCCACCGCAACTTTTGCCAGCACGGCCTGATCCGTCAGCTTCGCCACGGCGGCCTCGCGAACGACCTCGTGCCCATCCTCCACCGCAACTTTTGCCAGCACGGCCTGATCCGTCAGCTTCTCCACGGCGGTCCTGCGAACGGCCTCGTGCCCATCGTCCACCGCAACTTTTGCCAGCACGGCCTGATCCGTCAGCTTCTCCAAGGCGGCCATGCGAACGGCTTGGTCCCCATCCTCCACCGCCACCCTCGCCAGCACGGCCTTATCCGTCAGCTTCTCCACGGCCTTGTAGCGAACATTCCACCGAGATGCTTCTACGGCGACCTTCGCTAGGAGGGCTTGGTCCGTCAGCTTCTCGAGGACCAGCGTGTACACAAAAATGTCATCTGTTTCGGTGGCGACCTTCGCCAGCGCGGGCTGATCCGTCAGCTTCTCGACGGCCCGCTCACGCGCCGTCCTTTCCTTTCCTTCGATGGCAACTCTTGCCAGCTCGGCCTGTTTCGTCAGCTTCTCCAAGGCGATGGCGCACCGCCAACTAGTCCCCGAGGCGATCTTGACCAGCAAGGACGAGGGAAAGCAGCCCATAACCGATGTGGTCAGCCACTCTATCAGCGAGTCCACCACGCAGTCCACCTTATACTTCAGCAGCATCGCTGGACTCCCATCATTGCGGGCCATGGTTTGTTGCGCCATGCTTGCGCATATCCTTGAACGGCACAGGGCACTCGGGCTGGCCTTGCCCAGACGCGCCGCGTATCGGCGGGGGACAGCCACAAACTTGGTGCGCCCGACGCGGGCTTGCACTGAGCAACCAGGAGCGATTCTGGACAGCTATTATACCCCCCCTCCCCGAAATCACAAGCGAAATCTGAAAAGACATCCGTTGAGCGGGCGGCCGGAACTGCGGCGGGACACTTCCGCCCGACCTGCGGGAGCAAGAGGACGGTCGGTGCTTGCAGGTCTTCCGACAAAACCTGACGGGATTCGGCCTCGAATGGTGGTACAAGTGCTGTCAGGGCAGCCACTTATGAATCACGTGGATGGCTGCACAGGAAATCTTCCGCCCCGTTTTACGAATCGCCCCTCTCGCGGGAAACAAGTGAGTAGAGGGGCATGGTGCCCCGCACGACCTCTATTCGGAAGGAGATGAAGATGGATCGGATCGGTCTGACGTTCGAGGAGTACACTGAGTTGAAGGTTCGGCCGCGCGTGGGCGCGGACGCCGCGTTCCAGCATGCGGCGCAGATGGAGCTGGAACGTATGTTCCCGATGACGCTGATGGTTGCTTCCAGCCACCTGCGGTCGCGGGGCTACGACTGCCGTCCGCAGATGCTGGAGGTGCTGGTTCGTGATCAGGTCGTGAAGCCGGCCGGGCCGGATGCCTGGTCGCAGGTCGACGTTGTCGATGACCAGCACAACCAGGCTGACACTGCCCTGAATATGACCGACCGCCTCCAGTCGCGATACGGCGGCGCGGCGAGCATCCTCTGGCGATCCGGCGGCATCGGGCTGCAGTGGGCGGTCGTGCGGTTTGCCAGTCTCGAGCAGATCGTCCTGAACGACGTGGATGTCGACGACGAGATAACCGATGGCCGCGTCGTCGAGGTCGGCCTGAAATGGAAGACGCCCACCAGCCGCACCATCGTCCCCTTCGTCAACGAGAAGTATAATCAGCTTGTTGACCCTGCGATCCAGTCAGGCGACAAGGTGAAGGTGTCGCTGTCCTGCGACGGCGTCCTGCAACGCATCGTGCCCACGGTCGATGATTCCGGCATCCCCGACGAGATCGATGTCTCGCAGATGGTGTAGGCCAGCGAGTACGCCGACCCGGAGAGCAAGCTCGTCGAGGTGGAGTTCGACGCGACTGCGGCCGCCAGGCAAGCTGAAGCTTCAGATCGACGATACCGCCGTCGCGGCTGCTATCGCGGGAATCGCGCCAGGCGGCGCGGAGATCGCTGTGGCTGCCCAGTCGCCGCCGGTGAGCCGCACCGTCACCTGCGCGCTCGGTGGCGAGAGTGTCTCGGTCTACAACATCGACGGCCGCAACTGGAACGGGTATCCCGGCTTTGATGCGGGCCAGCAGGTCGCCGCCTGGCGCCTCCCATCGGCGCTGGAAGGCTGCGATTATGTCGGCACCCCGCTGAACCAATACCAGCAGTATTACCACGAGTTCTTCTGCATCGGCACTGCCCACGGCGGGTTCGACACAGCCAACCTGACGGTCGAATATTCGCTTTCGTACAGCACCTACGGCTACATCGAGAATGTGCGCACGGCCGATGGCTCAGTCTGGAGCACCAAGTATCCTGGCATCGCGATCGGCACGCCGGTGGTCGTGGCCCGCGTCAACGCTGCCCACGAGTATGTCGGGCATCCGGTGCTGACAGTTGCGAGCACACAGCCTACGGTCGTGCGGGTCAAGGCCACCAGCAACCCGCCGCCATCGGAAAGCCGATCCGCCCAGCGAGTCGACACCAGCGAGAACATTACCGTGAACGTCCACGGCGGCAACTGGTCGGCGGCGTTCCCCGTGGTCAAGACGGACGACTACTTCTGGGCTGTCCGAGTCGCGACCGATCCAGACGTGTGGTACGGATTCCCGTCGTTCGACTTCCGCGTGGGCGTGGGGGAAGTCTGATGCCGGAGACCATCACAGGTTACATCGATCCCACCACCGGACAGCTCGTCTTCGATGAAGAAGTCGAGGGCGAGGTTGTCCAGCGAATCGCCAAGGCCGACCCGGACACCGGCCGCCTATATATAATGTATAGCGGCGAGAAGCACCGGATCACCGCCGATCCCGCCGACGGCAAACTCAAGCTCAACGTCCAGGCGGAGCCGATGATCTTCTTTCAGATCACGGTGCCGGAGTTCGTTGTCTCCGGCGAGACGTTCGAGATCACAGTTGAGGCGTTCTCCCACGGCTGGAGCTACGAGGACGGCATCCCTCAGCCTGTGCCAGATTACGCCGAGGACTGCACGTTGTCGCTTGACGATGCAGCGTATTCAGTAGAACCGACGGCGATTCTGGCCGGCGACTGGACGGGCGGCAAGGTCACCAAGGAAATTACCGTGACTACGGAGGTCGCCGGCGAGAGCACCGCGAACCTGCGCGTGCAGTCGGATGCCAACGCCGAGCACGCAGGATCCGCGACGCTAACGGTATTCCACGAGGCACCGCCAATTGCGTTCGACGTGCAGGGGAGCGTCTGGCAGCTGACGCCTCAAAATGGCGAAACCGCCTGGTTCACGCTGAAGGCCATCGCACGTCAACTCGGCAAGATGCTGCCCGGCTACGATGAGAAATGCAGCGTCTCATCGTCCGTCGGCACGGTCGTCATCCAGAACCGTGCAACGCCCCACATCGAGCCTGAGGACTGGCAGAACGGCCTCGCGACGGTGACGATGAAACTCACCGACATCCCTACGCCATCGTCGCATGCCGTCATCACAGTAGCAGAGGTCGCCGAGCCTGCCCACCAAGGGCAAACGACCTTGCTGCTCAAGGTGCCCGAACACACGCGATCCGCCTGGAGGATGGTCTACGGCAACGCACTGGCGGAGTTCGTCTACAACGATTCGCATCCCTGGGACGCCGACCACAAGCGAATCCTCTACGAGCGGCACACGCCGGAGCGGTGGTATTCGGTGCTCAACGCCACCCGCAATCTGGCCGAAGGCTCGACCTATTACACAATTCCCAGCGGCTACTACGGGATGGAGTTCGGCTACAGCATTGCGACGGTGCAGGGCTGGTACTCCCCCGGCTATCCGATGCGATACGGACGCATGGTGGCCCGCGAAGACTGGACCGCGTACGTTTGGGATTTGCAGCCGTACATCGGCCTGAACCTCAACTACCTGCTCGAGGTCGGCGAACTGCAGTCGGCCCCGGAATCCAACGCCGAGACGTGGGCGCCAATCGTCTACAAGCCCGGCACGCCCGGCTGGTACGAGCACGACTGGAACAACACCAGCCAATATCCGATGCCCAACTGGACCGTCTCCTTCCGCTACGATTTCTGGGATGCCCCCCGCGACTCGTGGGACACCGCCTACCTCTGGAGCCTGCCCTCCGCCCACACCACGACCCTGCACAGCCTGATCCGGCTGCACGATGGCGCGTGCTTCATCCAACTGCCCATCACCTCCGCCCCGAAGCGGTACCTCTTCCTCTGCCCGCACGTTCACCTCGGGGGCTTTCACTTTCAGAAGGCGAAGCTGAGGGATCAGGTCGCCGTCAAGCTTCTGCACGCGAGGAGCCTGCGGATATGGAACGCCTGATTCCGCCTGCCACAGAAAAAGTTTTCAGAAATCTCCTTCGGTGCGACCACATCTGTCATACCTTCGTAGTATAATTGAGTTCCACATGTTCCAGCTCTGGTGTTGACGGACCAAGGGTTCGCGAACCGGGTGCCTGAACTGTCGGTCCGTGAAGCCAAAAGCCTGTCCGAATTTTTCCATCTTGAAAAAAACAGCCAAATACGGATAATGGGTCACCTTAGAGAGCACAGGTTGTTCAGCATGCTCCATAAGCGAGGAGTGTCTACATGGCTACAATCCCAGCTGAAATCATGACAATTGAGGAGCTGGCGGATTACTTGAAGGTGTCGAAATCTACGCTCTACAAGCTCGTCCAACACGGGGGGCTTCCTGCTCAGAAGGTTGGGAAACAGTGGAGGTTCCACAAGAGAGCTGTGGATGATTGGTTTCGGGAGCACCCAAATCGCCCGGGGCAACGAAGGAGATAGTACTTTAAACGGGACATCGGGCAATGAGTGAACAGGGCTTAGATAAGGTTGGCTATTGGACTGAGATCAAACTCAGTATCCTTCGGGATTATTCGAAGGCGTATGCTCAGATATTGAACAAGCAGCAAGCCATCCGGCACTTCGCCTGGATCGATGGTTTTGCAGGAGCCGGAACCCACATCTCGAGGTCCACCGGGAAGGAGATAGAGGGCAGCCCCTCGGTAGCTCTTGGAATGCAGCCGCCGTTTTCCCACTATCACTTCATCGACATGGATGGCCAGCGTACCGCCAGGCTTCGGGAAATGGCCACAGGACGACAGGACGTAACCATCTACGAAGGGGATTGCAACGACGTCCTGTTGAAGAAGGTGTTTCCGTCGTGTCGCTACGAGGACTACAGGCGTGCATTCTGCCTTCTCGACCCCTATGACTTGAATCCGAGATGGGAAGTCGTCGAGATGGCCGGGCGGATGAGGAGCATAGAGATGTTCCTCAGCTTCATGATTATGGACGCCAACATGAACGTGCTGTGGAAAAACCCTGAACAAGTTCCTGCCGCACAATCTGCCCGGATGACCGCTTTCTGGGGCGACGACTCCTGGCTGCAAGCAGGTTACACAAAACGGCGAACCTTGTTCGGCGACATTGATCAGAAGGTGCCCAATGCTGATGTTGCCGCCGCGTACCAAAAACGCCTTAGAGACGTGGCAGGGTTCAAGTTCGTGCCAGAACCGATGCCTATGAGAAACAGCAAAGGGGCAGTCGTCTACTACCTGTTTTTTGCTTCTCACAATCAGACTGGCGACAAGATCGCGAGGGCTATTTTCAAGAAGTACCAGAACAGGGGGATTGCAGATGGCCGCTAAGTCCGATATCGAATGGACCGAATCCACTTGGAATCCCGTTACCGGATGCACTAAGGTCACGCCGGGATGCAGAAACTGCTATGCCGAGCGCATGGCCAGACGGCTCCAAGCTATGGGAAATCCTAACTATGCCAATGGTTTCCAGCTGGCCATACATGAACAAGCCATCAAGCTGCCCTTCCAATGGAAGAACCCACAGACAATCTTCGTCAATTCGATGAGCGATATGTTTCACGAAGAGGTGCCTCTCGCCTTTATCAAGAGAGTCTTCGACGTCATGAACCGTGCCCATTGGCACCAATATCAGATTCTTACGAAGAGATCGGAGCGATTGAAGGAATTGGATAGGCACCTTCAGTGGGCTGACCACATCTGGATGGGCGTGAGTGTTGAGACGGATAAATACCTCAATCGGATCGACGACCTGCAGAGCACGGGCGCCAGCATCAAGTTCCTGTCCTTGGAACCTCTCCTCGGTCCTCTTCCCAAGCTGAAGTTGAAAGGCATCGACTGGGTGATCGTTGGTGGGGAGTCCGGACCCGGTGCGCGGCCTATGTTGGAGGATTGGGTGACAGATATCCGAAACCAGTGCCGTAAGGCAAGGGTACCGTTCTTCTTCAAGCAATGGGGTGGCGTAAGCAGGAAGAAGGCCGGGCGCCTCCTGGAAGGACGAACGTGGGACGAGATGCCGATTCTTCTCACCGGTGCGAAAGTGTAACGACGTCATGAGCACACCCTACCACGCACAATACTTCGCTCACGAGATTACCCGCCAGGGGGGCGAGGGCGTGGAGCGCCTTTCCCGCTCGCTTTTCGATGCGTGTGTAGACCTCAATCCGCATCAGATAGATGCCGCTGTTTTCGCGATGCGATCTCCGGTAACTAAAGGCGTTTTGCTGGCGGATGAGGTGGGTCTCGGCAAGACCATCGAAGCCGGTCTGGTGCTATGCCAGAACTGGGCGGAACGCCGCAGGCGACTGGCCCGTGGGTTGATGAACTTCTGCGTCGTCGAGGGCGACACTGCCTACCTGTCGGGCATGATTGCCGAGCCGGGCAAGACGCCGCCGAAACCGGCAAGCCGTCCCCGCGGCTTGCGTGCCGGTCTCAACGGCTGGGTCGCGCACGGGCTCGCCCAGTGCGCCCGCTCGCTCGGTTTCCGTGAAGCCGGCGATTTTGCCGCCAAGCTGATGCGCTACGTCCTGCGCGACTCGGGTTACTTCGGCCCGGGCGGCGAGTTCACCTGTGAGTTCCCCGGCGAGAACCGCCTGATCCATTTCCATGCCCACACCGCGCAGATCATGGCCGCGCTCGAAGCGGTGCAGGTCACCGGCGACCGCGAGCTGCTCGCGCTGGCGCAGCGGGCCTACGACTACGCCGTCAGCCAGGGCGAACCGCTGGTCGGCTTCTTCCCAGAATGGCTCGACTACAAGGGCGGCGCCTACGGCGAAGGTCAGGTCTCGTCGGAAATCTGCGAAGTGGCCGACATGATCGCCTCGGCGCTCAAACTCTCGCTGCTGGGGATCGACAAGTGGGACGATGTGGACCGCTGGGTGCGCAACCAGTTCGTCGAGTGCCAGCTTACCGACACCGGCTGGCTCACCGACGGCCACCTCGAACGCGCCGACCGGAAGTTGGCGCCGCTGCCCGGCGCGGGCTGCTCGGGGCCCGAGTACGGCACCACGGAGCGCGTCATCGAGCGCGCCGTCGGCTCGTTCTCCGGCTGGCCCTCGATCAACGACTTCGTCCAGGGCAAGGGCTGGTCCATCATGCACTGCTGCACCGGCAACGCCACGCGGGCGGTGTACTACGTCTGGGAGAATATCCTGACGCATGCCGACGGCACACTGAAGGTCAATCTGCTGCTCAACCGCGCCTCGCGCTGGGCCGACGTGGACAGCCACATCCCGTTCCGCGGCCAGGTGGACATCAAGGTCAAGCAGGACCTCGACCTGGATATCCGCCTTGCGGAATGGGTGAAGCCGGAGGAAGCCCGCTGCACGGTAGATGGCCAGCGGCGCGCCCTGATCTTCGACGGCCGCTACGCGCGGGTCGGCGCGGTCAAGGCCGGCCAGAACGTCACGCTCACGTTCCCGATCCCGGAACGAACCGAGCGCGTGATCGTCGAGAAGCGGCCCTACACGCTCATCCGCCGCGGCAACGACGTGGTGTGGATAGATCCGCCGGGCAAGAACTGTCCGCTCTACCAGCGCGGTCACTACCGCCAGGGCGAGACGCTGTGGAAGAACGTGCGCCGCTTCGTGCCAGCGCAAGAAATCCCGTGGTGCTGAGGGAAGGGGAATACCATGAAACGAGACTACGACGTGGCTGCCTACATCTGGCCGTCGTATCACTATGAACCGCGGGTGGAACATTTCTGGCCGGAGCAGGACGGCGAATGGTACACGGTGCGGCGCGGCACACCGCGCTTCCCCGGCCATGACATGCCCCGCATCCCGCTGCTCGGCTGGCAGGACGAGGCCGACCCGAAGGTCATGCGCCAGCATGTCGAACTGGCGCTGGCGCACGGGATCAACGTGTTCATCATGGACTGGTACTGGTATGAGAACGCGGCTTGCTTCGAGCGGCAACTCAACGAGGGGCTGCTCCCGGCGCTCCAGGGCACGGACTGCAAGTTCTACCTGATGTGGGCTAACCACGACGTGGACACTCTCTGGAACATGCACGAGGACACCTACTGTGACCGACCACGGCCGACGCTCTGGTCCGGCCAGGTCTCCCGCGCCGTGCTCGAACCCATGTTCGACCGCATCGTCGACAAATACTTCAAGCTCGACAGCTATTACCGGATCGCCGGCAAGCCGGTCTTCTCGATCTTCGACTATCCCAACCTGATCGGCGGGCTCGGCGGCGTCGAGCAGACCGCCGACGCCTTTGCCTGGATGCGGCGGCGCTGCGTCGAGCGCGGCCTGCCCGGGCTTGACATCCAGGCCATCGGCCGAATGCGGGCCGGTGTGGAGGCCGGCGCTAAGCTGGCTCCTGGCAGCGAAGCAGCTGCAGCCCGCGCACTCGGGTTCGACAGTGCCACGGCCTATCAATATTGCATGGAGGGCGGGCAGAGCGGCGATTATGTAGTGTGGGCCAACGAAGCGATTCGCCACTGGCCCGACTACGAGGCCATGCACGGCACCTACTACCCGCACGCCTCGATCGGCTGGGACAACACCCACCGCAACCCCTCGTTCAAGCAGGAGAGCGTGGTCGTCAACGCCACCCCGGACACCTTCGAGGCCTGCCTGTGGAAGGCCAAGGCCTGGCTCGACGCGCGCCCGCACCAGGCGCCGCTGGTGACCATCAACAGTTGGAACGAATGGACCGAAGGCAGTTACCTCCTTCCCGACATGCGCTGGGGCTACGGCTACCTGCGCGCGCTAAGGAATGTGTTCGGAAGGGGGGAGCGCTGATGGAGACTCAAACTGGGGCAAACTGCACCATGCCGGCTGCCATCGCCGGCGACAGGGTCAGGGGCGAGAGGATTATCGCTTGCGCCGACGCTGCTTGGCATTCCCAGCAATTGGAGGAGCCCTGCATCCTGGAGAATCCGAAGGACCCCACGCGCCTGGTGATGTTCTACTCGGGAGTGCCATCCGCCAACACTAGGGCCTGTTGCATCGGCAAGGCCTGGGCGCTGAAGAGCTACCCGTTCACCTGGCATCAGGACCCGGGCAACCCGGTCTTTTCACAGGCGGCGAGCGGGTGGGACTCGGCCAGCATCCGGCTCGACTGCGTGCTCTATGTTCAGGAAGAGGATGCGTACTACATCTACTACTCCGGCACCGATGTGGCGGACGCGCAGAACCGCATCGGCCTGGCGATCTGCCCGGCCGGGAAGGACGGCTATTCCGGCATCAGCGCCGCCACCATCCGGCGTCACGGTTCCGCGCCGGTGCTGGCGCCAGAGCCGGCCGAGCCATTCGCCGAGACCATGGCCTCTCAGGCCGCCGTCTGGCGCGAGCGCACCGCCGCCGGCCTGTGGCCTTGGTATCTGTATTACTCGTACCGTGGCCGCAACGGCGTGTTGCCGGGAATCCGCCTGGCCACTTCCACCGACGGCAAGACCTGGCAGCGTCGGTACAACGCCGACGACCCGCGCGACATGGGGCACCTGTTCGTTTCGACGCCAGACGCCTACTACGAGTGGCACCAGGTCTTCAAAGTGGCCGACACCTACGTTCTCTCGATGGAGGTAGGGCCGAACCGCGGCGAGCGCTGGCGCCCGGTCCTGGCGGTGAGCCGGCATCCGGACCGAGGGTGGGAGCAACTGGATGTAGACACCGTGCTGCAGACGCGCTGGCCGGGCATCTACAGCGACGACACCATGTTCCATGTCGCCACGCCCGCCTTCTACCGGCTTGGCGACCGCTGGTATCTCTACGCGCAGGCCTGTCCGCTGCCCACCAACCGGAACTACATTGATGGCCGTTGGGATCTGTGGGCTTTCGCCTGCGACCGCCGCATCCCATCGCGGCCGGGACTGGCCGACCTGTTCATTCCGGGGGCCGCCCGGACCCAGACCGCTGGCGGCGTGACCGTGCCGGCCGCCATCGCCGGCGATCCGCTGCTGGCTGAGGCCTACCGCGCCGCCGCCGAACAGAATGTGCTCCGCGCCCTCAACCCGAAGGTCTTCTTCGGCTACTTCTCGGTCTGTGCCGACGGCAAGGGGCACGGGCACAACACGACCTACCCGGGGCTGGACTGGGGACAGTCGGCCGAGGCGCTGCTGTGGCTGGGTCGCAGGGCGGAGGTGCTCGCCAGTTGGGAATACGTCAAGGGCTTCCAGCGGGATGACGGATTGGTGCCGTTCGCGATCCTGCCGGACAGCGCTGGCACAACCGCCATGGTCAACGGCCTCTACCCGCTGGTCGTGGACGCGCGCGGTGCGGTCTTCGAGCACTGGGTGCCCGGCAATCCACTCCGCACGCTCGCCAACGTTACCTTCCTGCTGCTGGCCGACGCAATCTGGTCGCAGACCAGCGATCGGGCCTGGTTGCAGGCTCAGGCGCCCAGCCTGCGCAAGGCCGCCGAGTGGCTGCTGACGCAGATCACTCCGGACGGCCTGATGCGCGGCGGCGGCTTCTACGTGGAACGGCCCACCCGCCTCGAATTCGACGGCATCAACCAGTGCTACTCCGCCCATGCGCTGACGTAGGCGGCAGCCCTGCTCGACATGGCGGGCGATGCCACCACCGCTGGATGTTGTTGCGCCGCCGCCAAGACATTGACCGCCGCCTTCCGCACGCGCTTCTGGGCAGGCGACCACTGCGTGGAGCACATCCATCCCGAGCACGGCCCCATCAGCCGGCATGGGCTGACCGACGTGGACTGGGCGGCCATTGCCACGGGCATTGCCGGCGAAGACCAGATTGCGGCGCTCTGGCCGCAGCTCAAGGACAACCCCGATTTTATCTACAGCGGCATCCCGGGCGGGATTGCGACTCGGCCGGAGACCTATGAGGATTGGGAAATGCAGCACATTGACCGGCATGATCTTGCCGCCATGGGCCGGGTCTGGTACCTCGAATGCTGGGCCCGCGCCCGCATGGGCGATCGCGAGGGCCTGCTTCGTTCGCTTCGCCAGGTGGCGGCAGTCGGCAAGGCCAACGACTGGTCCTGGATGGAACGCTATTACTCGGAGAAGACCGGCAATCTCGGCCAATATCATTTCCAGCACTACTGCGAGTATCCGGCCAACTTTATCCGCATTGTGCACCGTTTTCTGGGACAGGCATGAATGATGCAATCTAACGAACCATGCTGACGTGAGCCCGGGCAGGCCGTGACCGCCGACTATCTCAAGAACGGCGCCCTCCGGTATGCGGCCGAAGGGCGCGAGATTGTCGGGTGCAACCGGAGCTGCTTCAACAACCGGCCGCTTTATTGCCAGCCGCATGACACGGGGTTCGTCCTGACCGGCGACCGGCCGCTGGTGCGGCTGATGATCGGCGGCTTCCAGGCCGGCGTCTGGACCGGCGCGATCGTGCGGGACGGCGCGGGCAAGTGGTTCCACGAATGCGCCGAGGTCGAGTCGCGCTACCGCTGCGGCCGCATGGCCTGGCGGGTATCCGATCCGGCCGTCCCCGGCTCCGAGGCGGAGATCGAGGTGGTTCCGCTCAACGGCGCGGCGGGCTTCGCCCTGCGCCTGAGAGCCAAAGGCCTGCGCGCGGGCGACAAGCTGATCTGGTCATTCGGCGGTCTGCAGCCGCAGGACGCCGGCCCGCGCTACTACTGGGGCTCCACGGGGCGGGGGGCGTGGTACCCGGTCATGTGGGGTAATCCGAATATCCGCAAGACCGGCGATCCCTGCAAACCGCTGACCCGTCTGGGCTTCATACCTGCAGTCTGCGCCGGCAACGAGGTGCGGATCGACGGCCAGTCGTTCGCCGTCCTGATGCATTCCGGCGCGCCGCAGGCAACGGTCGGGACGGTTGACCACGCGGGGTCGCTGCGGGCGAAAGGCAAGGCTATCTCGCGGGCTGTAAGCGCGTCCTACGGCTTTGAGGAATCAACCCGCGACATCGCCATGTGCAGAGACGAGACAGACCCTAAGAAAGTCGCCGCCAATACGGTCACGCTGATGGTGATGGAGGAACCGGATCAGAAGACCGTCGGATTGTACTTGCTTGACGCGACGACGGGGGGTAATTGTCCAGGTTGGAGAAGATAGAAGTGGCCATTGCCATGTAGAGGTAGAACGATGCCCGAACTGGACCGCAAGGCAACAAGCGTTTTTGCCGGCAAGGTGGTGCGAAAAGACATTGTCCGCAAGGTGAAGGTCGGCGCGAACGTGCCGGTCTTCGTGCTGGAGTATCTGCTGGGCAAGTACTGCGCGACCGATGACGCGGCGGCAATCGAGGCAGGACTCCGTGTCGTCAACTCGACCATCGCATCGAACTTCGTGCGGCCCGACGAAGCCAACAGGGTCCAGTCGATGGTCAAGGACAAAGGCAAGCACACGCTCATTGACAAGGTGAAGGTCCGTTATCTCTCCGATGACGACAAGCACTGGGCAGAGCTGGTCAACTTTGGACACAAGTTTGTTCACGTGGCTGAGCACTTTCTACGAGAATATGATCGGCTCTTGATGGGCGGTATCTGGGCACAGGTTGATATAAGGCACCAGTACGATGAAGATGCCAAAGGCAAGAGAAGTCCCTTCTGGATTGATTCGCTCAAGCCGATTCAGATCGCCACCTTTGATCTTGCCGAGTACTGTGAGCATCGTCGCGCGTTCTCTACTGACGAGTGGCTGGACCTGCTGCTTCGCACTGTCGGCCTTGAGCCGGGTCAGTTCGACCGCCGTCTAAAGATGTTGTTCCTGGTGCGGATGATCCCGCTTTGCGAGCACAACTACAATCTCGTGGAGCTCGGCCCTCGGGGTACAGGCAAGAGCTATGCGTACCAGGAGCTTTCGCCCTATACAATTCTGTTAACCGGGCCGACCACGGTTGCGAACCTATTCTTCAACATGGCCTCGGGCAAGATGGGGCTGGTCGGTATATGGGATTCCATCGCCTTCGATGAAGTGGCAGACCTCCAGAAAATGCCTGAGGAAGTCGTCACGACACTCAAGGCGTACTGTGAATCGGGCATGTTCGCCCGTGGAAAAGATGCACTGACGGGAATGGCCTCAATAGCAATGTTCGGGAATACGAACCAGGCTGTGGACGTCATGGTCCGCTCTTCGCATCTTTTCTTGCCAATGCCTGACGTGATCCGTGAAGATATGGCTTTCTTGGACCGGCTGCACTTCTACGTACCGGGATGGGAAATCCCGAAGATGCGCGTGGAGTTCTTCACCGACCACTACGGATTCGTGGTTGACTACTTCGCCGAGGCCCTCCGGGAGCTGCGTAAGCACAACTTTACGGAGGCGATTGACCGGTTCTTCTCCTTGGGGTCACATCTCAACGCCCGGGACGTCAAGGCGGTACGCAAGACCGTGTCGGGACTGATAAAGATCATCCATCCGCACGGCGAGTTCACACAGGATGAACTAGCCGAGTTGCTTGAGTTGGCCGTTGAGGGAAGACGCCGCGTCAAGGAACAGCTCAAGAAACTGGGAGCCTTTGAGTACCATCAGACTTCCTTCTCCTACGTAAACAACGAGACGCGTGAGGAGAGATTTGTCGGCGTGCCGGAACAAGGCGGACGGGATATGATTTCCACTGATCCCCTCGCTCCGGGCTGCGTCTACACAGCCTCGGTAGACGACCAGGGAAGAGTTGGCTTGTACCGATTGGAGGTGGGCTGTTCATCTGGGACTGGGAAGCTTCGAATCGCCGGGGGTATTGACGGCGCGATGCGGGAATCCATCCAGCGAGCCTTTGCGTATTTGGCCGCTCAGAAGGGCAGAATAGGCCTCGCACAGCAATTGGACTCCACCGATTTCCACGTCGAGGGCATCGACCTGCTTAGCAATCACGTTCCGTGCGAGGCGGGCATTGCGCTCATCGTGGCCGTATACTCGGCCATTAAGAAGCATTCAGTCCTGGCAGGGCTTCTGGTTCTCGGCGATCTGAGCATTCAGGGGAATATCAAGTCCTTGCGGTCACTGGCGGAGCCCCTTCAGGTCGGCATGGATAACGGGGCGCGCCGCGCGCTGATTCCGTTGGAGAACAAGCGGAACTTCCTGGACGTGTCCGGCGACATTGTCGAGCGGGTTGACCCGATCTTCTTCTCTGATCCCATGATGGCAGCCGTGAAGGCGCTCGGGATGTCATAGGGACAGCCGCATTCCCTTTCTTTCGCCGCAGAAAGCTTCTTGGTATCAGCAGGGCGCGAACCAGGAAAGGATTCTGAATTATGATAAACGAGCCCGTGCAGATCGTGAGCGACGGCTTTCAGATCGCTTGGCTGAAGGCGACAAGGCGATTAATGGCATCCCACTGGGAGCTTCGCAACCTCATCGTGCACATCAGGAATCCTTGCATTTTGGTCGAGACGTTTCACTACGGGATGGAGGCTTTCGCCACGGCACAGGGGATCCTCGGCCCTAAGCACGTGGCATACACTATATTTCCGCACGGGCTATCTCGGGGCAAAGATGCCGCCGGCCTTTTCTCGGCCTACAATAAGCGGCAAGGGTTCTTCGGCCGGGTCAAGACCGGCTGGGGCACGTACTTCCGCAGAATGACCAACTACGAAGGGACGAACGGAACAGTGAACCAGCTTGGCAACATCATCGCCGCCATTCGGGATCGGGAGAATATCAGTAAGGCGGCATACACCATCGTTATTCAGCACCCCGGCGGGGAGACCGTTCGCCCGTTGGGGGGGCCTTGCTTGAACTATCTCGCTGTCCAGGCCGAGCCCGCCCAGACAGACCAACCCATGACCCTGGGGCTCCTGGCAGTCTACCGGAACCATGATTTCCTAGAACGCGCCTACGGCAACTACTGGGGTCTCTGCAACCTCACCGGATTCCTTGCCCGAGAGGTTGATGCACGACCTGGCCCCATTACCTGCGTTTCTTCTCACGCCTACGTCTCCGAGAAGAAGACGGCGCTGAAGGCATTCGTGGAGGGGTTCTGATGCGATACCACGGCCGCCCCTTCAACTTGAGGGAGTTCAAGATCGAGGTCACCTATCGTTGCGACCTCAACTGTGTTCATTGCTCCAGCGACGCACGCCCCTCAAGCTCCATAGAGATGTCGCGTGACGATTGCCTTCGCATCTTGGCCGAAGCGGCCAACATGGGGGCACGGGACGTGGCCTTCTCTGGCGGCGAGCCGCTTCTGTGGCCGCATATCTTTGACGTTGTTGAAGCGGCATCCCGTCACGGTCTCAAAGTCATCCTATACACATCCGGATGCGCCGACGATTTCCAGAACAAGACAAGACGATTGCATGCGCTCGGTGCTTCGCGGTTTATCTTTAGCGTCTTTGGCTCGGTTGCAGCAGGCCACGAGCGCGTGACACGCAAGGCCGGTAGCTTCGAGAATACCCAAGCCGCTATGCGACACGCACTTTCGGTCGGACTGATGACCGAACTGCATTTTGTACCAATGTCAGGCAACTACAACGAGCTTACCGATGTCGCCCAGCTTGCCCAGATGCTCGGAGCGTCCCGCGTGAGCGTGCTTCGGCTTGTTCCGCAAGGCCGCGCCGCGTTGGTCCGTGATCGTGCGTTGAACCGAGTTCAAAACCTCGAACTCCGGCGTCAGATTCAAGCACTCAGAGCAAAGCATGGACACGACTTCGTCAGGACCGGTTCACCCTATAACTTTCTGATGTTGAACGATTCTCCTGCGTGCTTTGCGGCCATCGATCGATTGATCATAGGTCCCGATCTCCGGATATACCCTTGCGATGCATTCAAACGGATCGGCGCGGGAGAGCTTGTGACGACCGAAGAATGGTCCTGTCTTGTGGGCAGAAGTTTGCCGGATTGCTGGAGCAAATCTTCCTATCTGGAAGCCGTCCGAACGTATCTCACAACCGACTTCGAAGACCCTTGTGCATCCTGCAATCTCTTGGAGAAATGCGTCTCCGGCTGTTTGGCGCAGAAGGCCATCGCTTATGGGTTGCTTGTCAAGAAGCCAGACCCAGATTGCCTTGGCCCTGGCTTCCTGGGAGATTCGGAATGATCTGTTCATACCAGAACTTCAGCAAGACTGTGCGGTTCAGCGACCTCGTAGAATCAGTACAGCATTGCGACTTGTGTGCGCGCTTGTGCGACCGCCGGAAGGTGCTGTCGTCCTCAAACGGAACCGTTGAGTCAAAGGTGCTTTTCGTCGCGGAAGCACCCGGACGATTGGGAGCCGACCGAACCGGTATCCCTCTCTACGGGGACCGCACCGGTGATAACTTCGAAGCACTTCTTGGGAACATTGGCTGGCGGAGAGAGGACGTCTTCATCACGAACGCCGTCCTCTGCAACCCGAAGCAGGAGAACGGCAACAACGGTACACCGACAGCCGAAGAGATAGCGAATTGCTCTGCATACCTCGAAATGGTAATCGCTTTGGTGTCGCCTGATGTTGTCGTCACGCTCGGCGCGACAGCGCTGGGCGCTCTCAATCTTTTGTCACCACACGGCATCGAACTGCGGCATGGCGTTGCACAACTGGTGCCCTGGCGAAATTGTCGGCTGTTCCCTCTTTACCATCCAGGCCCGCGAGCCATGGTCCACAGATCACAGGCGAAACAAAGGTCCGATTTCATGCTGCTGTCAAAGACTGTTCACCCGGCCAAAGGACTGCTTGAGCGTAAGAAGGCGCGGGCGAAGCCTGCCACACTATTCCCTGCTGGAGCCACTATGATGCAGCAAGTGGCACGGGTTCTTTTGGAGTTGGGTGGGAGGATGACGTACTTCAAGATGACGAAGATGATGTACATGATCGACCTCGTCTGCCTTGAGAAGATCGGCCATACAGTCGCCAGCCCCATCTACCTTCGCCAAGTGGACGGTCCATGGCCCCCCGATCTCGATAAGGAGCTTGAGGCAATGCAGGGATACGAAGTCCGCCGGTTCTTCGCGCGGAGGATCCCGATGGTCGCTCCCGGGCCGTCTCCTCGGTTCGAGATTCTGCTTGATGATGACATTCTGAAGATTGTGTCGGATGTATTTCGCACCTATGGCTCCATGAACAATGCAGAGATGAAGACGGCGGTTTACCGCACTGCACCTATGAGGTTCATCCTTGGAGAGGAAGGCAAGGGCAAGAAGATGGTGAACAAGCCCATTCTCTACAAGGACAAGACAGCAGTGGAACTCGCCGAACAGGAATGAAGGTGTCTCGGGGTGCGGACAATATCTCCCGCTTCGGTGATCTTATGGGCGTCCAGCCCCGCATCCGATTGCTGCGGCTCATTCGACGAGCGGCACACACACAGTTACCAGGGGGACGTCCTCCGCGTCAACGGAACGTAATCGGGAGCATCACAATGCCTTCTCGTTCAAAGATGATTGAGGGTGCCGAGGATGATAGGGGAGTTGGTTCTGCCGATACGCACGTATACGAACTGGCGGCATCCCAGATTGTGAACTATTGTCGCCAGCCTGCGGAACTGGTGGGGCATTACAACCGGGAGGTGAGTGCTCTCGATGGCTATCGAGGTCGTCAGTTGCTGGAACTGCTTCAGAACGCTGATGATGCGGGGGTCGATGCGCCTGCTGGTTGCACGCTATTGTTGTCCATATCCCGCCAGCGTCTGATCGTGGCGAACACGGGAAAGACATTCAGCCCCAAGGGGCTGACCTCGTTGGTGATCAGCGACTGCAGCCCAAAGCAACTCGACCGCAACCGATTCATCGGTTGCAAGGGCCTGGGCTTCCGGTCGGTTTTAACTTGGACAGATTGCCCCCTGATCTCCAGTGGCCCGTATGATGTGTGCTTTGATCGCACTCGCGCCGCGCGTGTTGTCGAACAACTGGCAAGCGAAAACCAAGCTGTGGCAGATGAGGTCACGGCTTTCAGGAATGCCACCGAGCGGCTGCCTGCGGCGATCATGCGTTTCCCTGACGTGCCCAACGCCGTCGATCCGCGATTGGTGGAGGCGCGCGCTTTCCGTGCTAAAGGTTACGATACGGCCATTGTTCTACCTATACCTGCAGGCGTTCGGGGCGATGGCATCCACGCCGAGATGCTCGCTCAGTTAGCTGGACTGCCGACCAGCTCACTCCTGTTTTGTCGTCACATGACCCGTGTTGAGATTGTCGGCGACTTGACCCATACGTGGGATCTGGTGCGAGAAGACCATGACCCTCATCGTTCTACGGTGGTGTTGCAGCAGAATGCTGAGACGGAATTATGGAACGTGTACCGGCACAGCGGCCGCGTCTCGGACGAAGCCGCCGAGACTAGCTCCGGTGGCAGGCGCGATTTTGAGGTCGCTGTTGCCGTCCCCGATTCGGAGGTCACCAAATCCGGCGGCAACCTCTGTGTGTTCTTTCCCACGCATGATCTGCTGCCCTGTGCGCTGGTTATGCACGCAACGCTTGAAACGACTGATGACCGAAACCGCCTCGTGGCACATAAGTCAAATCAGGAGGTGCTTGGTCATCTCGCCGCCCACGTTGCCGCCGTCCTCGAAGAACAGGCTGCGCAGGGAGGGCAGCGGCGAGCGCTGGAGCTTCTGTCGGGGCTGGAAGATGCAGACCCCGAACTGCGAGCACTTGGTTTCGTCGATGCGATGGTACGGGAGTGCGCGAACCGAAAGATCTTACCACGGCTTGATGGCAGGTTAGAGACATCGGAGGCGGTGCGCCAAGTTCCTCACAAGGTGTGGTTGTCCCTGCTTGACCGCGAATTGTTTCCTGAGGTGCATGAGGTTGGTCCGGACGATCCGCTGAGCAGCCTGCTCGCGCTGTTTCGGTTGAAGTGGTTTGAACGGGAGGCACTGAAGGATCGCCTGAGAAAGTATCTGCTAAGCGTGGACCGTGGACGAGCTGGTCAGATTCTGGGGCGACTTATTGCCCATGGGCAATTCTCCGGCACAGGTGCAGGCGGGCTGCTGATCGGCACCACCGGCGACCTGATCACCACCGGCACCTGCTTCTTCACACCGGTGGAGAGACTGCCGACACTCCCCACATGGGCATTGAACATCCGCTTCGTCGACGAAGCGTTTCAGTCTGGTCTCCTGCGCGGATCAGGAGCGACAGGGCTGCGATTCCTGGCGTCGGATCTGAGCCGTTGCGACTGCCATGTCGACGAGTATCGGTTTGATACCGTTGCTCGCGCGCTGATCGCTGAAGTTGAGCATAGTGTGGAAGATGACGGAGCGGCGAAATTCCAGAGATGGCAGGAGCTTCTGCACTGGCTTTTCGATGCATCTTCCGGCGCACGGCAGGCATTGCCCCAGCTGAGCATCAAGATTCCCACGGTCGGGGGAGGGCTGCGGCGCGCCACGGCGTGCTATCTCGGCCCGGACTACCCACGTGGGCAACTCGTGTACCGCCTTTATCGGCAGTTTGGCGTTGATGAGTTCGCCGCTTCTCCGGCTGCGTGCGGCCTCGCGGGCGTACCTCTGTCGGAAGCGGAGGAGTTTCTCATCGCAATCGGGGTCGATGCCGCTCCTCGCATGGAACCCTTGCGGGTGGGTGATGACTACCATGAATTCATCCGAACGACGGTCGACCGCCTGTCCTACCCACGCACCGTTCGAGACCACCTCTGTGCGAACGGGGCAGAGGTTCGTGGCTGGGTGAACAGCTATTCCATCGAGGGGCTACATCTTCCTGATCGCTGGCTTACACTTATGAGAGAAGGCGACGGGAATGCCGTCGTCGCCTACCTGCTTTCGTCAGGCGCGGGTCTCCTCGTCGGCGACATCGATCCGCAGGCTAAGTTCACGGCTACGGTCGGTTCTGAGCGGTCGATGCGCGCTGATGCCTCGGTACCGATCCCGAATCCAACGCTCTTTTACCTACGCGAAACCGCTTGGGTGCCCGACATCGACGGTGAGCGGCGACGGCCGTCAGAGATCATGCTGAGCGCCCAAGGCGTGCGTGTATTGCGCGGGGTCTATTCGCGCCACGCACTCGACCCACGGGATGGCCTGATCGCGGCGTGCGGCGGTCGTGAAGCGATGGATGCGGTACTGAGCCGACTGGGCGCGGTTACGTCACTGGAGACACTTTGCGGCCGATCGCTTTATGAGATGCCCCAGGCACTGCCTGAGCGTGATCCGCAAGGAGATGTCGCACGCGGAATCTACCGGACCCTCATCAAGTCCAGCGTGAGTGTCGAGGAGTCGCCTCACCGCGACAAGTTCTTACGCACTGGCCGAATGTGGGGCCGACATGCGGGCACGGAGGGATATCTGCCGATCTCGGAGCTTCGCTATAATTCCAACCTGACCATCACGAAGGCTATCGAAGCGCACATTTCCTTGGTGGATATTCCGATGCGGATGAACACCGTGCTGGTCAAGCAGCTCTTCGGCATTGTCTCGCTGACGTCGCAGGAAATCCAGTTGAAGCTCCTTTCCGACGGAACGGAATACGACACAGGAAGCGAGGACGCCAATCAGCACCTGCGGGTCGCGATGCCGTACATATACGCGCTCAGACTGGCGGACAATCTAGACGACCGTGGTCGCGAACTGAATCTGCTGAAGAAGGCAATGCTGCGCGTTTGCACGCGGGCACGGATAGTGGCTGCCCTGCCTGGTGATATGACGGACGAGATCGTCCTATCCCAGCCCGGCGAGGGAATCGTCGTCGATATGACGTTGGTTATGATCGGCGAGTATCATGAGAACGGCTCGGGGTTCGTCACCTTCTGGCTTGGCGTGGCAGAGCAAGTCTCACAGCTGCTGGGGCGCGATGAAGCAGCCGAGATTGGCGGTGTCCTCAGGTGCCGGACTTCAGCCGAGATGTTGGAAGTCGTTCGCGTTCGCCTTGGCAGTGCCGCCGACGCCAAATTGGCGGAAGCGCGGTCGCGGTTTGAGGATGTCCTTGGCGGCACTGATGAAGACGCCGAACAGCCCATCCCGCCGCCTAAACCACCAGCGCCCCCTGCACCTCATGCTCCCACGCTTCCGCCTCCGCCCGACGCCACGGCGCCGACCGGGAAGGGCGCGGGTGATGCCCCAGGACCACCTGAGTCCAAAACCACCACGACGTTCCAGCCGGTCCCTGGACCAGCACAAAAGCCCATCAAGCGGCGAAGACTCGTCGTGACCGGACCAGGTGGAGGGGGCGGGGGCGGCGGTGGGCCGCTGGCTACTGAAGCGGTAACCTTCAAGGTCGTTGACGCCTTCGAGCGGGCAGAGGGCCGATTTGCTATCCAAGTCAGCCACCTACGAGGTGCCGACAGCTTCGGATGCGATCTCGTGAGCGTGGCGTCGGAGGCCGTGCGCGACAAAGCAGCGGCGGACCAATCGATCAGCGAGTCGGAGATCCTGCGGCACATCGAGGTGAAGGGAAGCCGCGGCCGCACGGGGCAGATCGAATTGACAGACAACGAGTATCGGGCGGCAAAGCGGCTCGGCGAACGATACTGGCTCTACCGCGTGTTCGTCGATCCCAACCGCGAAGCCCATTACGAGGTCGCGGTTCTTGCCGACCCGCTGAACTCGAATGCCGTGCGGACCGTCACTCGGTTCGACCTCGTCGAGGGTTCGGGAGCCATCTGGTACTCGATGGTTGAGACGGTTGACGATGATTCTATGAATGGCAATGACGGTGATTCCCCAGGTTCAGGCAAGGACTCAGGCGAGACAAGCGAATGATGAATGACATGGTTCCGCGAAATCATGCTTAAAGTTGCTCGTCTAAGGTAGGAAGCCGTGACGGATGTTACCGAGTCGCCCCGAACGCTTTGATCTGTTGCAGCGGATCGCCGATGCGTTAATGGAACGAAGGGTACGTTCGGAAATGGCGGCGTTCCGCCGCGGCTGGCAAGGCAAGCAGCCGCTTCGGACTTTAGGAACCAGCCGGAGGATCATCAAGGCCTGCGTCACACTGGCAGGGTGAGACTTTCCCGGCGGGCAATGTCGGCCTTGGTGCGACCGCGCCGGAGTCGAGTTCTTGCCGCCAAGCGAGTGCCTTGCAGAACGTCTGTACCACTGGTGGCGTTCGGGGCTTGCTGGGCCGGTTCAGTCGTCCATGGCGGCCGTGGCGGGTGCCGCGGTGGTGGGACGGCGCACACCCCGCGATCGGCGGGCACTGGCTGGTCAGGACGCCAATGTTGCCGTTCTCGAATGCCCCGTCTGGCCCCACGGCGGCCTCGACGGTTTGTTTGCTGAGTTTTTTTGAAGTGATCGTCGGCGATATGGACAATGCGGCACCAGACCTCCGGGACGGCCTTTCGGGACTTACCGAGGAAGACTCGGTAAGCCTATTGGATTCGAGGTTTCAATTCTCTATATTGCTCTTCACCTCCTCCCACATCTTCCGCTGCTTCCTCCAATCCGGCACCGCCGCAATGGGGCGTATCATCCGCTCGCGGATGGGATCGCGGCCGCCGGCGGAGGGCGGGAGGTGGAGGAGTTCCTCCTGGATATCGGGCGCAAGGAGCGACAGGTTCATGATCTGCGTGATGCGTGCGCGGGTGACGTAGGCCAGCCGGGCAAGCTCGGCGTAGTCGGCCACCTCGCCGCGGTCGACGAGTTCCTGCATGTGGACCGACAGGGCCATCAGCCGCGAGATGCGGGGGATGCTGGCCTTGGGTTGTTCCTTCGGAGCCTGGCCTTCCTTCCGTACCTTCTGCTTGAAACGTCCCTGCCTGAAATGAATCTGCTTCTTGATAGTGATCGGCGTCATACTGCTATCCTTTCAGCTTCCTCGTTGAGTGCCTTGATGCCCGTAGGCTGCAAGGTCACGGAGACGGTGCCCGTGCGGCCGTCGTAGCTGACCTGCTCGACCAGCAGCCGGATGAGCCGCGCCTGCTCGCGTGGCGGCAGTGATTCCCAGACGGGATCGAATGCCGCGAGTGCCTGCGCTGCCTTGTGCTCGTCAGTAAGCTCGCTTTCGAGCGCCAGGAGTTCTTCACGCACCTGCGTCGCCCGCTGTTCATTCGCCCGGATGCGATCCTGCAGGTCGGCAAGGCAGTGTGCAGCTTGTTCGCCTCGGTCGGTAACCAGGCCCCGCAGCAGCTCAACGTCCTGCACAAGCTGCCGTTCGATCATCTTCTTCTCGCCCTCGAGTTCGATCATCCTCTGCCGTGACCGCTGACCTGCCTGGCGGATCGTTTCCGCGAGAAGTTCCTGATCGCGCCCGATTGCACGAATCTGATCGATCACGAACCGCTCGATTTCCTGAGCCGGGATCGACTTCGTGGGGCAGGTGTGCCAGCCGCGTTTTTGGGCGGCCGAGCACACGTAGTAGCGGTATCGCTTGGTGCCGTTTCGTGTCGTGTGCGTGGGCACCATCGCGTAGCCGCAGGCTTCGCAGCGGATGATTCCTTTCAACAGGGCGCCGAACTTGTTTCGCACCTCGCTGCCACCAGACAGGCGGTTACGCTTCAGAAGAGCCTGGGCGCGGTTGAACGTCGCATCGTCCACGATGGCAGGATGCTCGCCGTCGTGCAGTTCGCTCTTATAGGTGAGCTTGCCGAGATAGAGGACGTTGGTGAGCAGGCTGTGGAGGCTGTGTTTATTGAACTGGTGGCCGCCAGAGTCACGTCCTTTCTGCGTGTTCCACCGCTTGTTGTGCCAGCCACGCGACGCGATGTCTTTCACCACGGGCAGAATGGCCTCGTAATCCAAGTAGAGGTCGAAGATAGCCCGAACACGTGCTGTCATGCTTCACCCGGAATTGGACTTTTCCCCGATTTCTGTTACGATGTAACGAACAAGGAGAAAATGTCCTATGCCAAAACAACGCCGCCATTTCACCGCTGACGAAAAAGTCGTTGTCCTGCGCCGCCACCTGCTGGACAAGGTGCCCGTCTCCGACCTGTGTGACGAGCTGAATCTGAACCCCAACGTCTTCTACGCCTGGCAGAAGGCCTTCTTCGAAAATGGAGCCGCCGCCTTCGCCGGCAAGACCGATTCCAAGTCGTCGAAACTCGCGGAGCGGAACCGCTTCCTGGAAGCCAAACTTGCCCGCAAGGACGAGGTGATCGCCGAGATCATGGCCTCCCACATCGAGCTAAAAAAAAGTCTTGGGGAGACCTGAAAAGCCGCTGGGCTCAGCCCGAAGTCCGCGACGAAGTCGTCGATTACGTCCGCCAATGGTCGGCCAAAACCGAGATTCCGGCCGCCAGGCTCATCAGCCGGATCGGCGTCGGCCGCAGCAAGTTCTACGATTGGCGGCGCCGCCGGAGCCAGGCCAACGCGCACAACGACGCCGTGCCCCGCGAAAGCTGGCTGACCGATCAGGAGACCGAAGCCGTGATACAGTTTCATCAGGAAAATCCCAGCGAAGGCTATCGCCGGCTCAGCTATATGATGCTCGACGCCGACGTGGCCGCCGTCAGCCCCAGCAGCGTCTACCGCGTCCTGAAAAGGCGGGGGCTGCTGCAGCGGTGGAACCGCTCGCCCAGCAAGAAAGGCGACGGCTTCGACCAGCCCACGGCACCGCACGAACATTGGCATACAGACGTAACTTACGTCAACATCTGCGGCACGTTTTACTACCTGTGCAGCCTGCTCGACGGCTTCAGCCGCTACATCGTCCACTGGGAGTTGAGAGAGCAGATGGCCGAGCACGACGTGGAAATCACCCTGCAGCGAGGCCGCGAAAAGTTCCCGGCGGCCAAGCCCAGAATCATCTCCGACAACGGCCCGCAGTTCGTCGCCAACGACTTCAAGGCCTTCATCAGGCACTGCGGAATGACGCATGTGCGCACCTCGCCGAACTACCCGCAGAGCAACGGCAAGATCGAGCGTTGGCACGGCTCGCTCAAGCGCGAATGCATCCGCCGTAAGACGCCTCTGAGCCTCGACGATGCACGCCGGATCGTCGACGGATACGTCCAGTACTACAACAACACGCGGCTGCACAGTGCCATCGGCTACATCGCCCCGCATGACAAGCTGCAAGGCCGTGCCGAAGCCATCCTCGCGGCCAGGCAAGCCAAGCTGGCGGCCGCCAGAACCGAGCGGCGAACGATCCACCGCCAAGACCGCCAGAATCAGCACTTGACAACCGCCACACAGCGTGCTATACTACCGGCAGCCGGAGAAACGGAAGCGAGCTCTGCTGGAGAGCACCTCGCCAGGGATATCCGGTCGGGTGGCGACGGGCATCCGTCGGGGGGAGTTGGCGCGACCGGCTCCCCCACCCAATTCCGAAGCGAAGATGTCCGGAGCTTCCCCCATGCCTTCTTAAACTCCGACTTGCCGCAGGCA
>Ga0210003_1000570_pt1 | contig 33300 bp, 23 predicted proteins | sample LantaG_FD_182804 | JGI IMG/M metagenome (GOLD analysis project Ga0210003, IMG submission 182804) | Deep subsurface microbial communities from Baltic Sea to uncover new lineages of life (NeLLi) - Landsort_02402 metaG (SPAdes) (version 2) | ecosystem: Environmental > Aquatic > Marine > Oceanic >...
ATATCCCACGCACAATTATACAACTGGATGGTTAATCAGCTTTTATCGGAGATGCAGACGGGCTGACCGCTGAGAGCTGATCGCTATTTTCATATAAACTTATAAAATAATGCACGTCCTCTTCCTTACATTACCCTTATCTGTCTCCTTCCTTACCTCATTACTGATACCTTACATCCCTTTATTTCTGCAGGAGATGCTTGTCTGCAAAATCCATGTAACGTTCCCAGTCATATAGGGTCACGTCGTGTCCTCCAGCCCTGATATGGTAGCTGATAGTGCTCAAAATAGGCTCATTGATGCCCGGCATCTTGCTGGCTGCCAAACCATCGGTACCTAACAGGCGATATACCGGGTCAGCCATCTTGGCCGCTAGGAACTCTCCTTTAGGGTCGGACCACAGGTCCTTCTCTGCACTGGCTACATAGACAGGACGGGGAGCGATCAAGGCAATGAGCATGTGCTGGTCTACTGGCAGAGCATCTTCCCTGCCGTTGAATTTTTTAAAGTTTTCACAGAACCAGTGCGGATAGTATTTGTTTATGGATTTGATTGTCTCTCCGTATTTTCTGCGGGAAATGGCAGCCCCCATGCATCCGGAATCATTCGAAATAACCAGTGCAAAACGCTGATCCTGCGCCCCGGCCCAGAGAGCGGTTTTTCCCAGGCGCGAATGACCCATCACCGCAATTTTGCTATGATCTATATCACCATCCTGCTCGAAATAATCCATTGCCCGGCTTAAGCCCCATGCCCATGCCCCGATAGTGCCCCACTCGTCTGGCTTTGGCCTGGTCCGTCCTTTTTTGTAAAAGAGAGGCTGAACACCGTTTTGGAAACCATCGTCAAAATCCGGGTCAAGATCGCCACAGTAGATTGTTGCCAGGGCATATCCCCGCTCGAGTATCCGTTTTACAGGCCAACGATGGCTTCTCACTCCGCGGGTTGCATCAGTTGCCCTGTGATTTACCACACCATAGCCTGTTTGGTTGGGCATCCACTGTTTTGAAAGCAAGATGCCCGGGTCTTTATTGATTGACTGATTTCCATGGAAATTGGGTTCTATAAACGCTGGGACAGGTCCTGAACGGTTATTAGGAAGATAGATAAGGATATTCATGTGAGGGTCATTTTCCTTGTCGGTAACATACACGGTAATCTGCTTACGAGTTGCTATGCCACCGAGGGCATTCTTGTCAATTTCTGCCAGCTTAAAGTGCTCCCTGGCTGGTCTTCCCGGGGCTTTGCCATACACATTTTCTTCAAATAGCCTTAGAATTTCCGGTCGGCGGCGCTCCATCCATGTCTTGGCACTGGTCACCCGTGTGCCATCAGACAAGACAAGCGGATCAGGCAAAACAAAGTCTTTCCTCGCTTTTAGAAATAATTGATTTCCAGCTTCACTCAACACTAGCCCGAACATCGTGTTCCATATCAAAAGAATGATTACACTCAGAACTGTATGAATAATTCCGGGAGAAACCGGCATACCATGTCTATACTTTCTGACAGCGTTGATAACCAGAAACAGGGCATATCCTATGATGATGATTGTGAGTATGAGGATGATGAGCACCCAGTTTGTTTGGACCCCGATACTGTCGACTACGAATTCGTTCATTTCATGCCAGAGATGATTTAGCGAAAGCACAACGTAAGCAAAGGCGAGAATATCCACAAAGAAAATCGACAAATAAATGGTCCAGCCAAGATTGTTTAATTGTCTTTTCATAGTTTTCCTCCTCCTATTTTTTGCATAGATTTCAATGAGTCAAGGTCATAAAATTTTAGAGGTAAGATGCCCATATCTTTATCCTTAGCATAGAAAATTCCTATTTTGTTAATCTGAATGATCTCAGCCCTTTTATTTTTTGCTTTGTAGCTTTATAAAGCTGACCAAAAGGGTAGAGGACATGTATTCATCCTTCACTGAACAACTCTTTCGCAATGTTTTTATATGGCTCTGACATGAACTATTACCTATTACAAATCAATACTTATGTCAAACTTGGAGACCGACCCCCCTCTCCCCTCGTACACCAGGTACATTGCCGCAAACATAAAGAAAATTTGCCGGATGGAAGGCATACCAGTGGCTAAACCAATAACATATTTATCCTTGACAATTACATCCGCAATATGTAGTATATTTACTACATTTATTCTTATATAAGAAATTTCAAGTAATAGAGGTAGATAAACTACATTATGAATGCTACTCTAGCGAAGATCAAATCTGTTAAGGGGCAACTGAGAAAGTCAGAAAAGAAGGTGGCCGAGTATGTCTTGAAAAATCCAGAGGAGGTAATGAAGAGTTCTATTACATATGTGGCAGAAAAAGCGGAAACCAGTGAGCCAACCGTAATACGGTTTTGTAGAAGGCTGGGTCTGCGGGGGTTTATGGATCTCAAGCTAAGTCTTGCACGGGATATTCCGTCAAAGAGATATATTCACGAGGATGTAAACAGGCAGGATATGCTGCCAGATATCTTCAACAAACTTTTCAGTTCAGTCAAAGAAGCCATCAACACTACAATGAATACGCTGGATCTCGAGCTTATGGAGAAGGCGTGTGATGTTTTGGGGGCAGCAAGACGAATTGAGTTTTACGGCGTTGGCGGATCAGGTGTTGTTGCCAGGGATGCATACCATAAATTCTTTCGTCTGGGGATTCCGTGCAGTGTATATGATGATACGCACATGCAGGTCATGTCTGCTGCTCTACTGGGTCATGAGGATGTAGTTGTTGCCATATCCCATACCGGTTCTACAAAGGACATACTTGAGAGCATCCATATAGCAAAGGACAAGGGTGCGACTATTATTGGGATTGTCGGAGAGGCAAAGAGCCCCATGGCAAAACAGTGTGACATTACCATATCTATAAATTCCCAAGAAGCGGCTTTACAGTTTGCTCCTATGACGTCCCGCGTGGTTCAATTAATTGTCATCGATGTTTTATTTGTAGCAGTTGCTATGCGGGGGTTTGACAAATTTAAAAACAAGATTGAAGATGTCAAACGGGCGTTGGTTGATAAAAGGTACTAGAATAAATTGATTATGATAAGGGCAAGGTCAATAAAAGGTCATGTGAAAGAAAAAACGCAAACATAGCAGAGTATTCTCTGCAGAGCACATGAAAGGAGGTATTCATGTCAGGTAACTACGGTTATGAAGAGATCTTGACTTTATGCCAACGGTTGGAAAAGACTTATACACCTGCTGCAGCTGACATTCTGGATGGCATGGGGTTTATGAATCAGTCCATGCACACAGGGTTTCTCCCCATCATACCCGATGCCAGGATTGCCGGGCCTGCCTTTACCATGGACGAGGCCAAGACAAAGAAAAGCCAAAGACTATCAGACTATGATCCGGAATTTGTGGCTCAGGCCCTTACTGCCATCTTTGACAATATGCAGAAAGGCCAAATCGTTGCTGTAAATACCAATGGATTTTCAGGGGCCGGCGCCTTTGGCGAATTGATGGCAACCACTTGTAAGTACTACCGTGGAGTCAAGGCCGCAGTGGTGGATGGGCCGATTCGCGACATCGATCGAATCCTGGAGATTGGCTTTCCTGTGTGGGCAAAAGGGAATATCCCGACTGATTCTATCGGCAGGGTGGATTTGGTTGGTGTTGGAGGCTCGATATTCTGTGGGGGGGTAAGGGTGAACCCAGGTGATGTCATATTTGCCGATCGCGATGGGGTGGTAGTTATCCCAGTGGCCGATGTGGATTTGGCTGAGGTGGTGGAGAAGGCAGAGAAGGTGATTGCTGCAGAACGCCGATCCAGGCAGGAGATTCGAGAAGGGAGTTCGCTCCTGGATGTCTATAAAAAATATGGGAAGCTCTGATGGGAATATTCAGATTCGCATACTTTGACGAATATCTTGAGGTCTCTATCCCCGATAATAGGCTTATACCCAAGCTTGAGAGTACAAAAACTCTCCCGGTAAGCGACGTATATAAAGAAACCATCAAGGCTTTTACCTCTCCCATTGGGGTTCTTCCCCTAAAAGATAATGTTGGCAGAAAAAGCAGGGTATTGATAACAGTCCCTGATAAAAGTCGGCATACCGATATAAGAGAGGTACTTCGAGCTGTTCTGGATGAACTTCTAAATGCCGGGGTGCAAAATGAAAATATAACTATCCTTATCGCACTTGGGACCCATCGTGCCATGACAAAAGAAGAGATTGCTGAAAAGATTGGGGCGAGAGTGGCACAAGAATATAAGGTTGTAAATCATGATTATGATGATCCCTCGTCCTTGATCGACCTGGGGAAAACCAGCGATGGGCTCCCTGCAGAGTTCAACAGGCTGGTTATAGATCATGATTATATTATCTCCATTGGCAATATCACTGTCCATCCAGTGGGGGGATATTCTGGTGGGGCCAAAGGTTTACTGCCAGGTATCGCTGGAAGGCAATCTACCGATTACTTTCATTGGGAAGCAACGAAATATCCCTTATTTGATATCTTTGGCAATCCGGATAATCCGGTCCGCCATGAGATGGAGCAAATAGTAGGAAAGGTTGGACTCGACTTTATCGTCAACACTACAGAGAATTCTGATCAGGAAATTTCCGGGATCTTTGCCGGGCACTTTATTGATGCCCACAGGTCTGGGGTGAAATTTTTGCAAAGCAGTCCTCTTATGGCCTTCCCCACAGAATTGTCTGACATACTGGTTGTTGGCCTGGGGAATGACAGGCCTGATTTCTGGGCAGGAGCCGCAGGGATTTATGCCGCAGCAGCCCTGTTAAAAGAGGGAGGAACGCTGGTGCTTTTTGCCGCCTGTCCCGAAGGCGTTGCCCCTGAGCACCCTGTGGTCCGCGAATATGGCTATCCGAGATGGAAAGAACTTATAGATCTGGTAGAGAACGGGACAATTGCTGAAAAAACCGGTGCCTCACATGTTGTAACTGTGGGGAAGATCATTGATGGCAAAGATTTAAAAGTAATGCTTGTTTCGCAGGGAATAAGCAAGACGGATACTGAAACACTAGGATTTCAGTATTTCGAGGATCCTCAAAAGGCTGTGGATGAGGCAATTGAACGTATGAGGAGCAATGCACGCGTCCTCATCTATGAAAGGATATGAAATGTCAAAAAAACCAAGGAGCAAAAGACTTTTAGAAGGCACTGATAAACTGGCTACTGCCCTTATACGCTGTGAGTTACTCAAGGCCTGTGGAATTCCAAGGGAAGATATTGAGAATCGTTCTCTGATAGGGATTGTTAACTCCTGGAATGACCTGCTTCCAGGCCACCTCCATTTCCGAGAGCTGGCAAAATCAGTAAGGGACGGAATACTTATGGCAGGGGGTGTGGCCCTAGAGTTTAACACCATTGCTCCCTGCGATGGATACAGCAATGGACTGCCAGGGGGGAAACACGTTCTTCCCATGCGAGAGCTCATCGCCGACGCCATTGAGGCCATGGTATTAGCCCACAGTTTCGACGGCCTGGTGTTTCTATCAGGGTGCGACAAGATCGTTCCGGCACAGCTAATGGCAGCTGCCAGGCTTGATATCCCCTCAATCTTCGTGACAGGCGGGCCTATGCTTCCCTTTAACGCATTTGCGCCTAAGGACACCCCTCCTATCCTCTCCATGATCCACCTGCCCGGACCCGGGGCATGCAGCGGGATGGGCACCGCAGTCTCAATGCAGCTTATAACCGAAGTCCTTGGAATGTCATTACCGGCAAGCGGTGCTACGCACGCTGTTCACAGCCAGAAATATCTCATGGCAAAAGAGAGCGGGAAGAGGATAATAGGGATGGTGGAAGAAGAACTCACTCCAAGCAAGATCCTTACACCTGATGCCTTCCATAATGCTGTGGTGACAACCGCTGCGGCAGGATGCTCCACCAACGTGGTCATCCATCTCATTGCACTGGCGTGTGAACTCGGCATCGATCTGCACATAGAAGACTTTGACAAAATCTCGCGTGAGGTTCCTCACATTCTGGGCATCTATCCCTCTGGTCCTTACTTCCTGCTGGATATGTACCGGGCAGGCGGTGTACCGGCCATGCTGAACAAACTGAAAGACTTCCTGAAGAACGATACACTTACTGTCACAGGTCAAAGTCTTGGTAAAAACAACGGTCCCTTTGCCTGCACCGACGACGATGTTATCCGCGACCTGGATAACCCCTACCATCCAGAAGGGGGCATTGCCATCCTAAAAGGTAATTTAGCTCCCAATGGTGCGGTGGTAAAGACCAGCAGCATTCCCAAGGGAATGTTCATGTTCACAGGCAATGCCCGCGTATTCAACAGCGAGGAGAAGGCCATTCAGGCCGCCCTGGCAGGAGAACTGAAGCAAGGAGATGTCATCACAATTCGCTACGAGGGGCCAAAGGGCGGACCAGGGATGAGAGAACTCCTGACGGTTACCGAACTCCTCTACCAGCAGAACCTGGCAGATTCGGTGGCTTTGGTCTCAGACGGCAGATTTTCTGGCTTTACCCGGGGGCCTGCCATTGGCCATGTTTCCCCCGAGGCCTATATTGGAGGGCCTTTGGCACTGGTTGAGGACGGGGACAAAATAACCATTGATATCCCGGGCAGGAAACTTCAGATCAACATAGGCGAAGATGAAATTGAGCGGCGCAAGAAGGCCTTCAATCCGCCTGAGCGGGATCTGACTGGCCACCTGGCCAAGTATGCTGCCATGGTTTCCCAGGCAGATAGGGGATGTGTCACTATCCCCGGGGAGGTAGTATGAAGATTTTGATTACAGGGAGCTCCGGCTATCTGGGCAGACGAGCTGTGCAATCAGCCCTGGAAAGAGAGTACGAGGTTGTAGGGCTAGACAAGAAGCCCTCGGGCTTTTCCCATGACAAATTTCAGGAGCTCGCAGGCGACATTACCGACCAGGCACTGGCGATGAAGGCAACCAAAGGATGCGATGCAGTATTCCACCTTGCGGCTGCCCTGGCCCAGTTCGAACCGGATGAGTACCGCATGCATCGGGTGAATGTAATAGGGACGGCCAATGCCCTTTCTGCTGCATCTATTTGTAAGGTGAAGAAATTCATCTATATGTCCTCGGTCGAGGTCTACGGCATCGATGTGCCCACCCCGTGTCCCGAGGATGCCCCCATGAACCCCATCTGCCAGTACGGCAGGGACAAGGTCGATGCAGAGACGCTTTGCACCAATTACCTTAATCAGGGATCAAATATTACAATCTTCAGACCGCCCACGATCAACGGTCCCGGGCAGAACGAACCTTTTCTGGTATCCCAGATGGAGGCTGTATCCATGGGCAAGGCGATCATCCTGCCCGGCGGAGGCCACACCAGGCTCCAGATGGTAGACGTGCGGGATGTATGCTCTGCCATGTTACTGGCGCTTGAAAATCCAAAATCGAAGGGCGAGGTCATAAATCTTGGGAGTGACAATGTCCCCACCCTGCGGCAGGCGGCTCAGGCTGTCTACGAGCATGCCGGCAAAGAACCGAGATTTGTTAGTGTCAATGCCACCCTGGCCCGCACCATGGTCAAGGTGCTCTCAACGCTTCACATATCACCGCTCGAGGCCCAGCACCTGGAGATCGCGCTCAAGGATTACGTATTCGACAACAGCCGGGCCAGAAAGATCCTGGACTGGCAGCCTGCTAAGACCGACATTGAATCATTCATTGATGCATATGACTGGTACATAAAGGGGCATGCCTTTCAAGCTTGATTCTATAAGGCAAGTTTAAATGTGAGGAGGGTCGTCATGAATAGGCCAGGAAAAGTAAAAGTCACTGCAAGTGGCGATTTTACAGGAGTGAGGTGAGCCATGGATATAACACTTATTGGACAAAGCACAGTTTTTATCAAGATGTCGGGCCTGACCATGATGACCGATCCCTGGTGGGGTCAGTTCGAATTTATCCGGGGCGTGCCGATTGCCTTCAACCCGGACACACTTAATCAGCTCGACCTGATGTTGGTCTCACACAATCATATCGATCATTGGTGTACTCCCGCCATCCGCCTGGCAAAGAAACTCGATACCCATGTGGTAGGGTCAAAAAAAGCAGTAAAACGAGCTCGCAAGCATGGGCTCACTGATGTTGTTGCTCTTAGCCCTGGGGATGTTCACGAGTACAAAGGCATCAAGATTCACGCGGTTCCAGCCCTCCATCCCTTTGCCAGGGATGCTGTTGGCTTTGTAGTCGAGGGCGAGAAGACTTTCTATTTTTCAGGAGACACCGAATACACCGTAGAACTAAAAAGTGCTCTTACAGGTTTCTCTTTGGATGTTGCCCTGGTTCAGGTTGCTTGTTCCACCTATCCTCTTATTGGTAAGGACGGTATGGATTTACAAGGAGCAGCCTTTTTGGTGGATCAGGTAAGGCCTAAAGTGGTTATTCCAATCCATTATCAGGTCAAGGGCAAGATTATAGATCCGGATGAATTGAGGGCATGGAGGACATCATCTGACATTGTGGTGTTAGACCCAGGAATTTCTTATACAATATAATAAGACAAGGAGGAGCAAACCATGGATAGTGCTGAAATTAAGGAAACCGAATCAGGCGAAGGTACAAGGTACACAGTAGCCGAACCACCTAAGGGGTGGCGCAGATTTCTTGCAATAGGGCCAGGCCTGGTCTGGACAGCAAGTGCAGTCGGAGTTGGTTGTTTGGTTTTTGCCACCAGGGCAGGTGCCATTTTTGGTTTAACCCTCTTATGGGCTCCTATTTTAACCATATTTTTAAAATATTTTATGAACGAGTTGATGGGACGGTACACGATTGCCACTGGCGAAAATGTAGTCTCTGCTTTTGGGAGGGTAGAGGTTCGGCTTGGCCCTCTGAGGCTGCCCCGGGGATGGATCATCTGGATTTTCTGTATCTTTTTCATTGTCAGTGTTGTGGCAATGAGCGGAATCTCCCTGGCGGTAGGAAGCAGCCTTCATGGATTGTTCCCCCAGGTATCATATGTGATCTGGGCAGTGGTTGCGCTTGCAAGTATTGCGCTTGTGCTCCTGGGAGGCAGCTACAGGGCTCTGGAATGGACTTCCAGATTTTTCGTAGTGGTAATAGTATTCTTTATCTTATATGCCGTGTTTAAAAGACCGCCCCCAGTGGCTGAGGTCGCCTCTGGCCTGATACCTACTGCCCCTGCGGAATCCCTGCGCGAACTGGTGCCCCTTTTGGGATGGGCAGGTGCCGGGGCCATCGGTACCATATGGTTTTCCTTATGGACAGAGGGTAGCGGCAGAGGTGCTGCTGGAAGCGGTTCGACTCCGGGGCCACGTGATACAGAGCGCATAAAAGGATGGATACGGGTTGGCCAGATTGATCTTGCCATAAATACGGCCTTAACAGCCCTTTTGACCGCGGGATTCCTTGTGGCTGGATATATCATCCTTCTTCCGCAGGGCTTGGTCCCTAAAGGAGAAGAAATGGGCAGTGTCTTGTCCAGGATCGCCGGCGGTTTCTTTGGCAGGCAGGGTGAAGTCATTTTTCTGCTTGGCATATTTGGTGCCCTGTACAGCACCCTGATTGCGAATATCGATGGGTTCTGCAGGGTGGGAACGAGTTCCCTGGGGTTTTACCGTGGTGAAACAAGGGTGAGAACCACCCCGTATCGCGTCTTTCTCATCATCTATATCTCCCTTGCGGCTCTTTTTGCCACCATGATACCTGCCCCGGTAATCTTACTCCAGTTGACTGCAATCATTGATACTGTATTCTTGCCGATTGTAGCGTGTTTGGGTGTCTATATCTGTACCAAGTTTCTACAGAAAGAATTCCGTCCGAGTCGCTTCATTGTAGTTATGGCCTATATTTCGGCCGCATTCTATGTCTTTTTCATCGTGCTACTGGTTACGGCGGTGCTGATAGGAGTGGAATTTTCTTTGTAAGATATTCTTCCCATGAACCATTAAGGGATAGGAACTGGAGGTCATATGAAACGATCAATAAAATATATAGGCATTCTTTTCTTCACGGCACTCCTCTTTGGGTGCGCCTCCATATACACCCAAGAGCCACTAACAGATTCTTCCGCAGAAAAACCACAGGCTTTCACCATAAAACCCACGGTGTTCCTGGTTGAGGAACGGGGGCAGCTTTTTCAGCTTGTTGAGTTACAAGTAACTTCGGGCATTTTCGGAGATTTTTCAATCGTGGCAGAACAGACCGGAAAAAGCCTGGAGTCAAAGATCCAGATAGAGGAAGGAACAACTTCCTGTTCCTTTCTGGTCCCTGCCTGTGGTTGCGAATCCTGTCCCATCGAGATCACGATCAAGGATGACTCGGGGGCAATGATACAGAAGCTGATTTTCAATATACCTTACCAGCGCCGATGGAAGGTCTTTCTCTCGCCCTTTTCTCACATTGATGTAGGTTTTACCAATTGTCAGCGCAAAATTCTGGCCCAAAACATCGAGAATATCCGGGTAGCTATTGACCTCATTGAAGAGACCCGGGATTATCCGGAGCACTCCCGCTTTAAGTTCTTCACCGAGGTGAGCTGGCCGCTTTACGAGTTTCTCTACTCAGATGCTACAACTTCTTCTGAGAAGGAGTTGATGAGGGACGCACTGCATTCCGGCAAGATCGAGGCCGGGGGGTTCCTCATCTCTCACCAGAATAAATTCATGCCCGCAGAGGCCCTTTTCAGGTCAACGGATTGGGCTCTTGAGATCAGTCGCGAGTTTGATGTGCCCGTAAAGACCGGATGTCTCGATGATCTCATGGACCTCTCATCGATTGTTAAGCCGCTTTATTCAGCGGGTATTCCATATTTTATCGGCGGACCTAATACCACTCGCTATATTGCCCCACCGCTATTTTACTTACAGCCGCCGATTGGGGAGGAGAAGGTGCTGGTGTGGCTTACGCCAAACCTGAACGGCTACGGTGAGAACTTCGATTTTGCCATGAGGCCAGGGCTGCCGATTACTGACAAGGCCATCTCGGAGATTGAATCTCGTCTCGGATCGTATCTCAAGTCGCTGGAGACCGATGGTGCTCCGCCTACGAGTGTGCGTAGGCACTTTGACTTTTATGGCGCTACTTGGTCTTATCCCTATGATATATATTTTTTGCCTTTCTATCCGGCACACGCTGTAGATAATGGCCCTCAGGATATAACCCCGCCGGAGATTGTCAGGGCATGGAACATGCGTTGGGCATGGCCCAAATTGGTCATTGCCAATCCTTCTGAATTCTTCTCAGAGGTAGAAAGGAGATACAGTGAGGATATCCCAACGATAAGGGGCGATCTGCCCGGTTTCTGGGGCGAGCAGGTCTACCTGGCCCTGGCCCAGGTGGACCCGGGAAAAGAATGCATCCAGCGTGAGTTTGAACGAAACGCCTCCTGCTACGAGATGGCGTCGACCCTAGCCCTTTTAAAGGGCGAGAAACACAAAGACCTTTTAGATGAAATAGCACTCGCATATAAGCTTATTACCCTTAACAACGACCACAACCCCGGTCCTGTGTCGTTCGGTCATACCAGTTACACCAAGGAGGATGTGGCTGAGTGGAAGGATACACGGAGGGGATGGATTGCAGAGATTTCCAAGATCGGAAGCATTGCCAAGAGTGAGGCTCAATCCATTGCTACAGGGGATAAGCTTAACTCTTCCAGGCAGGAAGGATGCCCTTCTGCTACAGATCAGGGAAATGCAATATTGCTGGAAAACAAGTTTTATCGTGTGGAACTGGATAAAAAGACTGGAGGAATAACAAGCCTTTTTGACAAGGAGCTCGACAAGGAGCTCGTCTCTCGTGACGGGGAGTATCTATTGAACCAATATGTTGTGGTGGCCAGGGGCGAGAATGCAGGGGTGCGTGGCAACCTGTTTGTGCGGCCCGGGTTCCGGGAAGTGGAGGTAGAAATCAAATTTGCAGGTCCAGAGCGCGCCACGGTTCTCGTCACCGGCCGGACAGCGCGTAATTCTGACTCGGTCAGGGTGCTGAGTACATTTATCAAGCAAGCGTCCAACAAAAAGGTCCCAGGGTTCCTCATTCGGTTGGTGGCTCCTTTTATTGGTATGAAGCTTGGTCCGGTCGATGAAGTAAGCCAGGAGATAGAACTGCGCGCCGGAGAAAAGGCTGTATATTTCACTCAGCGCTTCTGTGTAGATCACGACCAGCTTATTGACCATACCTTTGCCTACCCCCTTAACGTGCCCAAAGATCGGCCACTGATCATTGAAGGGCCGTACAACTCGTATCGCTTTTCCCCTGGACAGCCATTTGATAATGGAGACCTTATACCAGGAGCCCGCATGACCGATGTGGACTTTCCTAGTATCAACGACATGATTAAACCTTTTGAATGGATGTACGGAATGCCGGCAGATGCAGTCTTCCGCTCCTGTGTACTCGCAGTTGGGGATGGCTTCGGGATAGCCTTCTCCTCAAAGGACAGTGGCGTCATCCTGCCGGGGCCGGTTGACATGGATCCTGTGCAAGGTACCTTTGGCGGCGGCTTTTATCATGTCGCTGTGGGCTGCACCTTCTACGGCAATCTCTTCCTCGGAGCGCCTCGCGAAGAAGAGTTCATCTTCCGTAGTGCTCTCACCAGCTTCCCAGCTAATGATCTTCCAGAGGCCAAGGTTCGTGCTGCCAGGTTTGGTTATGAATATTGCATGGGTGACCCTTTCATATATGCATCATCACTTTCTTCAAACCCTGACATCCTTATAACATCTCTCAGGGCGATAAGCGCGGAAACTATTCTCCTAAGGCTCTATGATGCTTCAGGAAGGGGTGGAAAGACGACTATAACCCTGCCGGGTGAACGCGCCATTGCATCAGCTTTTCGGGCGCGCTCGGATGGTCTGCCTCAAAAAACCGGCGGGCTTCCGGTAAAGGTCAATGCATTCAAAATAACTCTTGGTCCAGGCGAGGTGGTAACGGTAAGAGTTGATTTGATGTAAAAGCAAAAGAGTTTGGTGGAATAAGAGATGAGAGTTTGCTCTTTGGGGAGGGCACAGCACTAGAAGGGTCTGTAGTTTTTGGTATTAGAGAGGGAAGTATGATGAATACGAGAGATAAGGCAGTAGCGAAAATCATTGATACAGGAGTTATTGCTGTAATTCGCATTGATAATAATGAGAAATTTTTAAAGATTATTAATGCGATCGGTGAAGGCGGGATTCGGTGTATTGAGATTACCATGACCGTACCTGATCCAATAGACATGATTAAGTATGCCTCAAAACAGGTGAGCCCGGATTTTCTTCTAGGTGCTGGGACTATCCTTGATCCTGAAACAGCAAGGTTGGCTATTCTTGCTGGTGCCGAATTTGTCGTGACGCCGACCCTTAATCTTGATGTTATCAAAGTGGTGCACAGATATGATAAGGTCGTGATTTCTGGGGCTTTCACACCAACAGAAATATTGAGGGCCTGGGAAAATGGTGCTGACATAGTGAAAGTATTTCCAGCCACAATAGGAGGGCCAAAGTACTTTAAAGACCTCAGAGGGCCACTGCCGCAAATTAGGTTAACACCTACAGGCGGTGTTACCTTGGAAAATGCGAAAGAATTTATAAAGGCTGGTGCATGCTGTGTAGGAATTGGAAAAGCCCTACTTGATAAAAAGGCAATTGGGGAGGGAAATTATTCTGTACTCACGACAAAAGCGAGTAACCTAGTAAAATCTATTGAAGAGGCAAAGAGGGAAATCAATTCTTTAGAATGAATTCGTGGTAAAAGATGTGAGTCTCTTTCAATGAGCTAAAGCTTATAATGAAGGTTTAAACTATCGGGAGGTGGGAATGCACGTTAATGATATAAAAGACGCTGATCCAGCCAGTAAGTTTTATGCATCGTTTGGGGAAATCATGTTGCGACTTTCCCCTCCTGACCATGAGAGATTCTTGCAGTCTCCGCATCTTGATGCTTGTTTTGGTGGAGGGGAATCGAATGTATTGATCAGTCTTGCAATCCAGGGCTTGAAAACAAGATTTATAACAGCTTTGCCATATAATGACATAGGGATAGCTGCTAAAAGGACTCTTCAGGGTTTTGGAGTTGATGTTTCAAATATTATATTAAGGCCTGACTCTCGGATTGGAATATATTTTATGGAGAAGGGGGCAAATCAGCGGGCTTCTAGGGTGATATACGACAGGAATTTTTCTGCTATCCACTTTCTTGAAGATGGTGAGATAGACTGGGGGGAGCCTTCTCTGATTGTGGTTGGTTTCATATAACAGGAATAACCCCGGCCCTCTCACAAGGATTGGCAGAACAATCGGTAGTTGCAGTAAAGACTGCCAAAGAGAGGGGCCTCCTCGTTTCCTGTGATCTTAATTATCGGGCAAAACTGTGGAAATATGGCAAGTTGCCAACTGAGGTGATGCCTCAAATAATTCACTATGCAGATATTATTATAGCCAATGAAGAGGATTGTCAGAAGGCTTTGGGTATTGAAATTGATGTTGATCTTGGAGCGGGGCATATTGATGAGAAAAAATATAAAAGGCTTACAGAACATGTTTTGCAGACCTATCCGAATGTAATGCTCATAGGGATAACCTTAAGGGAGAGTATTTCGGCCTCAAGCAACAGATGGAGTGCCTGTCTCAACAACAGAGAAGATTTCTATGTGTCCAGGAAATATGAAATAAACAACATCGTAGATAGGGTTGGAACAGGCGATAGTTTTGCTGCTGGTTTAATCTATGGGCTGTCTAAGCTCTCTTCTGAAAAGGATGCCCTTGAATATGCAACTGCGGCTTCATGCTTAAAACATTCGATAGAAGGGGATCTTAACCTATCTTCTCCTTCTGAGATAAACGCTTTGGGGGAAGGCCAGTCTTCTGGGAGAATAAGCAGATGATAAAATAATCCGTTTAACGGATCTTCACCCCTCCAAAATGGGATAACCTATTGAATTAATGGTATTATTAGTGGTTCTTGGGCCATAGATGTACTCACTGGCAATTGAAAATATATAAGTAATTTTTCCATGCACTATCCCCCGCGCACCATCAAAATCGTAGCGCCTCTTTAATCTCTTCGCATGCCCGCCTGCATCTCCTTCCGTGATATTCTCTGAGTCCGCATATATTCCCGGTTCTGTGTAATAGCTGGATCGGAGGCATGGGCAGGCCGGTAAGATACCCTCATTAACTCACCCGCATCCTTCACCGTGATCCGCCCGTCGAGCGCCATCTGCAGCAGATGGCACCTCCTCCTCTCCGCCTCGCTCATTACTAATATCTCTCCCTTCATCATGGGGACATTTTAGCACGGCAGTTATAGGGGACATATTAGCTTTGCTAACACAATATAAATTTTTTTGTTGACATAGATATTTATATGTGTTTCTATCGATAGAAACATGTTTATGAAACAAGGTCCTATACATGAGTTGGCAGAGGTGTTGAGCCACATTAAGGATAAAGGCCTTATGATTCAATTCCTTGAAGAGCTTTTCACCCCGGCAGAGATAGGGACATTTAGCTTGCGTTGGAGGCTTGTCAGGCTTTTGGAAGAAGGCCTGCCTCAAAGAGAGATCTCAAAGCAGCTTGGTATAAGCCTGTGCAAGATAACAAGGGGCTCTAGGGAACTGAAGAAAGGCGGCTCTGCTTTAAAAGAGGTTATAAGAAGATATACCAAATAAGACTAAAAAATCATAAGAAAGGAGGATGAGATGGATAAGAGAACAAAGTTTGTACTTGATGAAGAGGAGATACCGAGATACTGGTATAATATTCAGGCAGATCTGCCCGAGCCACTGCCACCTGTTTTGCATCCAGGTACAGGAGAGCCGATAACCCCTGATGATCTAGCCCCTCTATTCCCTATGGAATTAATCAAGCAAGAGGTAAGCACCGAGCGCTGGATTGAAGTCCCTGAGGAAGTGAGAGATATTTATCGCATGTGGAGGCCCACTACTCTATTTCGCGCCCATAGGTTGGAGAAGGCCCTGGATACACCGGCCAGGATCTTCTACAAATATGAGGGGACAAGTCCCCCCGGGAGTCACAAGCCTAATACCGCTGTAGCTCAGGCCTATTATAGTAAGATGGATGGTATCAAGCGCATTGCCACTGAGACAGGAGCCGGACAATGGGGTAGCGCCCTGTGTTTTGGGGGTGCGTGCTTTGGCCTTGAGATTAAGGTCTATATGGTCAGGATTAGCTATGACCAGAAGCCCTACCGCCGCATCATGATGGAGGCCTGGGGGGGCAAGTGCGTGCCAAGCCCCAGCCCTGATACCAAGGCAGGTCGAGATATGCTGGCGAAAGACCCTGATTGTCCTGGCAGCCTGGGTCTTGCTATCAGTGAGGCAGTAGAGGATGCTGTGTCCCGTGACGATACCCACTATGCCCTAGGTAGTGTGCTCAACCATGTTTTGCTGCATCAGACCGTGATTGGTTTAGAGGCAAAGAAGCAGATGGAGAAGGCAGATGCCTATCCGGATATCATTATCGGCTGCATTGGTGGTGGCTCGAACTTTGCCGGGATGTATCTGCCCTTTGTCAAGGATAAGATTGACGGGACAAAGCCGGACCTTCGCATCATCAATGTCGAGCCTGCAAGCTGTCCTACTGTGACCAGGGGACCATATGCCTATGACTTTGGCGATGAAGCCGGGCTCACTCCATTGATTAAGATGAATACCTTGGGGCATGGCTTTATTCCACCCCCTGTCCATGCAGGGGGGCTACGCTATCATGGGATGGCATCTATCATATCCCATCTGCATAGGCTAGGGCTTGTTGAAGCCAGGGCCGAGCATCAGCTTGGCACCTTTAAAGCTGGAGTAACCTTTGCCCGCACCGAGGGGATTATCAGCGCACCTGAGCCAATGCATGCGATTAAGGTAGTTATCGACGAGGCCCTTAAGTGCAAGGAGACTGGTGAGTCAAAGACCATCCTGCTGGCTCATAGCGGGCATGGACATGTTGATATGGCAGCATACGATGCCTACTTCAGTGGCAAACTTAAGGATTACGAATATCCTAAGGAGAAGATAGAAGAATCATTGGATCAACTGCCAAAGGTGCCCATCAAATAGTAAATACTGGTAAGTGGCAGGTTATAAATGATAGACAGCAGCTATGATGATCATAAGATAAGATGCCCCAAATTGGGGCATCTTATCCCTTTTGAATACTGCAGGAAGATGAATGACGGGTTGCCCTGTCCAAAAATTTTCGACTGCTGGCATGAGTATATGGATATCCATGGTTTTATAGCAGGTAATTATACACCAGATGAGATAAATACCTTTATGGAGCCACCAAAGCCCAAGATAAATCATATACTTGAATTGATGGAGAAGATGAAGAATCAAAAGGGTTGAATGGTATATGTAAGCGTATTTACGATACCAGGGATTTGAGATGAGTTCAGTCCTAAGATACGCAGGCTTTCTTCAAATATGGATGGATCGATATAGCTTAAATCCAGGCCTGCCTGAAACTTGCTCATTATAAGATTAGCCACATATACTAAGTGTACCATCTCTTTATTTGTTTCAGCTATGTCAGGCATATGGTGGAGAGATATCACATCTGTTATAGTCTTAGGAAGGTTCCAGCTTTTCGCGAGGAGTTCTCCTGTTTTGGTATGATCTGTGTTAAAGATATTTCTTTCTACAATGGAAGAGTCCTTGCCCTCTTCTTGGATTTGACGGTAGAATAGGGGTTGTACATCGGCTATGTATTGATCCAGGACCACCTTTCCAATATCATGAAGTAGCCCTGCTGTATATACGACATCAGGTGGAAGCATACCACTTAACCGTGCCAGTTTTTCACATAACCTTGCTGTGCCCAGTGCATGTTGATATAGTCCGCCTTTGCACAGGGAATATCCCTCACCGAGCTGAGAGAAGAATTCCTCCGACTCTGCTGATGCAGTTAGTTTTAAGATGGTTTTATTGCCCAGGTATATAAGTGCATGATCAATAGATGTTATCTCTGTCCTGGGGTTCACATACGGGGAATTGCATAATCTTAATATCTTTGCACTAATGACCTGATCCTTTTTGATCTCGCCGGCTATTGTGCTAATATTATAGTCCTGGTCATCTAACATCTTTGCGATTTTCATAGCAATCTGAGGTATGGGCCTCACATGTGTTATAGTTTTCTTAATATCATCTATAGAGGGTTGGTTAAAGTCCGGATCTTTGTTAGGATTTTGAGTGATAATAGGTTCTATTGATGAGATTCCTGTGGATGCGTCGAATTTCAGGCAACAGGAAAAATAGCCGCTGGTCTCCATCTTCTTTATGGCTATGTGTTTGTTCCTGAGTATACTTGTAGTTATCTCTAATGTACGCCCCCCGATATTCAAATTAAGGTCTCTAGGCGATATGGGGCTGACCAATGCCCCTCCTGCAACACAGGCCTCCATGTCTTCAATCTGAGCACCACGATCTTCCATATATTTTATGAGTAGAGGCAGCCCGGTAGTAGCATAGTATCCCATATCCGAATCCGGGATGTCTGAGATTGGCTCAGGCAGCAGTATGTGGATAAACCCTCCTATGTGATTTTTTTTGTCATACAGGGTGAGCCCTACGCAAGACCCCAGATATGCCTTTAATACGCCTTGTTTTCTGATCTCTATTCCACCTGTAGGTACAATAGTTGTCATGTATCTCTATCCCTTACTTAATTAAATATACGTTGCCTTATTATATGCTTATCGGAGATCTGTATTCATAATATAATACATAGGGCATAAGATGATGGCTTAGGCCTTTACCTTTACGGAAAATATCCTTAAATGCCCCACCTTGCAGGTGGAGAGCTTCCCCCTTTTCTTAATAAGCAGGATTCTTTAACGAGATACTCAAATGCCTCAAGCCGGTTAATATTATTCGTAGTTTGCTGGTCTTCAAACATCAGGCTTTCTATTGGCAGATTATTGTATTTCTCCCTTAGTTGTGGGAAGAATGCCTCTGAGAGTGTACCTATCATGCAATTGGGGCACATTACATTGAGAACCCCACATGCTGATTTATCATAAAACTCGCCGATGCGGTTGATATTCAGGCTTACGAACCTGTCAACCTGATAATTTATGTATGGGCTGATCCTGTTGTAGAGCTCTGGGAAAGGTGACTCCTGTGGTGTTCTTATGCTGTCCGGGAAATACCTGTCGATGCTCTTTCTTAGCAATCTGGCGGCAGGTAACCACATCATGGCCCCAGCGGCCTTCATCCTCTCACCTTTCAGCTGATATTCTTTGAACCTCTGTTCATATCCGAGCAAGACCAAATCCATTATCAATGCAGAAGGCCACACCTCAAAGCCCATATCTTCGAGCTTCTCATAGAGTCCAAAGTTTGCATGCTCATTGAGCCTGGTGTAGATGTCTCCTGCAATACCTATTATCGGTCGATCTCTTGTATCTTTAAGTCCTACGGCCTTCATGTTTTCAACAGCCTCTTTTATCCCTGCATCCAACTGCCTCTGGGCCATGCGCCTTACCAGGAGTTCCATGTTTTGTCTGTGTACGGAGTTTACATCTCCTTTATTCCTTTCATATGGCCTGATCTCTGTTGCCCATTTGAATAATCTATCGATTGCATAGGCACCCCTTGCAAGGTAAAGCGGATATGTATAGCCTAGCTCCTTCATCACGCTAGTGTTGCCAATATCGATAAGCCTCACAGGCATATTCAGTCTCTCGAGTATGAGTTTCATGGCAGTCCCATACTGGGTTAAGAGGCATGGGCCATCGTATTTCGGGGAATAATATACTGCGCCATCAGGGTCGAAATCCTTCCTCATAGTCAGTTTGAGGAGGTCCCCTAGTACTGAGTGGTAAGGATGGCACTCATGACCGTATGCATATCGTTTGCTTAGCTGCCATGATGTCTTGTCCGTAGGTGGTAAAAGCTCAGCATGGCAGCCTGATGCCTTGAGCGCACCAACAAATGCGTATGCATGATCTGAGAAGTACTGGACATAATACCTGTAGTCTTTAAGCGGCCGGTCTTTTCCATCAGGGCCTATACTTAGAAACACATCCTTTCTGCTCCACTTTGTGTGTGTGGATATATTTCTTACAAATGCCTCGAGCCTGGTTACCGTCCCTGTATCAGCCCTGTTTTCATCAAACTCCAGCAACATGTGGGGGGTATGGGCTAGTACTGACTCCAGGTACTGTGCAATAAACCCATCCGGGCCACACCCAAAGTTGGTAAGGACTATACATGAAAGCCTTGGGTTCTTTCTTACGGCATTTGCTGCCTTTATACACTGCCTGCCCATGTACCAGTGAAGATCATCTAGGAATGGAGGAACCTTTTCCTTCTCCAGGGGGAGGAAATCCATGGGTATCGGTATTATCCCAAGACCGGCTATATGCCTGGCCAGATCCATATTGATATATCTATCGTATAGATTATATGGTCTGCCAATGAGTACGATACCTCTTTTGTCCTCTTTATAAAGCTTGTTAAGTATCTTTTCCCCATGTTCCCTGCACATGGCCTTAAAGTTCTTAATGGCTTCTATGCCTTTATCCAGGGCTGATGATATCTCGTCTTTAGGGATGCCTAGCGTATTTGATGTGGCGTTTATCCATCCCCTATCGCAAGAGTTACCTGGAAATTCTAATATTACGGTCTCTATATCCAGGTTTGAACGTACAATATAGGGGATGCCCTGGGAATAAGGGCAGAGGTAGTACCCATCCATCTCCCCATCAGGTGCAATCTTTCTTGTATGCGGTATAAAGATGCGGCCTACCCCTTTCTCCTTTAAATAGGCGGCATGTCCATAAATAAGCCTTACAGGCATGCATGCCTCGACAGGTAGCCTCTCTACTCCAAGGGTAGCGATATCTTTATTTGTATGGCCGGAGATGTCAGTTTCAAAACCAAGGAAACGAAAGAATGTCTTCCAGAATGGCAACTGCTCATACATTAGAAGGCCAAGAGGGATGCCAATTTTACCTCGGGTAACATCAGGATAGGTGTCCGGATCACAGCAGTCCTCCATTAACAGTTTATCCCTTAGACTAAATAGTGATGATACTTCTTCCCTTTCTTCTTTCTTTTTTTCATACACACCGCAGATAGAGCCAAAATAGGATGTCTGGCCACTGTTATTCCTGATCTTTGTAATCTCGCATGTATTCTCGCAGCCTGTGCAGGTAAATGTCTTTATATTATATGGTTGATCAAGGGCCTCGAATCCAACGAACCGTGATTTGCATTCAAGATTCATCATCTCGTCTCTGGCTACGAGGGCGGCACCAAGTGCGCCTGATATACTGGGGGTGGGGTGTATCTCGATCTTTCTACCCAGGATGGATTCAAATGCAACATGTACTGCCAGGTTATTGGCAACACCTCCCTGGAATACAATATGATCGCCTGTCTTGGAGGAACCCACTACATTATCCAAATAATTTTGTGCTATGGAATAGGCCAGTCCTGCACAAAGGTTTTTCCTCGTCTGGCCCTGCTGTATGTGGTGGATCAGGTCTGAATCCATAAACACAGTACACCTCGAACCAAGGTCTACAGGCTGCCTTCCTTTGAAGGCATATTCCTCAAACTCCTTGTCTATCCTGATTGCGAGCCGGTCTGCCTGTTCTTCCAAGAACGAGCCTGTGCCTGCAGCACATACACGGTTCATGACAAAGTTTTCGATCATCCCATCTTTAATGCGGATAAATTTGGAGTCCTGCCCGCCAATCTCTATGATTGTATCTATGTCACCGGACAGATCTGTGGCAGCCCTTGCCTGAGCACTTATCTCATCAACACTTGCGTCTGCGCCGAATATATCACGCACCAGATATCTCCCTGAACCAGTGGAGTAGAAGCCTCTGACCATTGGACCATCTTTGATGGTTTCCTTAATGATAGATAAGGCATTTTTTGTTGCATCAATGGGTCTTGCCTTTGTCGGCACACAACCGGATGCCAGTATGCCCCCGTCAGGAGATATAAGGACTGCCTTTGTGGTTACGGAGCCTACATCCACACCCAGATATGCATATTCAGAGTGATTTGAGGACTCTAATCTTCCACCCCTCATATACCTTAGAGGCCTTATAAGGGCCTTTTTGGACCCAGCAGTATGTTCACTGGCCTCTTTTTGGTTCAGGAAGATTAATATCTTTTCCAAAGGGAACCCTGTCTCAAGCGGTTTTTGCCTTGCAAAGATGGCAGAGCCAATGGCACCCATTATCTTATGATCCTTTGGTACCAGGAGTCTTTCTTCCCTTATACCCAATACATGGCTAAATGCCCGTATCATGCCTTTATTGGAAGCCAGCCCCCCCTGGAAGACCACCGGCATATCAGGGAGTCTGCCCCTGCAAAGGGTTGCGATGTAATTCCTTGCAAGGGCATGGCAGAGACCTGCTGCTATATCATCTTCTGATGCCCCTTTTTGCTGGAGGTGGATCATGTCGGTCTTGGCAAATACAGAGCACCTGCCTGCTATGTGGGGGACATGACCCGCCTGGTATGCCTTTATGGAAAATTTATCAATGCTCAGGCCAAGCCTCTCGGCCTGGCGATCTAAAAACGCCCCTGTACCGGCAGAACAGAGCCCGTTAAAGGCATGTCTTGCGATAAATGGGCTCCCGTCTTCAAGGCGGGCTATCTCTATAAACTTGGAGTCCTGGCCACCTATCTCTATTATGCTTTTTACCTCAGGGAAGGCCTCCCAGCTAGCCTTTGCATGGGAAACGATCTCGTTGATGGTGGGAAGATTAAGCGGGCCTGCAAGTAATGACTTGCCACTACCTGTAATGTAAATACCCGAGAAATAAACCAGCCCGAGCCTTTCTTTGATGTCACAAAACAATGTCTTTGCAATATCGAGTGGTCTGCCCTGGGTCTCACAATATGAGGTGTAGATTGTCCCCCCTGTATCATCCATGATAACAGACTTTATGGAAACAGAGCCAATATCCAGGCCTAGATATAGATTGTCACTACCTGTTGCAGGATTCATTATATGCCTTCCTTCCATCTCTTTTCTAACATGATAGAAAACTCGAGTATCAGTTGTATTATATTCGGATTTTCTATATTTGCAACCGTGCATGGTTATTAAGTTCCAGGACTTCTTGAATTAATGCATGTTTAGGCGGATAAGGTGGTGTTACCCATTCAATAACATCCCCCTGGCCCCCTTCAAAGGGGGAATTAAGGGAGCGGTGCCCCTTCAAAGGGGGAATTAAGGGAGCGGTGCCCCTTCAAAGGGGGAATTAAGGGAGCGGTGCCCCTTCAAAGGGGGAATTAAGGGAGCGGTGCCCCTTCAAAGGGGGATTTTCTCCGCCCCTCCCATTTATTCCCCCCTTGAGGGGGGAAGGGGGGTGTTACTCCTTGAGGGGGAATTAAGGGAGCGTTGCCCCTTCAAAGGGGGGAATTCTTTGATAGATAAAGAGATGATCGTCAGTTATTTGACTTGCAACTACCCGCAGCTTTTTATTGGTTGGGGAGAGCAAAGATTGACAGGTATGGCAACAATAATATATCCTCGAACAAAGAATTATGATAATTCAGCAGTCAAATGTTTCGCTGTATGCGGGTTAGCTGGTATGAGTTCACATGGATCAGCGGACAGGGGATAAGGTCTTAAAAAAAATGTCCTGCTGACCGATCCCTGGGTACGTTAGTTGTTAATTAAATGAGGAGGGCAGGAGGTAATCCTGATAGTCATAAATATGTTTAGAAATCTTTGCAAAGAGTCTGCTCTACCTTTGGCGGGCAGGGCAACTCCGGTCCGGATAGGAAGAAAGAATGATATGGAGGGTTTTCTATGAATATTGATGAGCATTCTTTGATTAGGGAAAACAAGGTCATGGTGGTTGCAGGGGTCTATGATGTGCTGTCTGCAAAGATCGCGCAAAATGCTGGATTTCCTGCCGTGGTGTTGACAGGATATGGGGTATCGGCAACTTATCTGGGCGAACCTGATTTTGGTCTTTTGACCCAGACAGAGGTCCTTGATGTGGCCAGGCGTATAGTTCAGGCCGTGGATATTGCAGTTACAGTAGATGTTGATACAGGATACGGCGGGCCTTTAAATGTGCAGCGTATGGTTCGCGAATTAATAAATATAGGGGCAATGGGGATGATTCTTGAGGATCAGAGGTGGCCAAAAAGATGCGGGCATATGCGGGGGAAAGAGGTCATTGACGCCAGCGAGCATGCCATGAAGATTCGGGCCGCAAGGGATGCAGCTGGAAACACACCATTTATTGTAACCGCACGCACCGATGCCATTGCCATCCATGGCCTGGATGAGGCCATTAGAAGGGCCAGGCTTTATAAAGAAGCAGGGGCTGATATACTGTTTGTAGAAGCCCCTCGCAGTAAACAAGATCTTGAGCGCATTGGGAGAGAACTGCCACCGCCTTTAGCAGTCAACATGATTGAGGGTGGTCTTACCCCTATGTGCAGTATTGAGGAATTGTATGAGATGGGGTTTTCCATCATAGGCTATGTGCTTACAGGTCTGTTTGCTGCGGCAAAGGCCATGGAAAAGGCCTTTACCACTTTGAGAATTCAGGGGGAAAGCTCATCTATTGCCAAAGATCTGATGAGTTTTGAAGATTTTACCAGTATAATTGGTCTGGAAACACGCTATCAGGAAGATGAAAAATATAAGATAAAAGATAAATTGTGAGATATAGATGGATAAAGGGCTTTCAAAACATATAAAGATCATAAATATGCTATGAAAAGGAGGATTTGCTTATGACTATTTGGATTGCCATTTTGGTTGCTATTATTGCAACTACGCTAATGAATATAGGGCTTACATTCCAGAAAAAGCAGGCATCAGAGATGCCAAAGATACATGAAGAAGGCAAGGCAGCAGCGCAGGCATTTGCCCGTAACAGGGCTTGGCAGGCTGGGGTAGTCGGGATGCTCGTTGGCTTTGGCATGTATGCCTGGGTTGCCGGAAAGGCGCCCATATCTATCATTCAACCCACACTAGGCATGGGTTTGGTTGTGCTTGCATTCTTTTCTGTCTTTTATCTTCATGAAAGACTCGCACCGATAGAGTGGATCGCAGTGGTCAGTATGATAGTCGGATTGATACTCCTTGGATTGAGTGCGGCTGAAAACGATTCTGCTGGTGAAGTAAACACAGTAATATTGATGATAATAACGGCAGTAATACTTGCCATAGTTGGAGCGGCATACATTGCTCGCAGATGGTTAAAGACAAAGAGGGTTAGCCTGGAATGGCTCCTTGGGGTAATTACCGGCCTCTTCATCGGGCTTGGGGCCCTCTTTCTTAAGGCCACATGGAATGCAGGGGATGCAGGCAATGACCTGCTCTCATTAGGGGGTTTCCTGCCGGCAACAATTGTCTTTTTTGTTGGTGGCATAGTTATTATGCAAAGCGGATTCCAGCACGGCACGGCAATGATAGTGGTAGCGCTGGAGTCGGTTGTAAATAAGCTGGTGGCAATCATCGGGGCTATGATAAGCCTGGGTGAATACTTGCCTGAAGATCTATCACTGGCTCTAATGAGAGTGGTAGCATTTGTCTTCCTCCTTGGCGGCACTGCTGCACTTGCCCGCTTTGGGAAAAAGGAAGCCAGATAGATGCTTTTTTGGGAGAGGGTTAGTGTTTTGAAATAAAAGATTAATTTTAGAATGTCTTGAAGGGGGATGATTATGAAAAAGGATAAATTGTATTTAGACCCATCTCAGCCTGTGGGGATAAGGGTTGAAGATCTTGTTTCCAGGATGACTCTAGAGGAAAAGGTTGCACAACTGGGTGGCATCTGGGGGTTTGAATTGCTGGAGAAAAGGAGCTTTTCTTTCGAGAAGGCAATGAACCGCATAAAGAATGGCATTGGGCACATCACACGTATTGCAGGGCAAGGGAATCTAACCCCTGTAGAGGTGGCAAATACAGCAAATGCAATACAGAAATTCCTTGTTGAGAGCACCCGTTTGGGTATCCCTGCCATCGTCCATGATGAATGCTGTGCGGGATTTACAGCAAGACAGGCCACATGTTTCCCGCAGGCAATAGGGCTTTCCAGCACATGGGATCCGGAGATTGCCGGGGAAATGACCAGTGCCATAAAAACACAGATGAGGGCGGTTGGCGTTCATCAGGCACTCTCCCCTGTGTTGGATGTCACAACAGATCCCAGGTGGGGGCGAGTAGAAGAGACCTTTGGGGAGGATCCGTATCTTATCTCTCAAATAGGGGTCTCGTATGTCAAAGGGCTTCAAGGTAAAGACTTAAAAGATGGGGTTGCTGCCACTGGAAAACACTTCGCAGGATATGGGAATTCTGAAGGCGGCATGAACTGGGCACCTTCTCATATTCCTTTCAGGCAGTTGCGCGAGGTGTTTTTATTACCCTTTGAAGCCGCGATAAAAGAGGCGCATCTGGCTTCTATTATGAATGCCTATCATGAGATAGACGGTGTCCCGTGCGGCAGTTCCAGGGAGCTTCTGACCGAAATCTTAAGAGATCAAATAGGTTTTGACGGTGTTGTGGTCTCAGACTATTGGACGCTTGGTTTCCTTTTCGGTTATCATCGTATCGCAAAAGACAAAAAAGAAACTGCCAGGCTGGCATTGCAAGCAGGTCTGGATGTGGAGCTGCCCGAGGCAGATTTCTATGGGAAATCCTTACATGAGGCAATTGAGGGCGGAGAAATAGGAGAATCCATAGTTGATTTGGCGCTAAGCAGGATACTAAGGATGAAATTCCGGCTCGGCCTGTTTGAAGACCCTTATGTAGACATAAAAGATATTCCCGCTGTCTTTGATGCCCGGGGGCCAAGGAATTTAGCCTGCAAGATTGCCCAGGAATCAATAGTATTACTAAAGAATAAAGGCAACGTATTACCTTTAGAAAAGAACATCAAATCCATTGCAGTGATCGGACCTAATGCAGATAGTTCCCGAAACCTTTTCGGGGATTACTCTTATCCAAGCCAACTGGAAGAGGCTCCGGAATTTGTTAAGTCCACTGGAGATTCGGAGGGCATTGAGATGCTTTCCGAGGTCAGCCAGATGTTAAAGGAGGATGAAGAAGCAATAGCAAGGGCCTATGTTCCCACTAAGAGTATTTTTGAGGCCATAAAAGACAAGGTGTCCCCTGAGACCAAGGTTCATTATGCAAAGGGCTGTGATGTTATGGGAGATTCGGAAGATGGATTCAAAGAAGCCGTAGAGCTTGCCAGGAAATCAGAGGTGGCTGCCGTTGTTGCTGGCGGGAAATCCGGTCTGAGGATCGACTGTACATGCGGAGAGTCCAGGGACCGTGCCTGGCTCGATTTGCCTGGCAAGCAGGAGAAATTAGTAAAGGCAATATATGAAACAGGGGTTCCTGTCATTGTCATATTAATAAATGGCAGGCCATATTCCATCAAATGGATTTCCGAACATATCGGATCAATCTTAGAGGCATGGCTACCGGGTGAGGAGGGGGGAAGTGCAGTTGCCGATGTTATCTTCGGTGATTATAATCCAGGGGGGAAGCTGCCCATATCGTTTCCGCAAACCGTTGGGCAGATCCCTGTGTACTATTATCATAAACCCTCAGGCGGGCGTTCAATGTGGACAGGCAGTTACGTGGAGGCCTCCCCGGATGCCTTGTTTCCGTTTGGCCATGGCCTGAGCTATACAGAATATGAATATACCAACCTTAAAATAAGTCGAGAAGAAGCAGAAATCACCGGGGACGTTGATATCGGTGTAGATATTGAGAATGTCGGGAATTATGCAGGTGATGAGGTTGTTCAACTCTATGTACATGATGCCTATTCAAATGTTACAAGACCTGTTAAAGAGCTAAAAGGGTTTAAGAGGGTGAGCTTAAAACCCGGTGAGAAAAAGAGAATTACATTCAGGCTTTTTATCACACAGCTTGGTTTTTACAATCGGGACATGAGATTCGTGGTAGAACCAGGGACAATAGAGGTCATGATTGGCAGTTCTTCTGAGGATATCAGATTAAGCGGAGCATTTGATATTGTCGGGGAAACAATGGAGATCAGCAAGATAAAGACATTCTTTTCAAAGGTAAGCGTGAGCGATCTTTGATGCCTTTTTATTCTTATAAACCAGCATGAGCGCGTGGCAGGCACAACCAAGGATGAAAATCTATTAGCCATGAGAGGGCCTTTGACTCTCCTTGTCTGTAGTCCGTCGTGGTTTGTCCGTTGCAAACCCCCGGATAGGATGGGACCTTTGCGTAATATCCAATTTGTCATTGCGAGCTTTAGCGAAGCAATCTCAAAGTACCTGCAACCGATGGGATTGCCACGTCGGCCTACGGCCTTCTCGCAATGACAGGCTCTTCAATTATGCAAAGGTCTCAAGAATTGAATCCATTCTATATTTCTCTTTAAGCTGAATGCGGGCCGATGAGGGCAAAAGGCCCCTACAAAGCTTTCTGCCTATTTTCATATAAACGCACTTCGAGCATTGTCTGGAAATAAGACTATTCACTCTTCACTATTTTCATAACGGTCTGGTAACGATACCTGGTAATTTACGCAATTCATTTGACTACTAACAGTATAAATTTTATATATGAGATACTTATCTTCTAAATATTATTAAATAAAATATAAAAGGAGATCTTTATGGCCTTAACTAATGCCCGATCGCTATCTCTAAAGGTCAAGCTTTCCTATGGAGTGGGGGATCTTGCTGCCAATCTGGTCTTTAACACTATAAACTTTTTCCTCATCTATTTTCTTACAGATGTAGTCTTTATCTCGGCCGCACTGGCAGGGATAGCTATGATGGTCGTGAGGATATGGGATGCTGCAGTGGATCCGGCTGTGGGTTATCTCTCTGACAGGACAACGAGCCGTTTCGGGAGACGCCGCCCATGGATACTCTTTGGGGCAGTCCCCCTTGGCATCTTCTTTTTTCTGCTATTTACTAAGATCACCCTCGAAAGTCAGACACTTCTTTTTATCTATATAGCCTTTGTATATGCTGCCTTCTTCACATCATATTCAGTAGTCAATATCCCGTATTCAGCGCTAACCCCTGAGCTTACCCAGGACTTTAATGAACGCACCACCCTTACAGGCTATCGGATGACAGCAGCCTTATTCGGCACCCTGATTGCAGCGGGCGCAACAAAGCCTTTAATAGGACTTTTCGCAAATGAAAGGATGGGCTTTTCAGTTGTAGCACTTATTTATTCGATTATTGTGGTGCTGATAAACCTGGTAGTTTTCTTTAATGTTAAAGAAAAAAAAGAGTTTCTGAAAAGGGATACTGCCCCTATTCTGGAATCGTACCGTAGCGCAATCAAAAACAGGCCTTTTATAATTGCCGCTGTTTCTTACTTTTTAAACTTTGTAGCGTTAATCATCATAAGTTCTACCTTAATTTACTATCTTAAATACTATATGAAAAATGAGAATGCTGTCAGCACGATCTTTCTGGCCCTGCTCCTTACAGCTGCGGCTATGCTTCCTGTATGGGTTTTGATAAGCAGGAAGATTGGTAAGAAATTGGCCTATTGTCTGGGGATGGGTATCCTTGCGGTGGTGCTTGTATTCATATTCTTCTTAAAACCAGATCAGATTGTGCTGATGTATCTCCTTATAGTCGGAGCAGGCATAGGGCTTTCTACCAACTATGTGCTCCCCTGGGCTATTGTTCCGGATACCATCGAATATGATGAGCTCTATACCGGGAAGAGGAGGGAAGGTCTTTTTTATGGCCTCTGGAATCTTGGGACAAAACTGGCCAGCGCTGCAGCCATCATGGTAGTAGGCGTGGTGATGAGCCTTACAGGCTATGTAGCCAATGTGCCGCAGTCATCAAATGCCCTTTTAGGTATTAGAGTGCTTATATCTTTTGTTCCAGTGGCTATTATCATAGTTGGGATTATAGTCTTGTCGTTTTATCCTATTACCAAAAAAAGGTATGAAGAGATACTAAAAGAGCTGGAGATAAGAAGGGGACAAGCTAGCTGATGGCCAGGGCTTGAGAGATCTTTATATGAAAAAGAAGTCAGGAGTCAGAATTCAGAATCCAGAAGTTAGGATACACGTAATAATCCAATCGGAAGCATTCTGGCTCCTGGATTCCGGATACTTTTTCATGCTTCGTTGTGTTTGACAGGACATGCAGGTTTATATGAAAATAAGGGTCGGGGGATTGAAATGCATATCTTAACGCCTGCCGTAGAAAGTCCCCCCTTGAGGAAGGTAGGGGGGTGTTACCGCCAAAAACATCCCCTGGCCCCCTTCAAAGGGGGAATTAAAGGGGGGCAAAGAAATTTAGCTTCACTTTTTACCTCTTATAAGGAAATTGCTTTAGGAAAGGGGTCGAATTATGGATATCAATTCTTATCTTAGAGAGAACAATTTAGAAGTAAAATACATACCCAAAGGCGAGGTCTATTCGAGGCTTCTCGACGTCATTTCCAAGGGGGTGAATTACACGCCCATTGACCTGAATGTGGCGGATATCTTTAGAAAGGATATGGGCCTATAAATAATGGGGGGATACCTTCTTGGTATTGATGTAGGGACATCAGGGGCTAAGATAGCTGTGGTCTCCCCTGAAGGGAAGTTATTTGCCTTAGAAATGATTTCCTATAATATAATAGCCAAACAGCCAGGATGGGCAGAACAAACCCCTCAAGATTGGTGGGGGGCTGTTATTTTAGCCTCTCATAAACTTTCGCCTGAACTTTTGTCCTCGGTTTCAGCCATAGGAGTTACAGGGCAGATGCACAGCTTGGTCCTTCTAGGAGAGAAAGATAAGCCCCTTCGTCCTGCTATACTGTGGGCTGATTTACGCTCCTCTAAAGAGGTTGTAGAGCTATCATGTCGGCTTGGTGAACAATTTCTTAAGGAAAGGCTAAAAAACCCTATTTTTACCGGCCTTACAGCACCTTGCCTTATGTGGATTAAGAAGAATGAGCCTGATGTCTTTAAAGATATCAAAAGGGTGCTTCTACCTAAGGATTATATACGTTTGAGGCTTACTGGTCTTGCAGGAACGGAATACTCTGATGCCTCTGCCACAGGGCTTTTTGATATAGAAAGGCTAGATTGGGCACAGGAAGCCCTGGATTGTATAGGAATCTCTCCCACAGTACTTCCAGATTTACACAATTCAATGGAATATGCGGGGGGTTTACTGGAACAGCCTGCAAAAAAGCTTGGGCTCAAAAAGGGTATTCCTGTGGTGTTTGGTGGAGGCGACCAGCCAGCTGCGGCTTTAGGGAATGGTGTTATCTCTCCAGGAGATATTCTCCTTACTGTTGGTACCGGCGGTCAACTGTTTTCACCGATCCTGAGATCAAAAGGGGATGAGAGATTAAGAGTACATACGTTCTGTCACTGTATGGAAAGGATATGGTATCACATGGGAGCCACGCTTTGTGCAGGACTGTCCCTGAAATGGCTAAGAAACAATTTTTTCGCTGATAAAAGTTATTCTGCACTTGATAGTATAGCTCAAGAAATTGAGGCAGGCTCGGAAGGCTTGATCTATCTCCCGTATCTTATAGGAGAGAGGACTCCCCATATGGATCCAAAGGCCAGAGGCATATTCTTCGGGGTTTCTTATAACCACGGGCCAGGACATTTTATAAGGGCTATATTGGAAGGGGTTGCTTATTCGTTCAAAGATGTTATAGAAATCATACGGGCTATAGGAGATGAACCAAAGGATATAATCCTTGCAGGAGGTGGTGCAAATAGCCTTGTTTGGAGACAGATCATAGCAGATGTATTGGAGACCCCTATAAAGTTATCTTCCCATGTTCAAGGTTCAGCCTTTGGTGCAGCATTTATGGCAGGTGTGGGTAGCGGGAGGGTTAGAGGTATTAAAGAGGGTATCAAAGAATGTGTTCACTATTCTGATGAAATTATCGAGCCTGACAAAAAGAATTCAGCGATTTATAGGGAGCGTTTTGCAAAATATAAAGAGATATACTCTAGGACAAAAGAGCTTTATTCATAAGTAATATGATGAAAAGGATATTACAACTATAACAGGAGGGAAAGATGGCTCCAAAGTGGTTTGAAGACGCGGTGGTGTATCAGATTTATCCCAGGAGTTTTCTGGACACGAATGGAGATGGCATAGGTGATCTGGATGGTATCACCGAGAGGTTGGATTACCTGAATGACGGGACAGAAAACTCTTTAGGTATTGATGCGATATGGATTACCCCGTTTTATTCATCTCCCCAGTATGACTTTGGATACGACGTGATGGACTATCGCGGTGTAGACCCTCAATATGGCACCATGGAGGGTTTTGACAGGCTTTTAAGACAGGCACATAAAAGAGGGATCAGGATTATAATGGATATGGTGCCGAATCATACATCTCACCTGCATCCATGGTTTCTTGAGTCGCGTTCAAGTAGGCATAATCCAAAGCGAGATTGGTACATATGGCGGCCAAGACCAAAAGGAAGAAAGTATCCCAATAACTGGTTAGGTGTCTTTGGCGGCGGGGCCTGGGAATGGGACGTAAAGACAAAGGAGTATTACTATCATACCAGTGTTCTTGAACAACCAGACCTGAACTGGCGAAACCCCCAGGTAAGGCAGGCAGTCCTTTCTGATATGGCCTTTTGGCTCGACAAAGGGGTGGATGGATTCAGGCTTGATACCATAACCGGGGTTATAAAAGATAAGCAGTTAAGAGACAACCCACATTGTATTGGCCGCAGGCCTTATGATATGCAGCGCCATATCTACGACAAGAATCAGCCAGAAGCAGTTGATGTTGCAAAGGCCATGAGAAGGCTCACTGACCTCTATAAAGACAGGGTACTTATAGGAGAGGTTGCGCTTGAACCATGTGATCGCTCAGCAGCAGGCTCAAAGAGGGCAGCCCCTTACTTAGGAGAGAACGGGGATGGTCTCCATGCAACCTTCGACTTTTCTTTCATGTACTCAAAGTTTAGAGCTAAGAGATTCAAAGATGAAGTGAAGGCATGGGAAGAGGCCTTAAGGGGAAGGGGCTGGCCCACCTATGTGCTGTCCAATCATGATGAAATACGTCATATCAGTCGTTATGCCAAGGGAAAACAGACTATCCCCAGGGCAAAGGTCTTGGCAACGATGCTCCTTACACTTAGAGGGACCCCCTTTCTTTATTACGGCGAAGAGATAGGCATGAGAAATCTCTGGCCAAAGCGATCAGAGCTATTGGATCCTTTAGGCAAGAGATACTGGCCTTTTCATCCGGGCCGCGACGGGGAGAGGACGCCTATGCAGTGGAATGGGGGTATGAATGCAGGGTTTACAACCAGCGAACCATGGATCAGGGTTCATCCCAACCATGAAAAGATCAATGTGGATATCCAGGACAAGGATCCGGATTCCATTCTTAATT
>Ga0210003_1000573_pt1 | contig 33228 bp, 32 predicted proteins | sample LantaG_FD_182804 | JGI IMG/M metagenome (GOLD analysis project Ga0210003, IMG submission 182804) | Deep subsurface microbial communities from Baltic Sea to uncover new lineages of life (NeLLi) - Landsort_02402 metaG (SPAdes) (version 2) | ecosystem: Environmental > Aquatic > Marine > Oceanic >...
ATTCGACAGAGAACATGTCGTTCAAGTGACAAGGAAATGCAGCAACAAGCATCCACGCAGGCGCTTGAAATGTAAAACAATAATCGTCGAGCAGTTCAAAACGAAGCGCGTCAAATCAGTTAAAAAAATGTGAATGGATGAACTTGCGATCAGGAGTTAAAAATTATGGGCGTAAAACAAAGCCTGTGAGGCAAAGATGATGTTTTCGACGATTTTGGATAGTTGTGCCGCCCGAGATTGTTATTTATGCCCAACATATGAGGGCAACTATCGCGCAGACAAGAAACGGGGTCGTGACAAAAAAATAGTAAGGCAAGGTCTATACTTGCGCTAATACTCTTGTCTGTCACTGTATCACGTTGGGACGCTTTTGCGTCCTGTTTGATGTATACCATCTGTCTCAAATTACAAGTTTGTCACATGTGAAAAATAGAAAAGAGGGTTGCTCTCTCCGACGAACATTTTTTTCCCCAAAAAACTTTCATTCATCCACTTTTTTTGTACGCAACCACTCTGGCGATGGCATCCTTTCCGGGCCTCGATCCATAGAAAATCAGCTCGTGCGCTTCCAATTTTGTAAACTCGAACATGTCCCCGACTCTCAGCCCGTTGGTGCTGCAAAATTTCTCCCACCCGTGGACTAACCTTCCGGAACGCAGGTTATCTCTCCTGGTCGTTATGTACTTGATGTTCCAGCGCTGGCCGGCGCTGTCTATCAGAGTCACGGGGAAGGATATGGTAGATGGACCGCTATAGGAGGGCGGCGGCATGACGGCGGCAGCGTTCAGAGGTGGTTTTTGGTTTTCATTGTTGGCATTGTTGATGACCTCGCTGTCTCTTGGTATCAACGTCTATTATGTCCCGCAGTCCTCCAATTTGAGTTTCTCTTCTTCTGCTTTGTCGTCTTCAACTTCCTCTTCCTCGTGACTGTATGCTTTATCTTGACCACCGGCCCCATTCACGCGAGAGGAAACCTTGCGTTTAACAGGCATGGCGCGAGGAAGGCACGCGTCGAGAGAGAGCACGTGCGCTAAAGCCGAGGTTACGAATAGGCGACGCAGGTATGTCTCCGAAGATATGATCCGTGTCACCGAGTTAACCGGGAAAGACGATGCCGGCAGCAACAAAGGCTTTCGACGCTTTTGGCAAGCAGCTGGGGGAGGACAAGATAGCGACGACGAAGATGAAGCAGATGTGAAGGCATTCTGTCGAGCGTAGAACGTCGCGGAGCCCGAAGGAGCAGCAGCAGCAGCAGCAGCAGCTGAAGTAAGAGTGGCGGCAGTGGCGGTGGCAGCAGCAGGTGAACCAGAAGCTTTGGCAATAGCAGCAGCAACAGTAGCAGCAGAAGCTTTACCAGGAGCAGCAGAAGCTTCAACAGGAGAGGAAGAAAATGGAGCATCTCGATGTTGTTGTTGTTGTCCACCCCAAAGACGTCCGCGATTTGCTTGTATTTCTCCATGTTGGGAGGCCCGAACATCCAGAAAAGGAAGCAGCGATGAATGCAGCGCGTTTTTCTCTTTTTCTAAACAGCCTGCCTGGCCTGCGCGAGGGCTGACACTGGGTCAAAAGCGCAGGCGGGTTTCCTGCTGTCGCTTGCTGTGCTTGAAGCCCCCGTTGCTTTTCCTCCTCCTCCCCCTGCTCTTCTTTTTTATTATCTTGTCTGTGGTCGATCACGTTCAATTGCATATTGTTTGTCCTTTCGGCGTCTGCGGCTTCGATGATGGCCTTGAGCATGGCCGCCGCTGCAAGAATAGGACTCGACGATAAATGAAACGAAGAAGAGGGGGCGGAGGAGGACGCGTGGGGGGCTTTTTCTGTGGTCTTTGCTTCTCGTCTCTTATTTTGTCCAAGAAAGAACTCGGAAGGGACGGACATGGTTGTTAGGAATAATGATGAATGAAAGATAGGGAGTTAAAGAGTAACGACGAGAAAGAAAAGTGGATAATGGATTTTAGCGCTTCTTTTTCGACGCTATTCTGTGCGCGATGTGACCAAACGGCCTTTGATAATGACCAAAGTGAAAAAGAAGAAAATGGAGAACGACAAACCTGCAGGGAGCTAATTGCTGGCAAAAAAGAAAAGAAAGGAAAAGAAAAAACCTTACAGTACGTCATCATCACAAACATCGCCTTTACGACTGCCAACGGCTTCACCACCAACCAGCCGCCGCCCCTCATTTGCGGTATTTCTCTTCCCTACTTGCCTGGCAGTATCCGCTCTGCACGAATGCACTAAAACCAGCGCCGTACGCTCCTGAGCTAGCGTCACCTTGCATTTCAGCCTGTCGCTTACTAAGCCGCTCGCGATAACGTGTCGTCAGCGCACCGCCGTCCTCTCTTATCGCCGCCGACCGGCAGCACCGCTCTTCTGTATAATCGATGGCAGCGTGCCCCGAAACCCAGCCGTGCCGCGCGTATGCACGCAAGTTCATCTCGTGGTCGTCATCGCCGCCTCCGAAAAAGCGAGTCTCATCAAAGTAACCAATCCGACGAGCGTAAGAAGCGCGAACGGCGAGGGGGCCTCTGTTCCCTGTGTCTCGTACGTAAAAGCGACACCGGAGCTCTTTTTCCTTCGGCTGAACTTCCAAAGTAGACGTGCACTTGGCGCCAGTCAACTGGCCTCCCTGCCTCGGAAAGTCGAAAGAATGGGCGCACCGTGCACTCACAGAGAAGACGTCGAGCCATGTCGTCAGCGGAGTCGTCAGCGCCACGTTCCAGCCCGGCTGTGTCATCAGCTGGTCGTCTTGTAAAAGGATAAGAAACGGTGCCCGCGCGGAGAGCATCAGCACGTTGTTCGCTGCCGTTTCGAGGAGCTCGGCACCACCTCTGACGTCGATCATGGCAGCTCGCGTCAGCCGACCTTTCTGCGAGAGATGGCACTGGCGCCCGATGTCGCCCTGGTAGCTCGTCAAGTTGACATCCGTTTGCCAGACCGCGGCCTGATCGATGTCGCCTTCGTCATAGGGGCAGGGCGGCCAGCTGCTGCTGCTGCTGTTTCTGCTGCCGCTGCTGTGGCTGTCGCTGCTGCTGCTGTCGCTGCTGCTGTCGCTGCTGCTGCTGTCGCTGCTGCTGTCGCTGCTGCTGCTGCCGCTGCTTTGGCTTTGCTCGAGCAGAGAACGAACAATATCAAAGCTATCGTCAGAGCAGGCGTCGCACAGAAATAGAAACTCCCAGTCGCCGCGAGTAAGCTTTAGCAGTTGCGTGACGACGATGGGTAATCGAGCAGCCGCGTTGAAAGAACTCAGCAAAACACTGAAAGTTGGTCTGACGAGCGGTTCATAGCTTCTTTCATACGCAAGACAGGGCTTGCCGAATTCCTCGGGACGCGCCTCGGGGATGTTGATTAACAGACTCCGGGGCTTCATAAATCGACAGGCATGCTGGGACTGCACGTCAGCGGACGGGCAGCACGACGCTTCCTCGTTGCGCTCAAAAGATTCGGCGATGAGGCTCCTCAGCAGGGTATCGCGCAGAATGGTTTTGCTCGCTGTCGTTTTCCACGGAACACACGATAAGAACCCGACAACGACATGTATTGCGAAAGAGACAAAGTACAGGCGATGGGCCACGTACCATCCGGAATGAAATTTCTTGGGCGTCTTTGAATTGCAGGATGTAGGGAAAGTGGATTGTTCGCCGTGGAGGAAAAGCTCTGTGATGACAGGCATGGAAAAGTGCACAAATAATCGTCTTGATTTATGCAAAAAATTATATCTTCTCCCTTTCGTGCTCCATATCTATTTACTTGAAGTCCAACCTCTTTCAGAAAAAAGAAAACTCATAGAAACACGTCATTAAAAAACACGTCATTGAAGCCTTGCGAACTGCTTCATCTAAAAAAGATTGAGTTTAGAGAGCTTTTATTTCTCCATCTCGACGCTCCCGCCGCTTCGGCGGAGTCTCGAGACAAGGCGGCCTCCTCTGGTGCCGCTGCCGTTTCGGTTGCCGCTTCCGTCGCTGTCGCCGCTCCCTCCCGCTCCCTTCCTATCCGTTCCGCCCGCCGGCCTCCCGTCGCTGTAGGCCCATGCCAGCCCCGCGGAGCCTCGCGCGCTGTCGTCCGATTCGATTTTTTGCAGCGGGAGTCCGAAAGAGGAAGAAGAAGAAGGCAGAGAAGAAGTGAAAGAAGAAGAGGTGTCCAAACCGACTTGCTTCACCGCTGCCCTCTCTTCCAGGGCTCTCGCCGCGCGCTCGCTCAGACTGTAGAAGCTCCCCTTTTGTTGCAACCCTTCCGCACCGGCCTTGATCCCCTTGGGGACCTCGAAAGCGGCGCATTTGAACCTCATCGGCCTGAGATCGAACTGCCCTTGCTCGAGCGCGTGGCCCCAGGCGGCGGCCGGGTTTTCCCTCGCCGGAGGCAGGGCCCCCTGCAGGTCTGCCGACGCCGAAAGATAGGCCTCCGCGTCGAAGCACTCTTGGCCTCGAGCTTTGAGGGCGCCGTAGCGCGGGACTTTATGGGTGGCCGGGTCGTTGACGAAGGCGTTGGAGACGATGTCGATGCCGGTAGAGGAGGGGCGCATAGGAGGAGGAGGAGGAGGAGAAGAAGAGGAATGAGACGACGACGACGAAAGTCCATCTTCGTTATCCGCCTTCTCCACCTCTTCCAACTCCTCCCGTTCTCTCCTCTCCTGCCACCACCGCTGGTCCTCCCACTCGGCCAGCTTCGCCGCCGCCACCGTAGCCTCCGCCCTGACCTCGAGCAGGGCCCTCTTGAACTTGACGAACATGAGGTCGAACGGCCCCAGCGTCAGCCCGTCGAAGCCGCCGTCGCGCGTGGGCGAGAAGCGTTGGTTGCAGAGCCAGGGGTCGTGCAAAGGGTCGTCGTCGGGGTCGGAGGAAGCGGAGGCAACGAGGTCGTCGCCGTCGCTTTTCCGGCTTTGCTTCCTCCGCCGCCAGTCCACGCCCTGGTACCGCGGCAGCAGGCAGTCCAGGTTCATCCCGGCGTCCAGCAGCGCGCGGGAGGAGCCCACCTCCCCCGACCAGATGGCGTCCCAGCGGTCGGCGGCGCAGTCGAGGGGTCCGCCGTCGCCCAAAGGAGAGGAGGAAGAGGAAGAAGAGGAGGAAGAGGAGGAAGAGTTTGAAGAAGAAGTCGCTCCTCCTTCCTTCCCCATCTTCTCTTTCTCTTTCTTCTCTTTTGCCCTCACCGAAGCCCCGCGCAGCACCTCCATGGCCTCCGCGTCGAGAGCGAGAGCCCAGGACTGGACGTGCGGGTTTGCCCTCACGGGGCCTAGGCCCTCGTAGGCCGTGGGCTCGCAGGAGATCACCGGGCCAGCGGCGTGGACGCTGCCGCGGAGCCTCGACGTGAGGATAGAATGCCAGGGCACTGAAAGAGGAGAAGGAGAAGAAGAAGAGCCAGAAGAAGAAGAACCAGCGGCTGCAGCTGCTGCTTCCGCGGCGCTCTTGGTCGCGGGGTGAACGAAAGGGCCACGCACAGACGAGTTGACCAGCACCCAGAACTTGTAGGGTTTCCGGTTGGCCTCGGGCTGCTTGAGGCTCCAGCCGAAGGTGCCCCAGTCGTAGCACTCGTTGTCGTGGGCGAGCACGGAAATCCGAGGCGAGAAGTTTAGAAAAGTGGAGGAAGAAGAAGAGGGTGAAGCGAAGGATAGGGCTCGCTCGACGGCGGCCGGGAAGCGCGGCCTGCGCTCGCCTCGTTTCGCCTTCCTCGATTTGTCGTTGTCGCTTTCGTCGTCAAACCACCCTGACTTCTGTTTTTCGTCGTCGCCCTGGATCACCACGATGTAGTCGGCGCCGTCGTTGGGCTTCGGGCCGTGGCGGAGGAAGTAGGCGAGGTTTTCGGGGGCTTCCGGGTCTGAGAGAGAGAGAGAGAAAGGGAGGAAAAGAAGGAGAGAGAGGTTGGGTTGTTTTTTCGTGAGTTTTTTAAGTTTTTTCGGCGCGTTGGTTGGGTCACTTCCGAGCGGTCTTTCCGCTTTCTTTCTGACTCCTTGGGAGCACATTATATGGTTGTTGACATGGGGGAGCTACATTCGAAGTGGAAAGGGACTAATGAGCGCGAAAGAGCAAAAGACAAGGCGGCGCTTTTTTTGTCGCTTGCCGGCGGCAGCGAAACCGAAAGAAAAAGACAACCGCCTTCTTCCCTTCCTTACCCGAGTTGGCAAAGATGTAGACCACCAGCGTGTCCGTGGGCCGTGCCATTTGGATTCTTCCTCCAGCGAGGGAGAGCGCGGGGCTCGAACGAGACGGAGAAGAAGAGCTGGAAGAGAACGCGAGAAACGCCTCCTCTCTGCCGCCACCGCGGCACGCCCAGCCCGCCGAGACGCACACGACGGCGAGGAGCGCGACGAAGACGCGGTAGACGAGGGTCGCGGCGTCGGAGAGAGAGGAAGAGGAAAAACCTGAGGAATAAGAACGAGACAGTGAGTCGCGGAGCTGCCTGCCGTGCTTCTTCGCGAGGGGCGACATTTCTTTTCTTCGAGTTTTTCCTTGGAAGTCTGCTTTTTTTCCTTGCCTCCTCTGCGCTCGTTTGTTTGCCTTATTGTTTTCAAGGCTCGATTCAAATGCGTCAATTTAAAAAACTCCTAGCGAATAAATGTATGCGTGCTTTTATATCCGCTGTGTACATTGTGACACAGACAATGCGCTCTTTCTCTTTTTTATGTGCCTTGTGAAAAAGAAAGAAGAAACCTTTTCTCTTTTGCAAAGTAAAAAGTGATTTTTATTTGTTTTTCTTGAAGTTGCTTTTTTTTTTCGAACCATTCGTTTTTTCCTTCGCCGCTTTCTTCCGAGAACTCTTAGTTCCCGATTCCATAGTTCCCAAAAAGGAATCCGTTTCCGAGAGTGCCAGTGTTGGAAGGAGAGCCAACGGAGACGCGTGGGCAAATGTAAAACGAGTCGACGGCACGTTTGCTGGGATAATGGCCCGACTCCCACGAGGAGCCTCTTTCGTTTTTTTTGTCGCGTGCATTAGTGCGAGAAAGGCATCAGCACATTTGAAATGTACAAATGGGCGCGCCGGTTGAGGATGAATGACGCAAATAGAAGGGAAAGGGTGTCAAAGCGCGTTTTTTCCTGACAAAAAAGTGAAAAAACACTTCACGACTCACCCTGCCAGGCCAGATTGCCGTCGACGAAAATCTTGACGATGTCGTTACCGAGGTAGCACTGTGCCGACCCGAGTTCTGCCGGACACGGACCCTCGTTGATGCCTGTGTTGATGTATTCAACTCGGAATAGAAAAGACTTGAGTGATTGCCGACGTTTTTTTTAATGATCCAGACACCGAGTGTTTGCTCTCGGGTCTTGAGCCCCGGGCGCCCTTGTCGCGCGGATCGGTCCAGCAGGAAGGCATCTGCCTACGAAAAAAAGAAATTATGTCCTTTTTCCTTTCTCAATCACTCTCACCATCGACAAACTCGACGGTCGTGACGACGCGGTGCCGGTCTGCAAAGTTGACGTCGGCGATCTTGACAGAGCCTGGTCGGGCACAGACGGAGTCGCAATTGACGAAATTTCCTTCGCCTTCGAGTCAGACGATTTCGCAGCGTGGGTGGGTAGGGGACGTGAAAAAGATCATTGCTATGGACCTTGCGGGAGGGAGCGGTGTGCCCCGCTGGGGTACATGCTTCCCAGGTGAGGGGCCGACGGTTGTGTGTGCCTATTTGATTTTTTCCCCGTCTTTGGTGTCGTCTCCAGTATTCCACTTTCGAGTCCTCCAGTATTCGTCTTCTTAGCTTTATTTCCGATGGATCTTTTTTGTTCTTAATCCACTAGAATCCAACTCACTCGTTTTGTTTCTTTCGTTCTCGTTTCCGAAATTACTAATAAACTTATATTAATAATAAACTCTAGGTTTGGTTCGATCTCCGACGATGACACCTCCCTCACGACGGGCCTTTCCAAACCGGTCATGATCTCGTACGGCCTGCTCCGCTCCCAGGCTCCCCCGAACGTTCCTGCCAAGTACAGCTGGATTCAAGAGGCCGTCGAGCAGATGACGCTCTGCAAGGTGAGTTAACATGCGAGAGTGACGTGCAGAGCAGGCACTCAAGCACGCAACATGGATCGGCTGGTAAAGCAGGTCGTCCCTACGGAGCAGCTCGGATCCAGTAACGCTGTAGCGGAGAGGGACAGAGCTTCTGTAGAGGTCGTCCGGACGCGTACCTGGCTCCCACGACAGAAGATCGGCGATCCCACCGGCGCAAATGACCTCGATTAAAAAGGGGTCGCAATGTCGCTCTCGCCTGAAGTGGACGCCGTGATCCCAAAGCGGACTCTATACAGCTTATACAGCTGATTCTATACCAGAGTCGTTATTGTTCCTTACACTTTGGTCAAGAGAGGGCTCTCTCCTCTCTCTTTGCCTTGACCTGTAACTGAGCCTCTCCATTCGCGAGGCTGCCCTCCCGCGCCGCAGAGACGAGAGTGAAACTTGCCTTGGGCTTTTTCGTGCTGATTTTACGTCACATTACCAACGTTCTCGCGTTACAAGCGAGCGTGATTGGCAAGAACGCCTACTAGAAAAATCCATAGTTGTGCCCTTTTTGGCTCACATTTCATTCCGACATTCACTCTTGCCCTCCATTCTCTTGATAAATAACCCAACCGAAAAAAGTACCGAGGACGCCCGCACTGGGGGAAAAACTTTGCGCGCACGTTTACCAACCCAGACTGCCCCGTGCGCGACCTGTACCCCAAGTTTGACGACCTGCTGAATCAGCAGGCAGCCAACGACCCGAACAACGTCTTTGAGCCGCTAACGTTCTCTGCCGTAGTCGCGCGATCTGGGCCTCTGTCGACAGAGCCCAGATGCGCCCTCAGGAAGCTGTGCTACTGCACTACGGGCGACCAGTGCGCCACCGGGTGGGTTTGCAAGCCAGGGAAGGCGTTCCCGGAGTACAACCTGTGCGTTCCCGCTGGGTTAATGTGGGGCAACTAGGTTGAAGGATATTCAGTTCGGAGAGATATTCTGTTTTTTAGGAGAGACTCCTCATTTTTAAGAGAATCAAAAGTCCAACTGCGAACGACGCGCAAGTAAAAGACAGCGACGCTTCTTCTGATCTTTCAGTCGAAAGAAGAAAAAAAACTCGATCACTTCTTTTTTGCTTCATCGATCTTTCCACCCCGCCTTCTCCCTGCCCCTTCTTCTTTCCCCGTTTTTTCTTGATCGTGCTGGGCTCTCTTAGTCATTTTTCTTACAGAAACAAGCTCAACAAGTCAAACGGGCGAAGAAAAGGTGGTTTGGGAAAAAAATCCAAATTTCTCTTTTGGTTTTTTTATTGTCAACCCTCTGAAACTTGCTGAAAGTGTCGAGATCATCGATTCAGAAAAAACTTGGTTTTTTTACTCGTTTATTTTAAAGCTCTTTTCCACCTCGGAATCGACGCCAGGATTGCTTTAGGCGACGTCGAAACATGGTCGCGTGGCGTTTCAGATAAAAAGGGCCCAAATCATGGAAGAAAAAGGCGCGAGATCGCTTTAAAAAAAAAGCGCCGTCGTCGTTCTTCTCGCTCGCGACGGCAGCCCGGCCCGAAAAAACGACGTGTTGAACAGCTCTTATTGCTTACCCAATCGCCACGGCTTTGTTGACATACTTTTGAATCATCATCTCTTGGCCTTGGTTTGACGTCACAGCACATTTTTCTCTTTGAAAGACGCCAAGCCTCTCCACTACCAAAAGCAAATGCAATGGCTCTCGATGCCGTTGCATGCACAGCGCTGGGAAAAACAGTAAAATCTCCGCTCGTCACCTGAGAGCAAGCATGAAAGCAAATGTTAAAAACCAAAGGAGAGGAAGAGATTCTCGTTCAGGGTTTCATGTTTAAAATCATCAACGTGCTTGGAGAGAAAAAAGAGACCGAAGCTGCAAAAAAAAGAGACCGAAGCAGCAAAAAAGCATCAAAGCGCATTCCCCCCCGACGTGTTGAACAAAAGACAAAAGTAAAATAGGTCAAAACCTTACGAAGGAGAGATATTTTCTCAGAGCTGTAAACACAAAGAGAGAAGAAGAACGAAGAGAAGAGAGCCTCAAACTAACGAAATGAATTTGAAATCAAATCGTATCTCTTTTCTCTTCTCACCTTTTTTCTTAACAAAAAGATGAAGAAAGAGCTCGAGTACTAGTTAGCTGAAGTCAGTTCATTTACGTCAGATTCATCTGCCCATGCATGGGATCTTGGCGGTAGCAGCAGCAGTCATTCCTTTTTTGTTGTCTCGCGTGCAGCAGAGTGAGTCATCCTCCTCTTTTTTTTAATGGGAAGAAAATCGACTTTGCCAAGCGCTTCTAGTTCTCGAGCGAGGCAGCCAGCATGGCGCGGTGCATACGCAGGCGGCGTCCCGAGGCGGTGCCGTTGGTGACGTTGCCGCCCGTGACCGTTTTGCCGTCGATCGTGAAGGTGGTACCGGGGCTGAAGGGCGGCGAGTTGTTCGATCCCTGCGGCGTCGGGGTCACGATGGTCGTGAAAGTCCCGCCGACGAGGCCCGGGGCCGTCGCGTTGCTGCTCTGGGCCAGGCGGCGGCGTCCCGTCGTTGAGCCCGTCGAGCAGGTCCCGCCGAGCGCGCCGACGGCCTTGCCCGCGCGGCCGATGTAGGCCGAGAGGCCGTTTTTGGTGCCACAGTAGGTCGACGTGGACGTGCCGGAGATACCGTTGGTGACGATGAACTGGAGCCCGGCGATGATGGCGTTCGGGCCGAGGATGACCTGGACGGCAGGGGAGAGAGTGGGAAGGAGAGAGGGAAGAGAAGGAGACGGTCGAGGTTGAGAAAGCGTGGGGGATGGTCGAGGTAAAGAGAAACAAAGAGAAGAGTCCGGTCGAGAAACAGTAAAAAAGGAAAACGACCCCTCCCCTCCTAACCTTGATGTTGGAGAGGTAGTTGGTGCCGATCTTGACGTTGACGACGCGGCTGGACGACTTGCACACGACTGCGCTTCCGTACTGCAGGCCGACGACCGAGCCGTCGTCGCCGACAAAGCACTTGATCTCCCCGGAGAGCGCCGGGCCAGCGGTTGCGACAAGCGTGGCGCTGGAGCCCATCAAACGGCGCCAGGCCGTAATGGTGGCGTTGTCGTATTTCTTCGAGAGCGCGGCGTCGAGCAGCGAGCTGATGGCGGCGTTGTCCGTGGCGGCGGTCGCCATGGCCGTCGACACGCCGACGAGCTTCTCGGAGCCGATGAAGAAGGGCGTCGCGTTGTCTTCGGAGACGATGAACTTGACGTTCGCTGTGGCGGAGGCGACCGAGGCTGTGGCCGAGGCGACCGAGGCCGACAGGGCCACGAGGGCAGCCGTGGCAAGGGCGAAGAAGGACAGCTAGGGGGGGGAGAAGAGAGGAGTCGGTGGTGATTGCTTTCGGTGAGTAATGAGTACGCTCGGGGACGAAGGAAAAAAGGACAAGCGATCTGCATTAGGAAAGCTAAAAGTGGCGCAGCAGTTACGGATTGTGGACCTCGAGGTTTTTTCCGTCCTTCTCGTCTTGGAGAAGGTGTGCCTTGGAGACTTGTCTCTGTTCATTCAACACCGTGGGGCGCGCCGCTTCACGGACAAGGACTTGAGGCAAAAAGGGCTTTACCTTCATGGCGATGTGATAAAAAAAGAACCAGAGAAGGTGGTAGGCGGGATAATGAGGAGAAAGAAAAGAGATTATAACTGCATGGCGACTTTTTTTCCTTTTCGAAATGTGGTCGCGAAAAAGAAAAAAAAATTGAACCATAAAAAGGTTCCAAAGCTGTAACAATATCCTGAAAAAAGAAACGCAGAGCACTTCAACTGCCGACGGCCCTTCCGCTTGACTGGCAAAATCAGCATGCATTCTTTCAAGCAGTGTTCCCCACGGGAAACCTCGTTACTCCAATGGTTAGGAGTGGTGGATCGACATCTTACTTACAGGAGCGTCTAAATTTCATTCGGTTTCGATTTCGGTCTGCTGAGTTCCGCTTTCCATGTCCTGCAAACAAACGACAGCAAGTCTTGCAAATTCTCCTGGGGAGACTTTTCTTGAACGAGGATCGCGGCGTTTCTCGGAAAGACCAAAGGATGCTCCCTGACGACATCCATGTGGCCCTTGCGTTCTTCGTTCTTCACGCTGTACCAGTATGTCTCCTCGGCAAGCACTGATTCGTTTAGAGGCAAACCTGAAATAATTTTGTCGAACATTTCCTTTTTGTGAAACCCAAAAGAGCCTGAGTCCATGCTTGTCTGCGATCGAGCGTAGAGCCGAAACGTCCGCTGGGAGACCGTAGAGGTCGACGGCCAGGATGGCGCGCGTTTTCGGAGTGATGGCCTTTTCTACGAGAGCAGGAGCAAAGCCGGCCATGGTGACGCCCAAAACCGTCGCGATGTAGGTGTTTGCCGGCACGATGATTTCGCAAAGGGCGGCGCTTTCGCCTGGAGTCTGTTCGCGGCCATCGTCGCCGCATCTGCTGCCGTCGCCTGCTTCGAGGAAAGCTCCGCGAAGCATCAGCGTCAGCGCATCCAGCCCGCTCGCGACGCCGACGGCATGGTCGGTCTCGCAGTACCTCGCCCATTCGGCTTCAAAGAGGGCAACGTCAGGACCGTGGACGTAGTGTCCAGAGGAGATGACGCGCTCGCAAGCAGAGACGAGCCTGGACTGAAGTTTCGAGGGGTGGCGCAAGTCGAGAAAGGCAATCTCGTCTCGATTTCTTTTTTGTTGCGCCTCTTTGGTCTTCCTGGTCGAACCTGCTTCGGGGGCAGCAGTTCCCTTCATGAGGCCGGCTTCGTCCTCGGGAACGACGGTGACGGTCGCCGTGGCGCCGGCTGGCTGGTTGACCAGGCTGCGAAACTCAGAGTAATCGCGCACGTACTGCGACTCGTCGTATTCCTCTGAAGCCAACACGAGGAGCACGCTTCCTGGTTCCACATATTCCTGGTCGCTCCAGACCAATTGATCGAGGAAGAGGCCCTCGTCAGGCGAAGACAAGGAAACGGGCGCCCGTTTCCCTCCCGTTGTCGAACGACACGAGTACGGCTCCCTTGACGCACACGAGGCATTGGAGCACGCGACGGTGCGCATGCGCGCCGCGTCTGCACCCTGTCGGGATGTCATGCACGAGGAAAAAACGTTTGACTGGAAATGGTATGTGGTCACCGAGCTGACCAAAAGTGAGACTTCCTCCGCGCTTGGCATCGGAAAAAGTCGAAAAGGAAATCAGCTGCGACCCTTGAGTCATGACGGACTGGTGCTGCGACATCTTCTCTGTACGAGCGAAATGCGGAGATTCTGAAGAGGAAGATAAGGAAAAAGAAAAGGATAGCAATGGGAAAGGAAAAAGTGCTCGTGAGAGCCAGGTAAAGGAGAGAAATGAGCGGAACAAGGGAGAAGAGGGGCGATAGGTTAGAAGGACTCTATTTTTTTGACTGACAAAACGTATTATTGCGGTTTATCTTTCTTTTTTTTTGCCCGAGCACGCAGGTCGAGCAAATTTTTGCTTTTATTTATTCGCACTCTTCAATCTATTGAGTGCAACAATGCATACCGCGAGTGCTTCCAAACATCGCGCTTATGAGGTGCCGCGACACTACGTAATTGGGAGCTCCCCCCTCAGAGGGGAAAAATCTGCGCATGACAAATACAGGCTGTATTTGCATCCACGGCGGCATATAGGGACACCAATCCAACTATTTCTTCGATCTCTCTTTTCTTTTTACTTTACATTTCATGGACTGCGGTCGCAGAATGATGTAGAAACAGCAGGGGTCCAAGCACGCCCTAGCAGTAACAAAAGTATATCTTGTTGAATCCCTTTCTATTCTTTATTCAATTGTACCCTTAGTACCATTACTAACAGCAAAACGTATCGACGCCAGCATAGCATCCATTATCATCATCCAGTATTCATAATGACGAGGAAAACATTTCGAAAGTTTTCTGTAAAATATTTCCTCCAATATCTCTTTTTTTGCAAACAGCTTCATCATTTTCTTTTACATCCGCTCTGAATCTTCGTTTTTCCGACCTCCGTCTCCAATCTTCGTCACTTTTTTAAACGCGCTGGATTGCGAGAATACGCATGAAGCTCGGCAGCAGCCTCGAGCCACCACTGCCTTACAAGGAGTTCTTGCTTTATTTTGTCATCATCGCCTGTATCGGAAGCTTCGTCCAATGCGTTTGGTGAGGAAGGAATCAGCACGGCCAGCCTGTCGATGACTGTGACGAGCTTGTACCGCTTGAGGATTGGGGCGTGGTACTCCTCCTTCCTCTGAGTCCAGTCGTGAATCAACAGCACCCCTCGGGAGTGATCAAGGTGCCAAAGTGCCTTTAAGGCGCAGGCGACGCGAAAGCGTCCGTCGACGAGAACGACGGTGAAGGTGTTGGTTGACAAAGTAAGGACTTTTTCTCCTCCGTCTCCGTCGGCCGTGCTTTGGGTTACTTCTTCCTTCAAAAGGGAGGAAGGCCACCGAGACGATGCCAAAAAGGCCCTTTTACTCCTCGTCGACCTCGCGCGATGACCTTTTTGTAATGCAAGGGATGGCATTAACGACACCATCGCAGCATCAGCCTCATCAAGGGCAGAAAGGTAGCGCGAAAAGTTTTCAGGGTTTGCGTCCCCCGTCGGCGTCCCAAACGCACCTGTCGGTCCTGTATCCACACAGACGTACGTCAGAACGTTGTTTTGTATCCAGAAGTCGACGTCGGCGCTCGCGAGCATCTCGTCGCACCACGCCTTCTGGTTCTCGATGGAGACAGCCTGGTGTGCCAGGGGAGCCACAAGGGTTGTTGAAGCGCCGGAACCCCATTCAACGTACATGCTGTCCCGTGCATAGTACTGCAGCGTAAGAAGCTCGGCGGCTGTGAGAAGCGGAAGACGGGGAGTCACCAATGGAACCTCGGCGTCCGTCCCGTTGCCGTCCGTCCGTGTCCGTCCGTCCGTCCCGTGCGGCGTTGCCAAAGAGAGCGCCGTGGAAATAACGGCTGCAGTCACAGATGGGGTCGGGCGCCTTTGCTGCCGCCTGTGCTGGCCGTACAGAGATGGGAGTAAAAAAGGAGGGGTCCCCAGGAGCGACTTTCCGGAGTGCGACGTCTCGAGCACTTTCGCTTGGGACTGGACAAAGGTAGCGATAAAAATTAAGATAATCAAGACAAGAAACACGAGCCAAAAAGCAAGGGCCGAGCATTTTTTGGAAAGGTCGTTAGCGGTCGCCGTGGAAGACGAAGATGATTTCAATGGCGGTGAAGACACGCCCGGAGGAATGCCCGTAACATCCTTCTCGTCGTGTTTAGTGTTTGAAGCACCCGCGCTTTGAACTCTTGGAGCAGAAAAGTGCATATTTTAGCACAGGATACGGGAATGATGATCAAGAGTACAGTAGCGACGAGAGAAAAAAGAAAGAAAACGGAGTATTTTCTTTGAGGAACAGAAGTGATCATCCTGGAAAAAAATAGGACAATGAGCCAAGGTTGCAGAAAAAACAAGTGCTTTTTCGTGTGCAAAAATTACAAAGTCGCAGCAAAATACACTTTGGGGAATGCCAGTGCGCCCAAATGTTATAATTTGCCTCGTTCGGCGCGCACAAGACGCCAAAGATGAAAGTCGACAAGGATGCAATAACAAAGTCATGCCCAGAAGCAGCGGCAATCGTCTGAAAGGGATGTCAGATCGAGACGTACGAGGAGAAGGAGCGGAGTGCCACCTTCCATTTCTAAAGGAAAGATCGGCGCTTTTTGGCTAGCACTCGACGCATGGACGTTGACGCCTTTGACGAAGAGCGCGTAGTCTCGCGGCACCTCAGAAATACGTCTGGGAAGAAACCTGGGCCTCACAAACTTTCGGGTGCGCATGAAGGACCCATCCGCAGAGTGTGCCTCGTCCTCTTGCTCCTGCTCGTGCTCGTGCTTCTCCTTGTGCCCTCTCTTTTTCGATCGCAGAGGGAGGGCCACCGTATCTGCCGGAGTAGAAGTCTGCAAGATCATCATATACTGTCGTTTCGTAAGAAAGCCTCTTGGCTATCTCTCAAATGAGACTGGCATGAAGGAGTCGTAACAGCGACTCTTTATCAATCAAGCAGAGAGCGCCGGCACGAACGTCGCAGGGAGCAGCGGCCTCTTCTCGTTGAGCTCCGAGGCGTCGTTGCTGTCTCCGTCTGCAGCAGCAGGGAGAGCGGGAATAAGTTTTTGAAAAAGAGACGCGGGATTAAGCTAACTCTTTTGCTAAGAGGCAAAGGGCTCGCGAAATGTAAAGTAAAGTCATTAAGTCTACAATATGGATGGGACCGTACTGAAAATAATGTCGATTCTTTATTTAAAATGTTGTCGCACGCGCGCAGAGGAAAAGTCGTCTCGGATCTGTGTGTGGGCACCTTGCGAAAGACGTGCCCTTTTTCCTTTCCTTTTTCTGTTTTCTTTCTCGTCGCTTGCAGCTGTTGGCAAGAAGCATGAAGGGGGTCAGAAGGGGGAGAAGAAGGTAAACATTATTGTTCTTTATCTTGCAAATTAATTCAAGCGATGGAGTTTCTCCAAACCTTAGCCTTGGGAGGGGCTGTGCCGCTTCCTCAGCACGTGTACTCGGCTAAGTGAACGAGAAATTTTGGGAACAGATAACGGAGAGAGATCTCCGGGCTCTCAGAGCTTACGCCACATTTTAACTCCTCCTTCCAGGTGCCCCACAAACTCTAAACCATCCAATGCCTCTGCCATGGGCACGCTAGCGCGCTGATGGATCGCCAGGGGGTCATCAATGGCGTTATCAAACGGCAAGCTCTCAAAGAAAAGACCGCCGCGGCGCAGCAGGCCCGCCAAGTGCTTGGCGGTGACGTGGTAATCTGGAATGTGCTCCAGTACGTCCACGGCTAAAACGGCGCCGTAGCTCGCTTCTGGGATGGACTTGTACGCGTGGAAACGGTACTCTCCGTCGACTTCAGCGTAGGGCGAAACCATTTTCACCAGGTCTTGCAGGCCCCGCCGCAAGACCCGGAACTCGGCAAACGCAAACTCCTGGACACCGATGCCAAAGTAATGGCACGAGATGTTTTTGGCTGCCAGTCCAAGCACAGTATTTCCAACGCCACCGGAGTAGTCCAGAACGGGGCCATTCTCCATTTCAAGGTGATTGATGATCGCGCTCTCCTGTGGATGCAAAAGCAGCATGCTTAGGGGCTCGCTCCAAGAGCAGATGCATATTCATTCTGTATAGAAGTACCATGCACAGATTTGGAGCCGAATGGTACTTGCAAAGATTGCTCTGAAGAGCAGCTAGAGACACTGGAGAACTTTCCACTGGCACTTCACGCAACTTGGTATTACTTTAGTGATGGTGGGGCTAGGTACGAAGATTTGTTGAGGATGCTCCAGAAGTCGGTTTGTTGACCAAAAGGTACTACTGATGGATTCAGTGGAGGAAATTCAGTATTCGTTGGCATTAGAAAACATGGCTTAGTTATCAGGGAGTATTATTAAAGCAGTATGTGCTGGGGAAACCAACCTGGCCCAGCTAACACACAGTAGAAAGCAGCAACATAGCACTCCCTCCACCACAGCTGTCTGCAGAGAGGAGATGCATGATATTTAGCCGACAGGAGCGTCGCACCAGTGAGGATTTTCAGTAGCTGAAATTTGCCAAATTTGGCTGAAATCAGTTCCAGCCATGGCTTGAAATTTTGGCTGAGGTTCAGCCATGGCCTTTTCAGTAGCCAGCTGAAATCACTTGGCTGAAATGCATTTTAGCCTGAGATGGTTTTCAGTAGAAACCAGCTCATTCCAACTCATGAGCAAGCGGTGACGGGCGATATCTTTGCCAGTGAGGCAACCTAATAGGTCAAGATGGCATCTTACATGAATATATGAGGTGCTAGATAGCTATACAATCTTCATGGCACTATCAGTCACCAATAAAACGTTTTCATTTCAAAATCACTTACCATTGTAGCCATTTCTCGCGCAGAAAAGTGCTGGTTGGGCTATTTGATGCCTTCAACCACTTGTAATCATGCCATATATCAACAATTGTTATATTATGTAAAGTATAACGAAGCAGAGGCGAAAAGGCAAGGATAGCAGAAAGTCAGTTGGGAGGCTCCAAAAATGGAAATCCTCAATCATCCTCAAAGAAATTTCTATATTCACTACCAAAGCCTACATAGTCGCAATATGTCAGATCTAATGGGGGGGGGGGGAGATATTACATTGCCATTTGGGTGTCAGTACTTGTAGCTACTGATCTGCTATCTGAGAATCATCAAAGAGATAGATCTTCATCTGAATACAGTCTGCCTCAATACCTTCTGAAAGAAGAAGATGTCGATAGCGGGTTATTAGAAGACATTGCATTGCACTTGAGCAAGGACTATCGTGCGTGGGATTGGAAAGGATGTCAGGAGAGAGGGAACTCGAATCGATCAACTCTTCCGTCGGGCCCACCGTACCCGTCCGCAAGCTCTCGAGGAAAATGCACTGCCCGACCACCTGGCTGCGCCTGCTGAGCTCGTGCCCCGCCAACGACTGGCCTCCGCCTCGAACCGCGCCAGACACCTTCCAAGGCGCGTACACGATGAGAATCGTGCCGCCGTCTCCGACTTCTACTTCAGCCAGCGGTACAGCGGCGGCGACGCGATGGCTCCTCACTGGTCCTCCGCGGACCTCGACGCGCGCATCGCTGCTTCTTCGCTCGAAGAGTCCATGCAGGGCATCTATTCGTGCGGCATGGACGAGGCGCGCTACGTCGACCACGCGATCGCCCGGCACGCAAAAGACTCGATAAGGGGGGCGCGTCGGCGTCGTGTGGGGCTCGGAGCTCCCTTGGGTCGAGGTGCTCCTGGCTCGTCACGGCGCCAAGCAGGTGGTGACGGTCTAGTACGGACGCATTCATGTCCAAGAGCACTCGGTGATTTCGGCGACGACGCCAAACCAGCTCGCTGCGATGATGCTGGCGCACCCCCGCTCCTTCGACTTTACCGCGACGTTCAGTTCGCTCGAGCATAGTGGGTTGGGCAGGTACGGCGATTCTCTCAATCCTTACAGAGAATCCGCAGTCATCTTGAGACAATTTTTTCGAAGTTTTTCGGGTAGCGGAAAAAAGAGGAGAGTGCCGATTACAGTCCTTTTGAATTTAACCGATCAGTGTTAACCTATCTTGATGATTTTTTGAAGAAAAATGAGAAGGAGGAGTGCAACTTCATTAAACAACCCGTGTAAATAAAATGTCTGCGACCACCACGAGTATGTTATCTTACAACTCGATCACGAAGAAATTCGTGGCCATAACGGCTGTATGAGCAAAGTAGTCACGGCGCCAGCGATTTTCAGCAAAGGACAGCGACAGCTTTCGATGCTTCGTAGAAAAGGGATGGCTGCGCCCAGATCGAACGATAGCTCCGCTGGTCAATTATTTTGTGAAACAGATGATCGATAGGAAGCTAAGTTGCAGACCACGCTCCGTGTCCTCAAACTGTGCGAGCAACGTGTCACTTCATCATGACGGCGTTGAAACATCTCGTTCCATTGTTTCTCTCAGCATAAAGCAGGTCGCGTGACTCTCGCCTGGGATCCAAAGACGCAGTACCGTGCAAGTTCAGGCATGTTCCGAGAAAAACGATATCCCAATCGGGTTTTGTCGACTCCAAATCACCGAAAAGTGCATCGAACTTTTCTTTAAATTGAAACACGGGCCTCGTGTGGTAGCGCTTGCTGATGACGCTAACGCCGTTGCTGATATTTGCGAGGAAGCGGCGGCCTCTTTCATTCGAAGAAAGAACAAGAGAAGGGCACAAATGAATGAAGCTCGAAAATTGGGTCCCAATGAACACCACACGTCGCAAGCTTTGCACCTGCTTGCCGCCTTTTTCATCAGACTTTTTTCGTACATGGCCTTCATTTCCCGTCGAACGACTCCCTCTTTCAAGCAGTGGATTGAGAAAAAATAAGGACCAGAAGGGCAGCTTCGCAACGAAAATCATAGACGCCCTTTCTCTCGCACTTTTTGTTGATCGTTTTCATTTTTTCTCTCTCCTCCTGATCGATAGATCCAGCAGCTTCGTGGCAAAAGTATAAAAAGACAGGTTTCTTCTTTGTTTTTTTTCTCTATCCACTTTTTCGCCACGGAGAGGAGGTGGAAATCTGCCTTCGTATCGTCCACATCTCGTTTGCATTTTTTTCCTTTTTTCGTTAACTTTTATTATCAGACATTCTTCGTTTCACGTGTACAACGCACAGTGAGTGCGCCATCGGTGGCGACGTAAGTCCTGGAGAGGCAGCTCAAAACTCTTCTTCTTAGTGTCCGTTTAGTGTCTTTTTCCGTACCATGTCCGTCGACACCGGCCCCGCCGTCAATGGACAAGTACAAAATATGTTTTTCTTTTCTTTGCGCTGGACGAAGCCACACAAGACTGTGAGTGCTCAAGCAAAGAATCCGGAGCTTTTCTGCCTGCTCGTGCAAGGACTCACGAGGGGATGTTTTTCCCTCTCTTTCTCTGCTTTTTTTCTTTCTGCCTTTTTCCTCCAACCATAAAAAAGGAAACAAGGAGTAACAGTTGAAAAAGAAAAGAAGAAGAAAGATGATGCATTTGCAACGGGGGTCATGAAACTGTTTTGTAGGAAAACCTGTAACAGCTTTCCTAGCTGTGCCGCTTCCTTTCTCCCTTTTTCTCATTTCAATCCGAAGTGTTGGAAAAGAAAGAAAAAAAGGAAAGGAAAAAACTCGCTACACCCACGAGTGCGCACGCAGACCTTTTTCCCTCAACGTGCGGAACACGTTGTACGAATGTGCAAGAGTATCATTGGTGTGGATAATCGGGTTTGCAGAGCCGAACCAATCGGCGTTCATCGGGGCAAACGAGACGTGGTACTCGAAGAAAAACTCGTCGACAAGCTCGAGCAGCTCCGGGTCGTTGAGAAATTCTCGAAGGATGGGCAGTTCCACCGACGGTGTGTCAATGTCGAGCTTTAATACTACAAAGTCCCCCGGCTGGGCAATTTTCTTGATGATTCTCAACGGAGAGGACGGGTCAGAAGTGCTCGACGACGCGGGCCAGTTGAAATACTGGTACTTGTGCCACAGTTCTTGGGGCAGGTCGGTGAAAATGTCAGCTGCAGGTGTCGGGTTTGCCTCCCAAAGGAGAAGGCGGTCAAACTCAAGCCCGTGCCGCTTGTAGGTCTCGTAAAACCAAGACTGGCTCGGCCCTCCATCGCCCGTATTCCAAGTGCTAGCACCGAGGTCGACGTATATGTTCTGACAAGACCTTCCGGCGCACCCGCCATGAAGCTCGTGGCGCTTTGGCTCTGGGCTGAACAAGTCTTTGTTATAAGCAAGCAGCAAGTAGTCCCTGTCTACTTTGTCAGCACCGCCGTTGCACAGGGCGCGTGGGTGGCGCAAGCCGTGAGACAGAGGCTCGATCCACGTCGTTTTTTGAACGCGATCGCCGTTGCAGTCGTACGTGCTGATGAACGAAGAAAATACGGCGCTGTCGACCGGATCGGATCCCTTGCCTCGCTCCAAGTCCGCAATGGAGTCCAACCAGTGTTGTGCCTCTTTTGCAAAGGTATCCATTTGCGTGCAAAAGTCGTCAGACCATCTGTGGGCGTTGTCGAGCCATGTCTGTTCGAGCTTGGACGAATGATACTCTTTTGAGAGAAGTGAGCAGACTTTTTCTTCTTGCTTTTCGCCTTCTCGGAGTCGGGACCGAAAGGGAAAGTCTCTGGGCAATCGGCTTGCCAGAACATGATGACGAACGAGGAAGAAGGAACAGCAAGAAATGAAGAGGTTCAAAGGGAGCACCCTCATGAGTTCTGCTATTATTCCTCTTTGGTTTTGGAAGGAAAGGCGCGCGAAAGCAGAAAAAATGATGGTCGTACTCTTGATGTTGTTCTCAAACAGACAAAAAGCGCACTTTTCTTTTCGCATCTGCAAAAAAAGGGGAACGACGTTGAACGACGAAAAAAATGGGGACTGGGAGAGAAAAGAAAAGAAAACTCGCAAGAATTTTGCCGCTGAGTTGTTTTGTTTCAAAGTGTTTTTTTTGCCAGGAGTACTTACTATTTTTAAAGACAAGAACAAGGTTTTTCTTATTTGGTCCCTGAAATCGGGTGAAACGCCTTTCTGTATCGCCTGTGCGGCGGCAGAGTCCGCATGTCTAGCTTTATTCACACATTACCAGCAAAAGCATTTCTTTCCGCATGATAAGGCTTCCGCTGGCGTCGCCGTCGACGGCACAATGCCCCTCTGTTCTTGCAAAAAATAGACGCTCCAGATGCGCTTTGCCTTTTAAAGTCCTCGACGCTCTCCGCAAAGACCCGCGCCGACGTCGCAAACCACTCGGGGTACTCTCTCCCATGGCCCCACGACGTGCTCCCGAGCTCCATGTGGCCGACAATGGAAGGGTTTGTCGTGATGATGGTTAGGGGTTTGAAGGTGGAATGCGAGCTCGGATTCCCAGCACGACGCGCGACGTGAGCACCAGCACTCACCTGACGAGTAGTATCATCGCCAGCGCTAACATCGCCACCACTCGCGCCACTTCCACCACCATTACCAACCCCAACACCTTCATTACCACCACCACCACCATTACCACCATCGCCCCAACTTAAAATGCAATCGTACGAGCTCGCTTGTAAATGTTAAACACGTTGACGTACATTGCCCGAAATTTCCGATTCAATGGCGAAAACGAAGACTTTTTCTTTGCCTAGGCCTCAAAACAACTTGAAAAGGGTGGATATCCCGTCAAGATTCCACCTGTGCACTTTGCCGCGAAATTTGCTTACGAGGCGGGGAGATTGCCGAGAGTAACCTCTTTCGCGGTTCATAAGTATGCTCTATCTTCCGTCGACGAAGAAACAATTGTCGATACCTGTCCCGAAGCAGCAAAAGTCTGGCGAAGCTGTACGATGCCATCGGTCTCCGATTTCAAATTTTCAGACTCAGACAAGAGGCAGAAGAGTTTCTTGTTTTCTGATGGGCCGCTCAACGTGCAGACATTTGAAAGCGATTATTGTAACGGAAAGGCGTGCTAAGGCTATTACAGAACCTAATTTAACAAGGAGGAGGCCGACAAACGGTAGGGAAAACGCCATTGCTGTAAAAAGGACCAACAAGGTCAATTGTGAACCATGTTTCCTGGAAAGGGAGACCATCGTCCGGAAGACGACGCCAAGCAGAAGGAGGGACGAGACGTTTCTTCTCGCAATCGATGCTCTTTCTTTTCTCGACGACGACAGAGTTTGATTCCAGGGCAAAACGTGATTTCGAAAGTTTGCTTATGAAACTGGTCAGTTTTTGCAATGCTTGGTTTTCTGCTTTCCGAGCGTCCTCGCGGGTGCCGTGGACGTAAGCTTAAACGTGACGTGTGCCTTGTTTGAATCATGTCAATTTACAAAATATCACCTTATCACTCGGTTCCCGGCACCCTAGGTGAAGCGGCACAGCTAGTCTCCAAGGCAAAGGGGAGCAAAACCCCTTGCTTGGAAAAATCGTGCAGGGTTGAGATCACTAATCTACCAGCGTCGAACAGCCTTCCCTTGCTTAGTCACCTGCAACCCCCCTTGCGGACTGCTTCACTAGGGAAAAATTCAAAACTCAGGATCGTTTTCTGTTTCCTTCACGTAATGAGATTTCGCGTAAATAGATATCATCTACCACGTGTCCGGTGCCATTTCTATCAACCCACACGTCAACGTCAATGTGATCGCCGAGGTAGCGCGCTTGTTCCAGCGAATGCCACAGCCTCAGGAACGACTGTCGGCGATCCATGGTCATGATGATGATTCGCAGGTCCGGGGAGAGATCGACGCTGCCTTGCGATCGATCTCGGAAGCGCGATCGCCATCTTCTTGCCGCTGATGACGCAAATCGAATACTGCCATAATACCTGCTGCTGCCGCCGCCCTTGCTGCTGCTGCTGCTGCTACTGCTTTGGGATGCAATAGTATCAAACTCGGCGTCCACCCCGTGTGGGGCGGAATCAGTGCCGTCGGCACTGATTCCCATGCATGGACGCCCCTCAGCGCAAAAGCCAGAAACATGGACGACAAAAGCACGCCGCGCATCAACCACCGGGGAAGCAACATTCTCTGGAGCGAGCTCATCGGGCTCGTCATTGGTGCCTCCGGAACCAATGGCCTCCGAAACCAATGGCTGGAATAGTGCCAGTGGCTAGTAACACGTGCTATTTGAAGGCTCGTCCAACCGCTCGGTTGCCGAGACTCGTTTTCGTTTCCAGAAGTAAAAAAAAGACAGTGTTGATAGTAAGAATGCTTCTTCTTTCTATAAATTTCCATCACTTCTTTTCCTGGCATAAAAAAGAAAATAAAGATCTTGACTTCGTGCATTTGCGTTTTTTTTTGCGTCGAAACGTTCCCACGCTAAAAGTCTCCCTCTCAAGCTGTCCCTCTCTCTTTCGTTCTTTCCATCTCGGCCTTTCGCTGCCTCTCTTCCTTTTGTTCGTTCTGTCTCAGGCTCTCACTTTTTTTGTTGCTTTTGTTGTATTCTGTCTCCTCTGGCAGCTTCGTTCAAAGTCCAAAAGGTGTAAATACCTAGTAGGTGAATCAAAATAAAATGCAAGCTTGGGGTCATCACTATTTCTGTGCACGAACATGTTTCTGTGCACGCTCCAGTCAAAATCTTCCTGTCGCCTTTCTTCGCCTCTTTCTCTTTGTCGTTTCTCTGCCTTTCTTTTTCTCTACGTGTTTTGCATTGTCCTTTTAGTCTCAGTCTCTCATCGATAACAGCAAAAGAACCGGAACTTACATCGTGAACCGCGCGATCTCTCCCTATGACCTCTTTCAGCATTCCAACAACCCTTTATCGTCGATCGCGTCCCAGTTTTCTTGATGCCACATGTGATGCAGCAACAGGCTTTCATTAGTACATTTCGCATACGCCACGGTCGTGATGTGATCAATGTCATGAAAGCGAGGCTCGTGGATGACGTGGGCTTTGGTCCCGACAAACCACGACCCGACGATGGCGTCTTCAGGGAAGCCGTCGAGTAAATACGGATACGACTTGCACACGTACCTAGCCAGATCTCGTGTCAAGAAAAAGCCCATGCCAACAATAAAGTTGTGCGTCGAGTCGCTCTCACGGACGATGTGGTTGGAAAACTTGTACCCGATGTATGCATTATTTTTCGGGTAGACGTTTTGCAGCAGCACCACCTCTGCGAAATAGTCGACGCGAAAGTACGCGTCGTCTCCCACGCGCGCGAAATAGTCAAACACGAAATTGTCGGCGGCATACCGCATCGAGTGCATGACTTTGAGCGTGGTAGCAGAGCGGAGCTTGGGCTCGCCGTGGTCCTCGTCGGGCGCGTCGATCAGCAATATGTCTCTGTGGCTAGATGCTTCTCGCTTTATGAGATCAAGCTGTGTTTGTCCCATGTTTTCGGTGCCGATGACAAAGCGCAAAGCGGTGCGAGGTGGTAGTTGCGGTCGATGGGAACGAGCCGAAGAAAAACGAGAAGCAGATCTTGTTGTAGAAGCAGTATTAGCAGTTGCACCAGCACCACCAGCAGCGTCCAAATTCCTCATCTTCTGCTCCATCAGTCCCACGCTCTTGTGCCACTGCTTGCGGAGAGGGAAGCGCCGCGCCGTTCCCGACGCGACGTTGGGCACGGAGACAAAGACCAGCAAGTGGTTTGAGGGCGGGATGGGACGGCAGGAGGCAGAGACGTCGCCGCAGCAGTCGGAAGGTGAGCTGAGGGATGAGGACGCGACGGTTTTGAGTACGTCCAGATTGTTGCTGCGGCTATCACGAGAGATTCGAGCCCGTCTCGGTAACCTTCGTCGCTGGGAGTACGAAGAAGAAGGAGGAGATGACGAAGAATTATCCATTTTCATGACGACGAATCCGCCATGCTTCCACAGATAGATGAACACAATGGCAAGTGCTGCAGAGCCGTAAAGTAGCAGTCGAATTCTGTTTGCTCGGCTCCTCAGAATGCGTGCAGTTCCCGAAGACTGCAGCGTCATTTGTCCTACAAGCAAAAAAGGAGAGCTGAGTGAAATGAAAATGAGTAGAAAAAGAAAACAAGTCGACGAGCGACACTGCATCGCTTGCAGCAGTTTCCTGCCAGAAAAGAGCAAATGACATGAATGCAGTCGTCTTCTTTGTTTTTTGTTTTTCAATATTGCCAGAAAGGAAGAAGAATAAACTTTTTTGTTGCATTTTTATTACTGCCCTTGTGAACGATCACTTCCGTCCTTGTAGAAAGATAGACGCTGAAAATCTAACTCCGCCAAAGAAAAAGGAAGAGAAGTCTCAGCTGGCTTGTGGCACAGCGGTTCTCTCCTATTCTTTCATCTTCATCCACACGCTCTCTCTCAGCAAGAATAACGACTCCGCTTTCGTCACAGGCAGCCTGCTGTCGATGACGACACACTCGCCCGAAGACGGGAAATACAAAAAGAGAAGACTCACCTTTTTTCCGGGATGGCTTTCGTCGTTTTCAACTTCATTGTCGTCCTCGTTGTACTTATCTCCATCATCTCGAGACGGCACGATATCCCTCACAGAGCTCACGTGCGTCTTGGGGGCATTTATCGTGCTCGCGTGCTATGCGAGCCAGTCTTCGCCGTCGTCGGTCGCTCTGGGCGGTTCCTTCGGAAGCAATCTTAGTGGCGTGCGACAGCCCCTTTCTTCGTTCCGTTCACGAGCAGCAGACGAGCGTTCTTCTTCGACGTCATCTTTCACGTCTCCTTCACCGTCTGCTTTATCGGTGCGGCACCGCAAAAATTCCTTGTCTTATCATTCGGATAAAAAAAACTACCCGCGGATAGCCGCTGCGCTAACCACGAGCAAGCGCCCCGAGCTCTTCCGCAGGGCTTACCTCAGCTTCCGACTGCGCTGCCTCGAATGCGACGAAATGGTCTCGCAGTGGTTTGCCGTCGACGATGGCAGTTCCGATGAACAGCTCGAGGCGATGGAAACCGTTTCGTCAGACATAACGTGGCTGAGCAAGTACGGAAGAAACCAAACGACTGGGCACGTCTCTTCGCTCAATCGCGTGTTGGAAGAGGTCGTCGATCATTTCGATTACCTTGTGTTCCTCGAGGATGACTTTTTCTTCATCCAGGATGAAAATTACATTTCGAAAGCGTTGAATATTTTTGCCCAAAATCAGTCCATCGGCCAGGTCGTGTTCAATCGAAGATACTCTCTCACAAACACCGAGATCGAGGACAGATACCAGATCGGTGGAATCGAAGTCCGCGACCCGGCGACTGGAAATGTATCGTATATTTTACATGAATATATCGGCCCAGCGGGCTCTCCCGAGTGGAAGGCGTATTTCGAAAAGCACCCAGGGATCGGGAGCGTCCACTGGCCTCACTTTTCGCTCAATAGCGGGGTTTGGAAGCTCAAGGCGTTAAAAGAGGTCGGTCGTTTTGAAAAACGTGATGAATTTGAGTTTGCGTATGGCTCTCGATGGATGGCAAAAGGCTACGTCACTGCGTTTTTCCCAGGGAAATACAGCATTCATTTGGGGAAGCCACTGCCCAACTCGGCTATTTCTTCAGAGGTGCTGGACGCGATGTTTGCAGGACAGGGGCTGAGGCATTCCGTGGCACAGACGGCCAGCGCCTACGACTTGAATGGGGTGATTCGCTGACTTGTTTTGAGCTATTCATATTTCTGGTTGACTAAGTGTAGAGAAAAAACAAAGCACTTGCCTTTTTGCAATGAAGTGCTAGTAAAAAGCACAGAGACGCAAAAATGAATTGTTTTTTTGTTCTTTACCGAAGAACAAGCAATGAAAAACACAAGTCGCGCACATTTTGCTTCGAAGACCTTGAAAGGGAAAAAATTTGAAGGAGAATCGGTTGCCGTTGCAGTTGTGCTGCAGCCGCCGACTACAGGGAAAATGACCCGCGCATCGTTTCCAAGGGCTGCAACTATCTCCTTTCTCTGTTGCGCAGCGTTGGCCGTTCCTTCGCTTGTCCAAGCTTCATCAATTGCGATCATTTCAGAGCCAGATGACAGGAGCGACGCCATTTCCAAAGTGATCGGAGCTTTGTGCGAGAAGAAAAGAGGCGCCCATGATGAGGAAGGCGATGCTCAAGGCTTTTGCCGCCACTTTCAAAACGCAGTCGAGGTCTCGTCCATTCTCGCACGGAGCCCGGGGGCGTTCGATGCAATCATCACCGAGGTATGTTGGTGCAATTTTGTTGGCGCGTTTTCTTTCTTATCTCCCTCACGCTCGTTGTCTTTTATCTCTCTCTCCGTTTTCATCAGCCTCACCGTCTCCTATTTCACATTTTCGCAACAGGACCGCGACCATGCAATGCACGTCGCAGATTTCGCCGCGCGCGCCGGCGTCCCCGTGGTGCGCTTGGCTTACCGTATTGAAGACATCGACCCTGCGTTCGAGAGGCCCGCAGTGCTCGTCCTCGAGGCTTCGCCTCCTGAAGAATCGCAAAACTACGCGCTGAAATCGATTCCGTACTTCACGACGGAAAAAATCGAAGAGCTTTCTGGAGAGGCTCTGGCGACACTTTTGCGATCGATGCTGGGTATTTCAACTGATGTTGTAGATGCTCTTGTCTCCTCGTCGTCGTCATCCACAGCTCGCCAGCCCGCGTTCACCTGCCTGAACCGCAGCTTCACGGAGACCATGCAGCATCCTTCCACCGTTCTATCTGACGACGCCGACAGCGCCCCACTGGGCCTCACGATGATCGTCAAGGACGAAGCAGGCACCATCGGAGAGACGGTGCGCTCTGCGGCTCCGCACATCGACTACTGGACGATCATGGACACTGGCTCGACAGATGGCACGCAAGATGTGATTCGCGGCAATTTCAGCACGATTCCAGGCCAGCTGATCGAACACCCTTTCAGCGACTTTGCGACCACCAGGAACGACGCCCTCAGGGCACACGGAGCACGCACGGCGTACACCTTCATGCCCGACGCCGACTTCACCTTTGAAAACATGTGGCGCCTTCGCATGATCGCCTGGCGCCTGGAGCAAGAGTGTCGCTTCTGGAGCGCACACATCTGCGGCAAGAGCATGCGCGTGATTCGAAAGACGATAGACATGGAGCTGCAGATGCAGGTGGTTTTCCCAACGTCGCAGCACGACGACGCCTTAGGAAGTCTCGACGGCTGGCATTATTCCTACCCAGTCCACGAGGTCTCTGCGTTGGGACGAGACAACGCTGGAGAGTACATCGTCGTCCCCGGCGACAATTTCAAAATGCGGTTTATGGACGGTAAAGTCTTCCACACGAAATCGGAACAGCGCTGGCGTGACTTTGACATTCGGATTCTTGAAGCCGAGAAGCTGAAAAGACCCAACGACACGCGTGTGAGTTTCTACCTTGCGAGGACCTACAACCAAGTGGGCGACAACGAGCTCGCGCTGGCCGAATTTCAGAGGCGTATCGACTTGGGCGGGTGGTATGAAGAAGTCTTCCACTCTCTTTTAGATCAAGGTCGGATCTTGACGAGGATGGGCCGCGACCCGACGTCGAAATTTAAAGAGGCGTTCGAGCTCGTCCCAAACCGCGCAGAACCCCTATACGAGCTCGCAGCATGGGAACAAAGGCAAGTAAACGCCTGCGACAGAGAAAAAGAGGGATTGTGGCTGGAAGCTTGCCGTTTCCAGCACCGCGCTCTCGGCTTCACCTACGCTAAGCACGCCGCAGCACTTCCTTACCCGAGTCATAGCACTTTGTTTCTTTTGTCACGAGTTTACGAACGCGACGCGGCACTGCAGCTGGTTGTCCACGGATACTTTTTGGCGGACTTGGCCGCGGACGTGTTTCGCCGGGGTAAAAACGCCAACGACCGGCTTGTTTCTCGCTTCCCCGGAGTCGAGCCGCACGCGTCAAATCTCGAATGGTATGAAAAACTCGAGCAAAAGATTAAAAGAGAGTTGGCCACTGCTGCTGTCGTTGCTGACGACGATGCTGCTGCTGCTGCTGGAGCGGAAGAGGATTGAAAAAAAGGGCGGGAAGAGAAGGGCACGGCACTTTCGGGGACGGAAGCGGAATCGTCGCGTCAATGATCTCTTTCTTTTCCTGTGCTTTTTCCTCGTTTCCTGTGCAAAAAATAAAATAAAAAAGAGGGGGAAAAGTTTGTTTCGTGGAAAAGATGCAACTTGTCCTGTTTTCTTTGCTTTTTCATCCAAAGCCCTAAACGGATTTTAAAAAAGTCCTTGGGTGAAACTTCATACGAACTTACACTTGCAATTCAATGCCCTAGAAATTTCCGACTTTTTGTCTTTTAGGGCATGAAAATAGAAAAGGAAAGACATATTCTTCATAGGAACTTTCCCCCGAAGTTTCACTTGCGATCATCAATGAGCGATCACACGGTGGGGGAAAAGAGAGAAAAGAAAGAAAGAAATATCACCCCTCTCTTGAAGGGTGGCACAAGATCACCCTTCAAGAAAGCTGTGCCGCGGCACAGCGGGTCTCGCGGTTTTTGTTTGAGAAGAGGCCTCACTCTTTTTCAGTGCAAAGAAGCCCGCTCGTCAAAAAACTCACGAGCAAAGCTACTAGGTGATAAATACCGGGATCAGGCATCTGGTAGGTGGGGCGCGAGAGTGGAAAAGGGACGAAAAACGTAGGGGGAGAGAAAAGAGAAGAGGTGGAGGTAGTATCCAGGGGAGAGGCGGAGCTGAAGGGAGTCTTTGATTGTTGAGCTTCGAGAGATGGGTCCTTTTTTGTTTTTTATTCCTTTTTCTTTGCATCGAAAAAACGAAGATATTGTGAATAGTCATATTGCCCGTGACGAAAATCCCGTACAACTTCCTCATTGCTTCCGTTCCGAACGGAGGCAATCGATCTTGTATTCCAGCGGCTCGCCCATTTCTCTCTTGCCAACGCTTATCGAAATATTGCCGCCCGCATTGAAACACGAGGAGCACGCCGAAGTGCCTAGTATTCGAGGAGACTGCAGTGCGATGCTGGAAGGGTGTTTCCGGATGAAACGCAGGTCCATCGCGGCGTATTCGAAGAGAGTTTCGTCTGTCCGTTCGTTAGAAGCAGCGTCGTTACCGGTTCCGCCTGTGTCATCATTGCGGCCGTCATCTATCATGCATTCAGACAAGGTGCGCTCCAAGTCCCACGCGTCGACGTTGAAGAATCGGTGCAAAAAGAACGGATGCGAAGCGTGTCGTCGGTCGGTGTCCACTTGCATCAGCCCGTGTCCCGCGTATTTCGTAGAGACGTGGTGGATAAGGGCCCTTCGGAAGGAAGATAACGGCACGGCGAACGAAAAATGTGGACGTAGCCAGAAAGTTGCAAAATGCACTCGCACGTTATTGGGGCAGTCGTTGACCTCATCAAGCCACCTCGACTCCCGCACATGAGAGAGAAGCATATCTCGCGGCAGGAGCCACATGGCCATGTAAGGATTTGGGAGGCGGATGAACTCGGTGCCTTTTTTCGTGGTGGTGTGCGATGCTGGCAGCGCACTCCGGACGCGGGAAGTCTTCATGAACGATAACGGGCTTGTGAGCCGTTCCCGAGGATGCCTCCCGCCAACGTCCTTGCGCCGGCGTTGTCGTCGTCGGCGGGACAACAGAGAAGCTACGTCGCCTCGAGAGCGGTACCTGAAGATGGAGCTTTGTTCCCGATCTCTATGTTCGTCTTCCAAGGTTTCTACTTCGTCGTCATCGTCAGAAAGCTCATCAAGCTCGACTTCCTCGCTATCAAGATGACAGCCACTCCGCGTCGCCACCTTCGCGGTCGCGCTCGCTACTTCCATGCGGTACAGGCTCAACGGCAGGGGGTACTCGTCGAGCAGCAGGGCATCTCTCCTGAGGCCCAGCGGGCGAACCGACGCCACCTCGTACCGCATCAGATGCGGCAGAGTGCCCTTCGGGGCCAGCAATCTCGTCCACTTTTGAAGATAACGAACGTGCGAGTGCGTCAGCGCCAGGTCATCCTCGGTGTACAAGAACCAGTCGTATTCGTCGATTTTCTCGGCGACCAGGTAGCGGTGCATCCCCGCGATGTTGAGCGTGACATTTTTGTCGTACTCGAGCACGGCGACAGGCAGAGGAGCGCTCAACCTCTGGCAGAAGAAACGCTGCTTGCTGTCGAGGACATAGGGTGCGAGCTCGTGGGAAGTCGTGTAGAGCACGACGTGGACTTCATCCCCGCGCTCGCACCAGGACGTCAGCGTCTGCAGGGTGTTGATGACATGTGACTCTGACGCGTTAAAGTAGTAGGCATTGAGCATGAACAGCATGCGCCTTTCTCGTTGTACAGGCCGCGGGAGTATGAGCTCTCCGGAGGAGAGCTCCAGGGAGCTCGTGTCGATGCCATCAAAAGCAGCAGTATGTTTGGCACTCCCGGTGGAAGCAACAGCTACAGAAGCATCAGAAGAAGAAGAAGGAACAACAGCAGCAACAGCAGCAGCAGCAGCAGCACTACCAGCACCGGGGTGGACTTTTGTGGGCTTCCATTTGGGGACATGAAGATGCGGGGATCGCTGCATTCCATCGATTGGATCGCCGAGAAGCGCGCTGTCGGGCGAAGCGGTCGCGCCACGTATGAGAGCAGCAAAGGAAATCAGCCAGATACACCAGAGAAATGGCAGGAGCGAATTCGAAGCGGCGACGAGGACGAGAGCACGCGGACGCTTTTCGCTCCGTTGCCTTTTTCGTCGATAAGTGAAACCACCTCTCGACGACATCCGGGAAGCAGAAGGAGTCGGTCGACGTGAGGACACTGAATGACACGCTTCTTTAAATATCACTCTGTTCTGAATGGTCGAAGAAGTAGAAGGACCTGAGTTGTGGCAAAGTAAAGAAACAAGGAGAATAAATTTTGCCGCAGCAAAATTCATTAATTGAATTTTGCGAAATACTTTCGTCATCTAACAAATCAGGAAATTATTGTCAAAAAATGGGCATTTTCCGGTATATCCCCGGAGACATTTTCTTCTCGGCGCAATCGACTCGAGAACTTGTAACTCGCGGTCTTGATTATATTCTGCTGTTGCTACTGCTTCTGCATTGCTGTTGTTGCTGCTGCACTTGCTGCTGCTGGCTGCACTTGCTGTTGCTGCACGTGCTGCTGCACTTGCAGCTGCTGTGCCCATCCAGCCGCGACAAGCACTTGCTTCACACCGTCTCTCTTCTCTCTCTTGCTCGAAATTTTCTCCCGGTCTATGTTCTCTTTCTCGCAACCCCCTTCACTTTTCTTTTACAATAACGCCCACTGCCGTAGCTCTTCTCCCTATCAAGCCTCCACGCGGTAGTCGAGCAGGCTCGCGTACTTGCGCAATAGGTGATACGTGTAGCTGACCGCAAAGTCCGACGTGTCGAACGCCTCTGCGTATGCCTGCGTGCGACGTATCATCCTTCGCACGTCGCGCTCA
>Ga0210003_1000575_pt1 | contig 33184 bp, 27 predicted proteins | sample LantaG_FD_182804 | JGI IMG/M metagenome (GOLD analysis project Ga0210003, IMG submission 182804) | Deep subsurface microbial communities from Baltic Sea to uncover new lineages of life (NeLLi) - Landsort_02402 metaG (SPAdes) (version 2) | ecosystem: Environmental > Aquatic > Marine > Oceanic >...
AGAGAGAGAGAGAGAGAGAGAGAGAGAGAGAGAGAGAGAGAGAGAGAGAGAAGTGAGCCTTTTTCTTTTTCGTCGTCGTCGTCGTTTTTCTTTCTTTCTCTCTCTCTCTTTCTTCAAAACTCGAAAAAAAAAAAACTTTTCAACTCTCACCGAAGACGAACGCGCGAGAGGTTCCCGGGATCACGGTCACCGAGTGCCCTCCCCTCGGAGGAGGAGGGGAAGCCCCCTCGGCGACGCTCGTGGGCACCAGGCTCCACCGCGCGGAAGAGGAAGACGAAGAAGGTTCGAGTTTCCACACCTCCATCTCGGTCGGCGGCGGCCCGCCGCGCCCGCTCTTCGGGGCGTGCCCTCCAATCGCAAGCAGGCACGCCGGCTTCCCCGAGCCCGGTCTCTTCCAAGGGAGCAAACAGAGACCCGCGCGGGGCGGCAGAGAACCTGAATTCGAAGAAGAGGAAGAGGAAGTCGAAGTCGAAGGGAACAGGTTTGTCCAGCGGAGCGTCTCGAGGTCGAGCGCCCACGAGTCGGAGAGCATGCGGCCCCCTGCCCGGCTGCCTCCCACCACGAAGAGCGCGCGGCCCAGCAGGGCGGCTGCGTGCTCATAGCGAGGGCACGGGGTGGAAGAAGTAGAGGCGGAAGAGGTAGAGGAGTCGGGAGTGGTGGATAGGGAGACCCATCGACCGAGGTCCTCGTCTTCCTCTTCATTTCCTCCTCCTTCTCCTTTCCTATTCCCTGCTTCTTCTCCGACTCCTCCTCCTCTTCCCACCATCGCCCCGCTGCTCCCGACGGCGCCGACGGCCCTCCACCACCCGGGCGCCTCCTCGTCCAGCACGCGCACGTAGAGCCGCATCGCCTCGGTCTCGGGCATGTCGCCCAGCTCGCGCCACGCCGCCTCTTCCGGCGACGAGGAAGCGCCGGCGACGGCAGAGACGGCAGCAGTCAGGCCACCCCATCTCCTGCTGCCGCCGCCGGTCTCCTCCCCCTGCTGCCGGCGGTGGGGTCCCTTGGTGGCCTGGGAGTGGAGCGCTCCCAAGGCGAGCCAGGCGTCGTCGGAGAGGAGGTCGGAGCCTGTTGTTTTTGGTCGTGGTTTTGAGGAAGAGGAAGGAAGAGGAGGTCGGGGTTGTGTAAGAGAGGGAGAGAGAGAAGGAAGAGTGAGCGAGCGAGGAGAGGCGCGATGGCCGCTCTTTCGGCGACATCGATTGCTCTCTCGACTGTTTCCTTGAATCTCTCTCTTTCTCTACTTCTCCACTCGGCTCCATCTCTCACCGTGCGGCAGGCCCTCGACGAAGGACCGCGCGGCGTGGAACTTTTCCGGGAAGGGCAGCAGGCACGCGCCGCCGCCTCCGGGGGCTCTTTCTGCGACGGCCATTGTTTTTTTTTGTTGAAAGTAAGCGAAGAAAACAGTCGACGTCGAAAAAAAAAAACACAAAAGCTCGTCGTTGACGATCGGCCATCGAGCGAACAAAAACTTAACATCGAAAAAAAAGAAAAAGCCATGAGACAGGACGAGCGCCTGTCGCTCTCCGCTTCTCTCTCCGGCGACGAGGAAAACGCCGACAATGACGACGACGTGCGCACTGCAGGAGCAGTAGGAGCAGAAGGAGCGGGAGCAGTGGTCCCGCGACAGAAGAAGAGGGCGAGGAGGTCTTCTCTTTCCATCGAGTCGAGCAAGAGCGACGGCGACGAGCGCCGCGCCGGCGCCGGCGGGGAGGCCTCCTCCCCTCCCTCCCGCAACGACGACGACGACAGCCGCCGCCGCCGAGGCCGAGGCCGAGGCCGAGGCCGCTCTCCTCCTCCGAGGAGGCCCTTCTGCCCTCCCTCCCCTCTCCCCCCCAAGAGGAGCAGGTCCAAGGACCCCCAGGTTTGGTACCAGAACGCGAGCAACGCCCCGCGGGAGGTCCAGGAGCTGAACGCCGGGCGGGGGAGGGGGCCGCTGCTCCCTCGTTCGGCGGCGGCGGCGGCGGCGGCGACGACAAAGGGCGGCGGGAGCGACGGAGGCGGCGGCGGGAAGCGACGGGGGCGACACCGCGCAGGCAGGAAGCTCAGGGAAAGGCAGCAGCGGCAGCAGCGGGAGAGCCGCGGGCGGAGCAGGGACCGGGGCGGCGGCGAAGGCTTCGGTGGAGGCTTCGGCGGCGGAAGCAACTGCAGGAGGAGCAGGAGCAGGGAGCGGCGCCGCTCCCGCTCCCGTTCTCGCTCCCGCTCCCGTTCTCGCTCGAGGGATGGCGGCGGCAGGGGCTGCGGGAACCTCCGCCGCCGCTCTCGCTCGAGGTCGCGCTCTCGCTCTCGCTCGAGGGAAGAGGCGGAGAGGAGGCGGGGCGAGCAGCGTGGCGGGCGGGCCACCGAGGGGCGAGGCAACAACGGCAACGGCAACGAAGACAAGGACAATAATGCAGGAAGAGGCCTGCCGCCGCCTCTCCCTCGCGAGCCGTCGCCGTCGGGATCGGATTCAAAGCGCTGGGATTAGTATTCAGAGAGGGAGAGAGAGAGAGAGTTTTAAAGAAAAAAAAGAAAAAAAGAAAGAAGGTGCAATGAGTTTGTTTAAAGAAAGTTTTTTTTTTCTCTCTCTCTTTCTTCTTCAACCGCTCGCAGCTTTCGCAGGATTGCTCTTGCTCCTCGCCTCCTCCGTCGCCTTCCGCAGCCACGCCGCCGCGGACTCGAGCCCGTCGGCGAGCCCCAGGGACCACGGCCACCCCCGGACCGCAAACTGAGGGGGAGAAGGCGCGAGGTTTTTGTTCTCCGTCGAAAAGCGCGCCGTCGCCGCCGGCCGCGAGAGGAACGACGGCAGCGGCGGGAAGGCGAGCCCCCCCGGCGCGACGAACGGCGCGCCAGCCGCAGGAGCAGCAGCAGTGACGTCGACCGGCGGCGGTAGGGCCCGCTTCCGGACGCGCCCCGCTGTCTTCCTCGCCGCGGCCAGGGGGATGCCCGCCAGCACCCGCAGCGGCGTCACGGCGACGAATTTCGCGGCCTTGATCAGCGAAACCGCCGCGGCGTCGGCGTCGACGACGGCGTCGAGGCGCGGGACGAGCAGGTGGCAGTGGCCCAGGTCGAGCGCGGCGCGGCCCCGGCCGCGGGCGCCGCGGCGGCGGCCCCGGAAGGAGGTTGCCGAGGAGCGGAGCGACGACAGGAGGGAGGAGGTGTCGTCGTCGTCTCCGCCGCGGTCGTCGTCGTCGTCGTCGGTCCCGGAGCCCGCGGCGGCGCTGGTGCCCGCCAGTGCTCCTCCTCCTGTCGTCTCGTCCTCGACGCTGCCCCCTCCTCCGTTGGCGCTCCCTCCTCCTCCTCCCGCCGCGGCGTTGGAAGTAGCAGCTCCGCGCCCCCGCCGCCGCCTCGCCCCGCCGCCGCCTCGGAACTGCCGCTGCGGCGCGCCGATGGCTCCGGTGAGCTCCGGCGTGTAGAGGTCCACGGACCAGCGCGGCTTGAGCTCCGCGCCATCGAAGACGGGCCACTGTGAAGGTCGTTTTGGGGGGAGGGAGGGAGGTTGAGTAAGAAAAGAACGGAGAAGAAAAAACGATGGAAAAAAGTTTTAAAAAAAAGTTCGAAAAAAAAAAAAAAAAACGCACCCGCTCCTTCCTGCCGATCCTGCCTGGACTCGCGCTCCACTTGGTGCTCACCCGCCACCGCACGCCGAAGCCGCCCGTGGCCAGGTCCGCGTCGGCGACGAACTGCAGCCTGAGCCACGAGAAGAGGAGGATCTTGGGCGAGGTCAGCGTGGCGATGCCCGTCAGGGGGGGGAGGCGCGACTTGAGCGCGCGGAGGCTTGAGCGGTAGGAGGAGGCAGCCGAGGGCGCGACGCCGCCGAAGCCGCCGCCGCCGCCGTTGAGGCTGCTGCTGCTCGCGGAGGCGGCGTCGCTGCCCGCTGCAGCTGCCGCTGCCTCCAGGGGCTCGACAAACAGGTCGTCGTCGTCGTCGCCGTCGTCGCCGATGTCGAAGGAAGAGACTCCGCCCCTCCTCCTCCTCCTCCTCCTCCCCCCGGCGCCGGACCCGGGGGAGTAGGAGAGCTTGTGGAGCCACCAAAAGGGCGAGCCGGCGCCCGGGGTCGGTTTGGCCTATTTTTTTTTCTTTTTTTTGTCGAGGTTGAGGAAAGGGCTTCCTCTTCTTCTTCCGTTCTCCTTCTCTCTTCTCTCTTCTTCTCAACCCACTCACCGTGTAAGTCACGCGCGCGTCCCACTGAGGACAGTAGTTGACGCCGAAGACCAGCGGGCCGGCTCTGTGTGGAAGGAGGAAAAAGTCGAGGTTGAAAAAAAAGGTTGAGGTCGGAGAAGAAGAAGGAAGGGCAACGACGAGGAGGGTTTTTTCTTTTTTCGAATGCCTCTCTTCTCTTCTTTCTTTTCCTCACCGCTTCTTCAGCTTCGCGACCGTCTCTTCGGGCATGATGTTTATCGTGTAGCGCTTGAGGAAGTCGTCCAGCGGGTCAGTGATGTCCGAGCGGCCGCCGCGAGAGGCCGACGACACCGACAGCGAGCGGGAGTAGAGCAACGACGAGCCATCGTCAATGTCGTCGTCGCCGCTAAACCCATCGTCGCCGCCGCCATCGTCGTCCCGAAAGAACCTTCCTCCGCTCACGCTGCCTCCGTCGCTGGTGCCCCCGCCGGCGCCGAAGAAGGAGGCGGCGTCGTCAAAGGCCGCAGTGGACGCGCGGGAGAGCTCGCGGTCGTTCATCTCCTCCTTCGCGGAAAGGGAAAAGGGGAGAGTTTTTTCTTTTTCGACTTGTGTTTCGAAGGAGAGAGGCATCGTCGAGTTTTTTCTTCGTCTTCGAACTCCTCCTCTTCCCTTCCTCTCTCAACCTCGACGCGCGGTTCAAAACAACGAACGGAGACTCTCTACATTTTTCTTTTTGGTACATCTCTTTTTCACTTGTGGTGTCGCCGCACGAAACGCAGCGTCAGCGGGTTCACCAGCCCAGGGGCCTCGTCCTAAGGAGATGGGGAGGAGATCGAGGAAATAAGAGGGTGGCGGGTGTGAGTCATGAGAGGCGCTGGTTATCGTTGGTCGCTATTTGGTGCTGGCTGCGCGGGCTGGGAAAAAATACAATTAGAGCTTACCTGGGGGCAGTGCCCGACCCCTTTCAAGACCTCAAACTCCTCGACGCAGCTCGCTTTCGAAACAGTCACGGCGCCGTTGCCCTCCGCTCTGCCCGCGCGCCACTCCCGCGCCAGCTCCTCGCTGCCTGCCGCCTGCGCTGCGAGCTCGCGGCCCCACTCCAGCTTCTCCCACGGGTCCTTTTCGCCCCAGAGAATGGAGACCGGGGTCGATTTCAGCTGGGAGAGCAGCAGCTCGGGCAACGGGCCGCCGCTCATCGAGATGAAATCCAGGAAGACCTGTGTGGCCCCCGGTTCCAGCCCCGGCTTCAGGATGGCCTCGACCAGCTCGTCGTCGACCGTCTCGGGATCGCCGTAGGCCTCCTTCAGGATCTTGGAAACCGTTTGGGGCTTGGCGACGGCGCCGAAGAAGAGCTCTCCGACCGCCGTCTCCCTCAAAACAGTTTGCAGGGCCGAAACCAGCGGGCGAGCGAGCGGGGGCTGCTTGGTGGTGTGGAGCATCCGCAGGGAGACGTCCATGAGCTGGACCCCGGCGATGAGGGAGGTGGGGTTGCTCGAAGAAGAAGAAGAAGCGGAAGAAGAGGTTTTGTTTGAGTTTTCTTCCTCTTCCTCTTCGGCGAAAACAGCGGCCTGCAGCGCCGCGATGCCTCCGATCGAATTCGTGATCAGGAAGGCGGAGCCGCCTCCGCAAGGTCCCTTGATAAAGTCCAGGAGCTGGCGGGCCCAGGCCTCCATGGAGTAAACCTGGTTCGGGGGGAGGAGCGGGAGAGGAGAAGAAGAAGAGGAAGAAGAAAGAGTTCCTTTGTCGCCGCCGTCATCGTTTCCGTCGCCGTTTTTGTTCCTCGCCTCTTTGCCGCTCCTTCCTCTCCCGCCGCTCTTCTTCGGGTCAGGCTTCGAGCTGTAACCGTACCCCAACAGGTCGATCGCGGCGACCCTGCACCCGCTTTGCGCCAGCTCGGGGACGTTCTTCCTCCAGTGGTCGGCGTTTCCCCCGAAGCCGTGCACGCAGACGAGCAGCGGGCGCTTGCCGGACGGCGAGGAGGAAGAAGAAGAGGTCGGGTTTTTGTCGTCGCCATCGCCGTTTTCGTTGAACTCGTCGTCGTCGCCAAAGCCAGCCCTCGTGTATCGGATCCTGTGTCCCTCCCACTCCCAGAAGCCCTCCCTCACGAGGACCCGAGGGTTGGAGGATCGCGCCGGGCGGAGGGTCTCGAGGGAGGGATCGAACGGGGAAGTGGTGGGGAGGAGGGGAGGAGAGGGGAGAACAGCAGCAGCGGAGGTTGATGTCGAGGTCAAGGTCGTTGAAGCAGCGGCCACGGCGGCGGATGCGCTCGATCGACGTCGAAGGAGGAGCGACGATCGGAGCGGGGTCGCCGGCGTCCTCGGGACGGCTCGATTGCCGTTCCGCTTGCCATCAGAGATTCCGAGGATCAAGATCGATCTGCCCGCACGCGCGTGGGGGCCCTGGCGGGAGAGGAGCATTCTGCGGGGAAGAGGAAGATTAGGGGAGTTGGAAGAGAGTTGAAAGAGGCAACGCCAAAGGAAAAAAATTAGTGCGAAATTTCTGTCGATTTTTTCTCCCAAGGATTCTCTTCACTTTTTTCCGCCGTCGCCGGCAAAAGCTTTCTTTCTGCTCTTCACCGGCGCGCGCGCGCGTGCGCTCAATCTCCAAAACCTTCGCGCGGCCATGGCCAACCGCACAGACAAGGAGGCCGGAACCGTGCACGGCACGGACCCGCAGGTGCGGACAAGGAAGGAGAGAAAAGAGAAAGAGATGCTTCTTCATTCGCATTCGTTTTTGCCGTCGATTCTTCCCTCTTTGCTCTCAACCTCCTCTCTCAACCTTTTCTCTCTCTCTCCGCCACCACCCACCAACACACAAACAACAGAACCTCGTCGAGAAGATCCTCCGCACGCGCATATACGACACCGTCTACTGGAAGCAGCACTGCTTCGGCCTGACCGCCGCGAGCCTCTTAGACAAGGCGGTCCAGCTCCGCTCGGTCGGCGGCGGCGGCGGCTCTGCCGTCTCTGGCGGGGCCGGGCCGCCTTCCCATTTTATCTGCCTCGTGCTCAAGCTGCTCCAGCTGCAGCCGGACAGGGAGATCGTTCTCGAATATGTCAACAACGAGGACCACAAGTACGTGCGGCTGCTGGGGGCCTTTTACCTCAGGCTCACGGCGAGGCCGGCCGACGTGTACAGGACGCTCGAGCCTCTCTTGAAAGACCGCCGGCGCGTGCGCGCGCGCGTCTCGGCCAGCGCCTCCTCCGCGGTCGGAGTGAGCACGGGGGTGAACGCCACGTACGCGCTGACGCACGTCGACGAATTGATCGACGCCATGCTCTGCACCCCTTACCTCTTCGACGTCGCGCTTCCGAGGCTGCCCCCTCGAGCCGCGCTGCAGGCTGCCGGGGCCCTGACTGCCGGGTTGCCGAGGGAGAGCTCTCTGAGGGAGGAGTTCGAGAGGGTGTGGGAGGCGGAGAGGCCCGGGAGGGAGAGGGAGAGGGAGCGGAGGCGGAGGATCCAGGAGGGCGAAGAGGAGGAAGAGGAAGAAAGAGAGAGGAGGGGGAGGAGGTCGGAGGAGCGGCGAGGGGAGGAAGAAGGCGAGCTCGAAGGCTGCGGCGGCGACGACGGAAGGCGCGACCGCGGCAGGGAGCGGTGGCGCCTGTCGCCTCCTCGGTCCCGTGACCGCGACCGCGACCGCGGTGGCTACTACCAGCGCCGGCGCTCTCGCTCTCGCGAGCGCGACAACCGCGACCGCGACCGCGGCAAGCGCCCTCGACGAGACGAAGAGGGAGAGATCGGCGGCGGAAGCGGCGGCGGAGGCAAGAAGGAAGGCCTGAGCGTGGCCGAGACCAACGCGCTGCGGGCCTCACTGGGGCTCGCGCCGCTGAAGTGAGAGAGCGAGAAGAAAGAGAGAAGAAGAGAAAGGGAAACTGTAAAAAAAAAAATCAAAACTTGCCCCCCGCTTTTCTTTCCCCCGTTTCTCAGTTCTCCATCTCGATTTTGATTCTTGATTTTAATTTTACATCGTTTGCGTCGTCGTCGTCGTCGCAGCTCCCTCGGATACCAGCGGCGCGAGCTCCACGTCGGCCGTCGCGGCCCTGTTTGCCGCCGCCGAGGAGGAAGAAGAAGAATGAGGAGGAGGAGCACTCGAGCCGCCGATAGAGACCGCCCGCGCGAGCCACGGCTCGAGAAGCGCCGCGACGCCCCAGCAGACCAGAGGCACCGAGAGGAGCCAGACGAAGAGCGCCGCCGGTAAAGAACGCCTCGCGTGGTCCTTGGCCGCGGCGAGGGCCGCGGAGGCGGCGCCGCTGGCCGTCGCCGTCCCCGCTCCCGTTCCTGCCGCTGCTCCTCCTCCTCCCTGCTTGCCGCCTCCTCCCCCCGAAGCGAACGCTTCCCGCAGGGCCCTCCCCGCCCTCAGGTAGGGCCCCAGCATCAGCAGCTCGGCCGGCAACGAGATCGCGTTGCCCACCAGCAGGGCGGGCGCGTTGAGTGCCGGCGGCGGCGGCAGCGAGATGATAGAGGAAAAGAACAATGATCTTTTTCTGAGTAAAAGCCTCGAGGCGGCGAGCACGCATATCAGAATCAGCACCGGCGCTCCGACAGCCGGGCACAGGCCGATCGCGAAGCCTAGCCCGACGGAGCGAGCCAGCGTCTGAGGGGAGGAGGCTCCGGAGCGGGCGAGGGAGATCAGGGGCTCGACCGCCTGTTTTTTTTTTGGGGGGGGGTAACGAGAGAGGAGGTCGAGCGAAGAGGTTAGGGATCGATGAATCGATGGGGGGCCACCAATTGAAACAAGCAGAAATGACCTCGTTTTCCCTCTTTGATCGAGATCAATTCCGCGCTTCACGACTCGCCTTGGTCCGCAGCCATTGCCTGACGGCCATCGCTGGATGAAAGGAGAGTACAGAAGAAAGGAAGAAAGTGAGGAGAGAAGTTTTTTTCTTTCTTCGCCGGCAGCGACGACCGCCGCCTCGAAAAAAGTGAGAGAAAATTTTCAGAGTTTTTTTTTCTTTACTGTTACTTTCACTTCTTCGCCGTCGCCCCTCCAGCAGCAGCAGGAGGCCCGCTCTTGTACCAGTCCTCGGCCGGGAGCTTGCACTCGGTCACGTCGCAGATGTGCGAGAGGCTGCTGCCTCCTTTTCTGCCTCCTCTGGCGTGCTGGAAGAGCCACGACCACTTTGGCGCCGGCTCTGGCGGCGGCGCGCGAGAGGAGCCTCTGCGGCCGCTGCTGCTGCTGTTGCCGTTCTTCCCGCCGCCGCCTCTCCCTCCAGCCTTCTGCTGCTTGCCTGACGGCGGCGCCGGGTTCAGCAGGAGCTCGGCGGCGCCGCCCAGGGAGCGCGACGGGGACGAGGGGCCCGCGTGCTCGCTGTCGTCGTTGTCGTTCCGCTCCTCTTCGTTCCCTCCTTCGACCTTTCCTTTCTCTCCACCTCCACCTCCGCCGGTCAACAACCCCGCAAGCTTCGGCGCGAGCGGCAGCAGCGCCGCGGCGGCCTCGGCCGTCGCCTGCACGCTCCTCCTGTTCCTGGAGCTCGAATCGAGAGCCGCCGCCCGCCCTCGCGCCTGCCAGCGGAGCGCCGCCCTGTCGAGGTTTTCAGAAGCAAGACTAGACGAAACCTCTTCGTCAAAGACACCCTGGAAGAACCGACCCCCGGCGGCGTCCTCCAGGGACGAGAGCGGGACGCAGAAGGCCGTGAGGGGGGTCTCCGGAGGGATGGGGGCGTTGGGCATCACCCAGGCCCCAATCGCCCGCGCCGTCCCTCCTCCGGTTCCGCCGTTTTTGCTACTTTCGCCGCTTCCGCTTCCTCCGCTTCCGCCGTTTTTGCTACTTTCGCCGCTTCCGCTTCCTCCGCTTCCGCCGTCGCCTTCGCCGCCGCCGTCGCCGCTCTTCCCGCCTCCTCCCCACTTCTTCCATTCCTTTTTCTTCTCCAGCACCAGTGCCACCTTGAAAAAGTGCGTCGGCACCGCCACCAGCCTCGGAGGGTCCCCGAGCATCGGGTGGCGCATCTCGTACCTCGGCGCGTTCGGCGAAGAATCCCTCTTGTCGCTGTTCTTGATCCTCTGAGGCAGGTAGAGCGGGCCCGTGAAGACGACGACCTCTTTCTCTCCCTCGCTCTCTTCGTCGCCGCCATTTCCCGCTGTTGCCAGGGTCTTGACGAACCTCTCGAAGCGGGCCCAGTAGTCCCTGTTCATGCCCGGCCCGACCTGTGGGGCGATGTTGGAAAGAACAAAGGTGGCCTCCAAAGCTTTTGGGTCTCCTTTGAAGTCTGCGGCCGGTGCGCAGTGGCCTCGGTCGTAGCCCGAGCCCCAGTAGTGGTCGTTGGTCGAGCGCCAGCGGGGGTCTATGCCCGGGTCGTCGGAGTCGTTGTTTTCGGCGGTGGTATAAACGCTGTTCTTGTTGTTTCTCCTTCGGCTTTTCGACCCGTTGCCGCCGCCTCCGTCGTCCTCGCGGAAGACGTGCGCGGACCTGTCCCCGTCGCCCCTGCTGCCCCTCCTCGTGACGCTCTCGGCCACCCACCGCGGAACGCGCAGCCTCGCGTCCCACCCCACCGCGAACCCGGGGAACTCGCGGAGGAGGTCTGCCGGAGGGCAGCCGTGCTGCAAGGCGGGGTGCCTCGAGCCCGCCGCCCCGGGGGCCAGCGGCAGCGAGAGGAGGCGCCTCCTGCGCCGGAGGGCGAGGGCGGAAGGGTCGCTTTCGTCGCTGCTGTTCCTGTCGCTGAAGAGGAGGTAGCCGGCTCCTGCTCCTGCGGCGACGCCGACGAAGAGGCCCGCGGCGGTGTTCCTGTTTTTGTTTTTTGAGACAGTTGAGAGAGGTGAGAGAGGTGAGGTCGAGAGAGTGATTTTGCTCGATCGAAATTCCTCCCGATCTTCTCTCTCTTTCTCTCTCCGCCTCTTTACCTGGGCAGCATCGAGACCGCCGTCAGCAGTAGAGGGGCCCAGCCGGCCGCGGAGGATCCTCGTCCGCTGCCGCGTGGGCGATGGGAGGCCTTCGAGATGGTGAAAGAGAGGGAGAGAGAGAAAGAAGAAGAAGGAAGAAGAAGAAAAAACCAGCAGGCAAGCGACGAGCAACGCGAGAGAGAAAGAGAAAAAGCAAGTGCAACGGAATGAGAGAGAGTGAAGAGAGAGAGGGAGGAAAAAAAAAATCGAGCTCCTCCGGCTTTGGGCCTTCATTTTCTTCTTCTTCGACCTCTTCTTCGAAAAGGCATCGAAAACGGCACTCGACTAAAAAGCAAAACCAGCGCGCCATGAGTCATTCCTAGCGCAATAGCAGCTCGACCTAGCGCTTGAACGCAAAGTTCCTCATCAAAGGGAGGAGCTGCCGCCACTAGCAGCAGCAGCAGCGATGCGGCGAAGGCGGAGGCGAACGAGCGGCGTTGCCGAAAGCGGAGGCACGGCTCGGCGAAGAAGGCGAAACTCGGCGCTCTCGCTCGTGCTGCTCCTGCTGGGACAGGTAAGGAGGACGTTGCTCTTCTTCTCCTTCCCTGGTCCTCGTCACTACGGAGAGATAGAGGACGCGTGCACCCGTCGCGAGGTCCACTGGGAGCGGCGGACTAGAAAGGGGCCCCGTGGCGAGAGAGCCAATCTCTAGTCAATGCCTTTTTTCCTTTTTCTTTTTCTGCCGCCATTGTGTTTTGACCGTCGTCGCCCTTCAATCGCCATGCCCGGCTCGACGCCCTCTGCGCTTCTTTTCTCCCAGCTCCCAATGTGCAGGGGGCTTCAAACAAGTCTTCTTATGCCTTTTCGAGACAGAGGGCGGGAAGAAAAAGCGAAACAAGGGCGGGAGAGGCCAAGGCGGATGCGGGGAAGCAGAGAGCGAAACCTTTTTTTTCTTTTTTTTCTCCGCCAACGATGCTGACCGAAATTGACTCCTCGCTTTTTTCTTTACAAACGACATCTCCAACTCCTCTCAAACAGGCCGTCGCTGCTGTTCCCACGGTGCCGAGGCCGGCTTCTTCATTTTCTTCTTCTTCTCTAGGAGGCGGAGGAGGAGGTGGAGCAGCGAGGAACAGGACAACAGCAGGAGCAACAACAGCTTCCGCTTCTGCTCCTTCGGCTGCCGCTGCTGCCGCGCCGGCGCCGGCGCCTTCCTCTTCTTCCTCGTGGCTACCGACGCCACTCTTCCCTCCTCCACCGCAGCTGCTTCCTGCTCCTCCCCCTGCTGCGGACCTCTTGCCCCCGTACCGCATCATCGTTCAGAGACCGGACTCCGTCAGACCCTTCTCGGGGGCCTTTCACTTCTTCAACTCCGTCGCGAACGGCGTCGCGAGCGGCGTCGCCGCCGCCGCCAACGGAACCTCCGCCGCCTCCCCATTCGCGCCCCTGCCGCTACCCCCGCTGCCGCCCCCACTCCCGGGCATGGACGGCAACGCGACCACGCTGTCGGGATCTTTAACCGTAGACCCGATAGGAGACGCCATCGCAGCCCTGCAGCGCACCTTTGTCGGCGACGCGTTGCCGCTCGAGGTCTTCGCCGTCTCGGGCACGAAAGAGAGGGCCAGCTCGGTGTGCGCCGCTCTGACGGCTGCCAACCCGGACATCTCGCTGTGCGAGCCCGATGCGAGGGTGTCGCTGGAGCAGATGGAGGACGACGGGGGCTCGGAGTCCCTGCGCGGCGGCGGAGGGAAAGGTGGAAACGGCGGTGGAGGTGGAGGTGGGGGAAGCTCGAGCAGCGGAGGTGGCGGGGGCGGAGGAGGCAACAAGGGCGGCTACCGCCCCTCGCCGACGCCCAACGACCCGATGTTCTCGCAGCAGGTAAGGGAGGAAGAAGAGAGAGAGAAGAAGGAGAAGGCAGCAGCACTTTCCAACTTCTTCTTCTTCTCCTCCTCCATTTCCCTTATTCCTTAGCTCATTCTGCTCGCCTTCTCACCATCACTTCAACTCCCCCCCCCTTCTAACAACAGTGGAACCTGCCTGCAATCAGGGCCCCCGACGCCTGGGCCTCGACCGGCGCGACGGGCACGCGGCGCGCGCGCGTCTGCGTCGTCGACACTGGGTGAGTTTCGTTTTTTTTCCATCAAATTTTTTCATATTTCTTTCTTCTTTCTTTCTTTCCTTCTCCCTTTTTCGAGGCCTCGCTTCTTCTCACACTCACTCTCTTCCTCTCTTTTGTGCTCTCTCTCTCTCAACATAAACAACAACAACAACAACAACAACAGCGTCGACATCTCCCACCCCGACCTGCGACCAAACCTCGACCTCAACCCAGGCGAGACCTCCCAGGCCACGACCGCCAACCCGGCCCCGGACCCCTCGCTGGGCTGGGGCAACGGCCGCGACGACGACGGCAACGGAATCGTCGACGACGTCTACGGAGCCGCCTTCGTCAACGGGGGCAAGTCGGGCGACGTCGCCGACGACAACGGGCACGGCACCTTCGTCGCCGGCGTCGTCGGCGCCGTCGGCAACAACGACATCGGCGTTTCGGGCATCAACCAGGTATCGGCAATCGTGCCCTGCAAGTTCATGGACTCGCAGGGCAACGGCTGGGTCTCGGATGCCATCAAGTGCTGGGAGTACTGTTTGTCGAGGAAGACGGCCGTGATCAGCAACTCGTGGGGCGGCGTCGACAACTCCGCGGCGCTGCAGTCTGCGGTCCAACACGCCGCGGCGCGCGGCGTCTTGCTTGTTACCTCGGCCGGAAACGGCGGGCAGGACACCGACATCACGGACCACTTCCCTTCGAGCCTGGGCGACGACGCGATCGTGGCCGTGGCCGCCAGCACGAAAGACGGCAGCCTGTGGCCCCGGTCCAACTACGGCGCGCGGACTGTCGACCTGGCAGCGCCGGGCGAGAGGGTGCTCTCGACGGGCAACGGCGGCACCTACGTCACGCTGTCCGGGACGTCGATGGCGACCCCGCACGTGGCCGGCGCCGCGGCTTTGCTGCTCCAGGAGTTTCATCGCAAGGGTTGGGACGTGAGCGCGAGCCCTGGGACGGTGGCCCCCGGGCAGCAGGTCAAGAACCTGCTGATGAGCGCCGCGGACCCGATGCCCGGCGTCGCCATCGCCGCGGGCAGGCTCAACGTCGCCGCCGCGATCGCTCGCGTCCCGGACCTGCCCAAGGCAGCTTCTTCGAGCTCTCTTGGCATCGGCGTCCCCGAGTCCGCCTTCACCCCCACGGCGGCGTTCGGTGGGGCCGCCGGGAACCAGATGCTGTACACGCAGGCGGCGAAAAAGTCGGGCGCGATCCTGCCGCTCGACCCCGACGAGCCGGTCGAGGACGACGAGCTGTACAACGGGTCCGAGGGCGCGTTCTACACGGGGCCCGTGGCGCACCTGACCATGCCCGTGATGCCCAGTCCCAGCCCCGCTTCGAGATCTGCTGCTGCTGCTGCTGCTGCTGCTGCTGCTGTTTCGTCCGCGGCGGCTCCGAGGACGACGGGCGTCGAGGCCTTTCTGCTGCCTCAGGCGACTCCGGCCTCCTCGACCCCCTCTCGACCTCGTGGCTTCGCGACGCCGCGGGACGCCCTGCCGGCGGACAACGCCACCGTCTGGCTCGCCCCGGACGCCCCGCCGCCCGTGCGCGCCGGTGCCGCCCCCAGGGACGGCGGCGCGACGCAGGGCGTCGCCATGAGCCCCCGCGCGCCCGTCTACCTGGAGGCCGCCCTCCCTTCGTCGGGGGCGCCCGCGTCGGGCGTGCCCGCTTGGCTGGTCGCCGCCGCGCCCGGGTCCGGGGCGGCGCTGGCCGCCGCGTCTGCGATGGCCGGCAGCGCCGACGGCACGAATCCGCACCTGGTTGCTGCTGGTGGGGCTGAGGCGGGAGGGATTCGGGCGTCGAACGCCGCTGGCGTGAGGAGCAGCTCGACCTCTTCGACCGACGACGACGACGCTTCTTCTTCTTCAACTTCTTCTCCTCCTCCTCCTCCAACTTCTCCCGCCGGCGCCGGCGCCGGCGCCGGCGCCTGGGTCGTCTCCGGCCAGGTCCCGCAAGCCACCGCCGCCAGGACCCCTCCCGTCGGCGGAGCGGCCGCGGCGGCTCTCGTCAAGGAGATCACCACGCCCCCGGAGACCAAGCTCGTCGGCTGGCCCAAACACATGGGCGGCAAGGCCACCTCCGCTGCTCTGGCTATCAAGGTCAACCAGGGTCCCGCGGGCGAGTCGCCCAGGACGAGGAGGTCCGAGGAGGAGGTCACGGGGGAGAGGGCCGATCCTGTCAACCCCAGGCCCGTCTCCCCCTGGGCTGCCCCGCGAGGCGCCGGCGGAGCGGCGTGGACGGCGGCGAACGAGATCGCGACGACGCTCGCGCCGCCCTCGGCCAACCCTGCTCCTTTACCCTCCAACACCTCGTGGTTTGACGTCGGGGACATGGGGGGCACGCTGGTGGTGGACGTGAAGGATCTTCCTGCTGGAATGAATCCTTTCGTGGCTCCCGGGGACGCTGTCGCTGGTTTGGGTTCCGCCTCTTCTGCTTCTGCTGCTGCTGCTGCTTCTGCTGCTGCTTCTTCAAGCTCGACCTCGACGACCGACGAAGAAGTCGAAGGAGGAGAAGAAGAACAAGTTCAAGCTCCCGCTCCTTCCCCAGCTTCCACCCCTCGCCCGTTACTCGCGTCGTTCGTGCAGAGGGTCGGAGGCGCTCCAGCTCCTGCGCCTGCTGCCGCTGCTGCTGCCGCTGTGGCTGCTCCTCAGCAGCAGCAACAATCTCGTCAGCCTCGAGGCGGCGGCCCGGTCATCGGCGGCGTCGGCGCGGGGAACCCGAACCGCGGCGTCTTCGGTCCGGGCGGCACCGCCTCCGTCGGCAACGTCGGCCCTGGAAGCGGCTTCGGATCAGGCAACAGGGTTCCATATGTGCAGCAACCCGGGCTGATGGGCTCCTCCTCGAGGCCCGTCGTCGCGGTGCCCCGCTCCGGCGTCGCGCCTCCCGGCTCCGTCGTCGTCGGGTACGTGCCAGCTGGCATGCAGCCCTCGCTGACCCCGACGACCTCGGGCCTGCCCCTCGGGGTCCTGCCGCTGAGGGAGGGCCAGGCCCTGCCCCCGGGGGCGACGCCAGTGTACGCGCGACCGGGCATCGTTGGGGGAGGAAGCGGCAACGCCCTTGACGCGTCGGCGTCGGTGTCTTCTTCGCTCGCCGCGGCGGTCGCGGCAGCCACGGGCTCTCCGGCCTCCGCCGCCGCCGTCGCCGCGGCTCTGGCTGCTGCGAACTCGACCGGGTCGCCTCTGTCCTCGACGACTTTCGTCCCCGCTGATGGAGGAGTTGGAAGCGGAGCAACTTCTTCTCTTCCTGCCGCCGCCGCTGCTGCCCTTGCCGCCGCAGGAGCAGCGGGAGGAGGAGGGGGTCGCATCCCAGCGATTCTCCCCACCTCCTCCCTCTCTGCCGTCCGCGTCCCGGGCTCAGCGGTGCCCCCGGGCTCTCGTCTGCTGGGCTGGGTGCCCGCCGGGGTGACCCCAGGCCCGCCCGGAGCCGACGGCGTCCCCGCCGGCGTCGTCGCCGCGAAACCCGGCGACGACGTCGACAGCGTTCCCGCGGGAGCAGAGCCGATCTGGCTGCCTCCGGTCGCCGCCAGCGTCGCTACCGCCGCGCCCACGCTCGTGGACGGGTCCGCCGTGCCCGATGGGGCGACACTGGTGGGCTACGTGCCCGCCGGCGTCGTCCCGGGCCCACCGGAGGTCCCCGGCGGTCTGCCGAGAGGGGTCGTTCCGATTGCCTCTTCGAGTTTGGGAAATGGAAACAGCAACAACACTTCCTCTCCGTCTGTTCCTCCCTCGATCCCGGCTGGAGCCACGCCCGTCTACGCGCCTCCCGCGAGCGGCAACGCGGCCTACGCGCCTGCCCCCGGTGGAGGGGTGACGATCGTGGTCCTGGAGCCCGCGCCGGAGCTTCCCGCCGCGGCCGCTGCCGCCGCGGGCGCCGCGCCGGGGGCCCCGCCGGCCGCGGCGGCCTCGGCCGTCGCCGCCGCGGCGAAAGGCCGTGGGAAGATCCCGGTGGGAGCCTGGGCCAAGCCGGCCAAGCCCACGCTTCCCCCGAAGGGTCCCATCATGGCTGCCGCGATCGCGAGCCTGCGGAAGCCCGGGAAGGGAGGAGGAGGAGGAGGAGCAACGCCGCCGCAAGCGCCGCAGCCTCAACAGCAGCAGCAGCAGCAGCAGCCCGGAGGAGGCAGCACCGTCGTCGTCGTCAACCCTCCTTCTTCTTCTCCCTCGACCTCCTCCAGTCCTCAGGCCCCGAGGCTCATCACCTACGGAGACGTGCCCGCGGGCTCTCGCATCGTGGGCTACGTCCCTGAGGGCGTGACTCCTGGCCCGCCGCTGGTTCCGGGGGGTCTGCCGACGGGCGTCGTCGCCGCGGGTCCCGGGGTCACGCCGCCGTTTGGGAGCACTCCAGTCTTCTCCCCTCCGCCGCTCGAAGGAGGAAACGGCAGCTCTTCCTCTGCTCCCGCTTCCACTTCCACTCCGATCAAGGTCCAAGGGTCGGAGCTGCCTGCGGGAGCAAAGCTCGTTGGCTACGTGCCAGCTGGCGTGACGCCGGGCCCTCCGAAGGTCGCGGGCGGCTTGCCCGAGGGCGCGGTGAGCCTGAGCGGCAAGGGCGGCGCCGAAGGGCCTACTCTTGCCGACGTCCCCAAGGACGCCACGCCGCTCTACTCCCCGCCTCCTTCTTCTTCGGACAACCAGCAGCAAGCAACGGGGGCCCCTTTGAGGGTGGACGGCAGCGCCGTGCCGGCGGGATCGGTGCTCGTCGGCTTTGTGCCGAAAGGGGTGATCCCCTCGGCGCCGGCCTTCCCGGGGGCCCTGCCGGGGGGCGTCGTTGCTTTACCGCGCGGGGTCCCGGTCCCCGAAGGAGCCACGCCGGTGTTCGCTCCTCCAGGGTCCGTGCCGCCGGAGACAGCTCCCGTGACGACGATCGCCGTTCCGAGCTCCTCGGGTTCGGGTTCGAGTTCTTCCTCTTCGACGACGCCGGTCGTCGTCTCGGCTCCGCCGCCGCGCTTTGTCGAGCAGACGAAAGGCTCCCCCCCTACGGGCGCCGTCCTCGTGGGTTACCTCCCTCGAGGCGTCTTCCCGGGAGCACAGATCGCTCCTGGTGGCCTGCCAGCCGGCGCGCTCCCGCTGGCGCAGGGTCAAGGGGTGCCCGAAGGCGGAACCCCGATCTACGCTCCTCCGGGCGCAATGGCGGGCCAGGCCCCGAAACTCATCAACTCCACCTCGGCCCTGCCGCCGCCCGCCGGGGCGACGCTGGTGGGCTACGTGCCCCGAGGCGTCACCCCGGGCCCGCCACCGACGCAGGGGGCGCTGCCAGCTGGCGCGATCCCGCTGTCGCAGGGGCAGCCGGTGCCGGAAGGGGGCACCCCGGTCTACGCTCCGCCGCCGGCGAGAAGCTCTTCGACGACGACTTTCGCTCCCGCTCCTCCTGCTTCTGCCGCTTCCGATGGCAAGTCAGCTTCTGCTGGACCCTGGATGACGACGGGGGCCGCGTTCGCGCAGGCGCCCCCCACGGAGGGGAGCGGCGGCGGCAACAAGCTCGGGCCGCCGAAAAAGGAAGCGGCGGCGGCGGCGCCTCCCGCTGCCGCCGGTGGAGTCGGAGTCGGAGGGAGGAAGGCGGGACCACCCTCTCCTGCTCCTGGGCCTGGCTCTGGCTCTTCGGGGACCTCTTTCGTGCCTGCGCCGCAGCCGGCTGCTGGGGCTGGCGCTGGAGGAGCTGCTGCCGGAGCGGCGGCGGCGGGGAGCAAGACGACCTTTGCTCCCGCGCCGCCGCCGCCCGGAGCCGCCGCAAACAACAGCTCTTCCGCCACCACTTTCGCCCCTGCCCCGGCCGACAACAACAACGCCACCGCCACGGACAGGCCCCTCCAGCGCCTCGGCGAGGTTCCCCTCAACAACCGGGGCTCTTCCTCGACGACCACCTTCGCCCCGGCTCCTCCTGGCGCGGCATCTGCTGCCGTCGCAGCAACAGCGCCGCTCGGCTTTGCCCCGCTCCGGACGGGCGAGCTCTCCACGGAACCGCCAGCCTTCATCCCTGCTTCCAGCCTGGGCTCGCTCGACGGGCCTTCTCCTTCTTCTCAGCAGACGCAGGCTCAACAGCAAGCTCAGCAACTGCAGCGCTCCGGAGGCGCGGCCCCTGCTCCCCCGAGCGAACTCGTCGACATCGGGCCCGTGACGGGTGCCGCGGGAGACGACTATCACACCCGCGGGGCCTTCCCGGAGTCGCCCAACAGGCCTCCGGGCAGCCCCAAGGGCCCGCAACCGCTGCAGGGGGACAGGTCCTGGGCCGGCGGCGGCGTTGCCGCCGGGAGCGGGACGGTGAACGTGGCGTCTGCGTTCCCCGGAGCCGCTTCTTCGGTGCAGAGCAACGCCGCCGCTGCCGCCGCTTTGGTCAAAGACAAGTCGGGTACTCCCGAACAGACGCCTGCTCCTCCCGCAGCGACGCCCAGTCCTCCGGGGAGCAGCAGCAAGCCGCGGTGGGACCAGGTGCCGGACGCGCCGCACTCGATGGCGAGGATCGAGGAGGGAGCTGGAGGAGACGGAGACGGGGACGGAAGTGGTGGCATCGCCGCCGTCGTTGTTGTCGCGGGAGGAGAGCAGCAGCAGCAGCAGGTTTGAAAAAAAACCTTCCAGCTTCTCACCTTCACACCTTTCAATCTGCACACATTATTGTTTTCGTTTCCCCCTGTCTTGTTTTTTTATCGGTTTGCGTGGCGTCGCGGGGCATCGTCGCGCGCTTTTGTTTTCCTCGAAGTGGGCACAAATCTTTAAGTCGTTTTTTTTTTCTTTTTTTACTGCTTTTGCTTCTGCTTAAAAAAGGTTGAGAAGGAGGGGTGCTTTCCTCCTCCTCCACTTCAGAATTCCAGCGCCCCGTTTTCTTTCATAGTATGATACCAACCAGTCCCTTCCTTTCTTGCTCCCATTCTCCGTTCGTCTTGCGCTGGCGGGAGATGTAAAAATTATCCAAAAAATCGAAAAAAATCGGAAAAAAAAACTTTTTTCTTTCTCTTTTTTTGCTCGAACGAGACCGGCGTTTCCTTTTTACAAAAAAAGCGGGTGCCGCTTCGCAAAAAACAACGCTGTTTCTGTCTCTCTCTCTCTCTCTCTCTCTCTCTCTCTCTCTCTCTCTCTCTTTCGCCTTCTCTCCCATCCTCCTTTGGTTGGTTTCTTCTCAAGAAGAACAGGGGAGAGTTAAAGAAAAAGAAGAAGAAACGGAAGAAGAACTTTGCTGAGGGACAAAGACAAGAGGGGGTTCACGAAGAAAAGAAAGAAAGAAAAAAGTTCATTTTTTTCTCAACTTTCTTCATCTCGAACAAAATCTCTTTCTCATTCTGTCCTTCTTCACAGCTTGTCGCGCGGGCCCAGGGCAGCGGGCTTCTGCGGGCCCACCGTGATCGGCAGCTTGACGTCCTTGGCGCCCTTGATGCCCCACGCGACCACGGCCGAAGGGAAGACGAGGCCGAGCAGGCCGAGCACGGCCTCGCGGCGCGCGATGGGCGCCGCGGCGCGCTCGAAGAACTCGGCCTGGAGCCCCGGGTAGCGGGCGCCGTCGGCCTGGCCGTACATGTCCCAGGAGCCGGCGGTGTTCTCGAGGTCCTGTGTGAGAGAGGTTGGAGAGAGAGGAAGAGGAGGGGGAAAAAGGGTGAGCGCCTTTTCCGTTTTTTTCCATAGCTCGTCGCTTAAAAAAAAGGAAGGAGAAGAAAACCAAAACCTCGGAATCAAATTATTCTCACGTCGAGGTCGAAGTAGCGCGACTCGTCGCCGTACTTGGCCGAGACCTTGACGGCGGCGCGGGCACTGGTCGTGGGAAAAGAGTTTTGAGGAAGAGGTTGCAGAAGAAGGAAGAGGAAGAGGGTGAGAGGGAAAAGAAGAGGTCAAGAAGGACGGAAGCGAGAGAGAGAGGGTGAGGTCCGACGACGACCAATTGAAAAAAAGAAAAAAAAAACATTCGTCTCTCGTTCGCGCGCTCGCGCGTCTCTTCGCGACGAGACAATTGCCCCAGCTGGGCGGATGCGACGAGAAGTGCCGAAAGGGGCCCGCGGGATAGAGAAGCAGAGAGCGCGCGACGCGTGCGTGGGGGAGGCGGAGAAAGAGTCGGAGAGAGAGAGGTCGAATGCCTTCTCTTTGCTGCCTCTCTTCGCTGCCTCTCCTTTTCTTTTTCCTCCTTGTTGTTTCCTTCTCTTTGCTCTTCTCTTCGATCACTCGACCCTCTCTCTTCCGACCCCCCGCGCGCCGCTGTTGCGCTCCGCGCTTATCGTTCCAACTCACCGCGCGGGCGCGACGCGGCGCGGGCGCTGCGACGCCACGGGGCGCGAGGCCAGGAAGGAGGACTTGGACGCGGAGAGGCTCTGCATGATTCGGTGGTCGAAGTTTTTGGAAGAAGGTTGAGTTGCTTTTTTTGGAGAGAGAGTTTTGAAGACGACGCTCCACTTTTCGTCGAAAATTTGTTTGTTCGGCGGCGAAACTGATTGGTTTCTCACTCCCTTTCTCTCCCTGTCTCTTCTCTTCTCTTCACTCCTGAAGCAGAAGCCGGGGCCTCCTCCTCCTCCTCCTCTCTGTCACGCAGAGAGACTATGCGACCGCAGCTGCTCCTGCAGCAGCAGCAGCACGTGACGACCAAGAGCTCGCTCTCGTTGCCGTCTTCAACCTTCTCCTCCGGCCGCCAAACTCAAACACGAACGACGGCAATCGTCGCCTCCGCTCTTCCTCCTCCCTCGTCGGCGAGCAGCAGCGGCCTTCGTCGTCGCTACTCTCCTCTTCTCCGCAGCTCCAATCCCTGTAGCCAAGCCTCCATGGCGGCCTCTGCGTCCTCGTCGGGAGAGAAGCACTCGACGTCGATCAGGTGAGCGGGAGGATGGGAGAGAGAATTGATGATGATGATGATGATGATTTGCTCTGCGACGTCGATTCGATTGCCGTCGCTCTCTCTTTTCGACCTCCTCTAACGAAAACGAAAACGAAACGAACAACCTCTTTTCTCTCTCTCCTTCAACTCCTTCCCTTCTTCACCAACAGCGACGTCGGCCTCCCCCGCGCGGCCGTCGTGGGCGTCCTCGGCGGCGGCCAGCTCGGCAGGATGCTCGCCCAGGAGGCGGTGAAGATGGGCGTCAGGCTCCGGGTGCTCGACCCGACCTTGGCCGAGGACGGAACGACGCCGGGCTGCCCAGCCGCGGCCTGCGCTCAACAGACGCTGGGCTCCTTCGCCAACCCGGACGACGTGGCCGCCTTCGCCGCTTCGGGCGTCGACATCCTGACCGTCGAGATCGAGCACGTCGACGCCGACGCGCTGGAGAGGGCGGCGCGGGCTTCGGGCGCGGACGTGGAGCCGACGCCGGCGACGCTGCGACTCGTCCAGGACAAGTTTGAGCAGAAGCGGCACTTTGCGAAGGCCGGGGTCGCGGTCGCCGATCACGCCGCGATCCCGGACTTGAGTGCTGCTATCGCCGCAGGGGAGGCCTTTGGTTACCCTTACATGCTGAAGGCGCGGAGGGGGGCCTACGACGGGAAGGGGAACGCCGTCGTCGACTCCCGAAGCGAGATCGAGAGCGCCGCGGCGTCGCTCGGCGGGTTTGGCGCGCCAAGCGGCGAACGACTGTATGCCGAAAAGTGGGCCCCCTTCGTGAAAGAGCTCGCGGTCATGGTCGCCCGGTCGCGCAACGGCGAGGTGCTCCCCTTCCCCGTGGTCGAGACCATCCACCGGGACTCGATCTGCTGGGTGACCGAGGCCCCCGCCGACGTGGGCTCCGCGACGGCAGAGGCCGCCTCGCGCGCGGCCGCGGTCGCCGTCGCCGCGCTCGACGGCGCCGGCGTCTTTGGCGTCGAGATGTTCTTGTTGCCCGACGGTTCCCTCTTGCTCAACGAGGTGGCCCCCCGGCCGCACAACTCCGGGCACTACACCATCGAAGGGTGCGTGACCAGCCAGTTCGAGCAGCACCTGCGGGCGGTGCTGGGGTGGCCGCTGGGCGACCCGAGCTTGCGCGGAAGTGGCGGAGGAGGAAGCGGTGGAAACGGAAACGGAAACGGAAAAGAGTGCGCCCTGATGCTCAATATCTTGGGGACCGCCGACGGCGACCTCGGAGTCGCCCAGGCCCACGAGACCATGGCCAAGGCCTACGCCACCCCGGGGGCCACCGTCCACTGGTACGGGAAAGACGGCGTGGCGAAAGGGCGCAAGGTGGGTCACGTGACGATCCTGGGGAGGAGCCGAGCAGAGGCGCGCGCGAGGCTCTCCGAGGTCGACGCCGACGCCGCGCTCGCGCTCGAAAAGTCGTCGTCTTCGAGCTCTTCCTCTCCTTCTCCCTCCACCTCCACTTCGATGTTCCCTCCCACCACTGCTCAAGTCGGCATCATCATGGGCAGCGACTCGGACCTCCCCACCATGGCCGCGGCGCGCGACGCGCTGCTCGAGTTCGGGGTCGAGGCAGAGGTCACCGTCGTCTCTGCGCACCGGACGCCCGACCGCATGGTCTGTTATGCGCGAGAGGCCGCTTCGCGGGGGATCAAGGTCATCGTGGCGGGCGCGGGAGGCGCAGCGCACCTGCCCGGCATGGTCGCGGCGATGACCCCTCTGCCCGTGGTGGGGGTTCCCGTCGTCCCGACGAGCGGGGGCAGGCTCGACGGGATGGACGCCTTGCTCTCGATCGTGCAGATGCCGAGGGGCGTGCCCGTCGCCTCCGTCGCGATCGGCAACGCCGCCAACGCGGGTCTGCTGGCAGCCCGGATCTTGGGGGCCAGCGACCCGGCGCTGCGGCAGAAGATGGAGGCATGGCAGCTGGCGCAGAGGGACGTGGTCCTGGAGAAGGCGGAGAGGCTGGAGAAGGGCGGCGTCGACTCGTACCTCGGCCGGAAGTGAATGATGATGATGATGATGATGATGATGATGATGATGATGATGATGATGATGGGAAGGGAAAGCTTTAAAAAAACTTTTTTTCTTCTCTTTTTCTGAATTCTTTTTTGTTTTTTTCTTGATCGCAACACTTGGAACTTACACACACACACAGAGATATCTATTTGAATCGTGTAGGGAGAGAGACACAGAGCCAGAGAAACAACGGAATGAAACGACGAAAAGAAGAAAAGCAAAACTCTCTCTCAACGATAGCGCGCAGCCGCCTCTTCTGCGGCCGCGGCCTCCTCCCGAGCGCTGGCCTCGTCCCTGCGAGCGCTCTCCTCGTCGTCCGTCAGCCTCGCCGCCTGCCTCCAGGCCGCGGCAGAGGCCCAGTGCTTGCTCAGGGCGGATTGGGCGCGGGCGACGAGGCGCCAGGGGCGGGACAGAGAGAAGAAGGGAAGAAAAGAAGAAGGAGAAGAAGACGAAAAGTTTCGCTCTTTGTTTTCTTCTTCGACGAAAGCTTTCTCTCCCTCTTCTTCTCCTTCTTCTTCTCCTTCCGCGACCGCGGCGAGCTTGACCGCCGCCATCCCTGCGTCCAGCGCCGAGAACGCGTCGCCGCGGGAGAGGTGCTCCTCTCCCTCTTGCGTGAGCGCGGCGACGGACTCTTCTTGAGGAGGAGGTGGGGCGAGAAGAAAGGGAGGAGGAGGTCGAACGACCGTGGCGGCGGAGCCTGAAGAAGAAGAGGAAGAAGAAGCGAAAGGCAACGACGAAGGCTCCCTGGTACTAGCGCTCCTCGCCGTCGTCGCCCTCTCCATCATCGGGGGCGTCGAGCGTGATCGGATACAGCGCGGCGGCGGCGACGACGAGGCTGGCGAGGTAGCAGCAGAGCAGCCCCCTTCGCTTTATTGTCATGTCGTTGTTTTGCTTTTTTTGTATGTGAAGGAAGAAGATTTTTTTTTTTAATTTCATTGTTTTGTTAGTACTCTCTCTCCCTCCCACTCTCTCTCTCTCTCCCCGCGGTTGTAGCTAAAAGAAACTCTTAAAAACACAAAGCGGGGCAAAATAGAAGAACAAAAGGCAGTGCTTTTTATTGGTAAGAAAGAAAAGGAAAGAAGAGGAAAAACTCTCGCTCGCGCTCGCGCGCTCGCTCGCGCTTCGTTCTTCAACCTTCTTCTCTCTTCTCTCCTTCCCACCACTTCCACCTCCACTTCCTCCTCACGCCAGGTACCGGTACAGCTTCCTGTCCACCGCGTCCCTCTCCAAGAACTCCCTCTCGATCAGGGACTCGATCCTCTTCTTGACCAAGGGCGGAGGGGGAACGAACCTGCCAGCGAGCTGCCTCGTCACCTCTGCGACGATCGCGTTGTGGTCGGCGACGCGCCGCGCCTTCATCACCCGGACGATCGCGGCCTCGACCTGCGGCTTGCGGTCCTCGTCGACGCGAGCCCTGGTCTCGGCCCGCTCGGGCTCGGCCTCGGAGCGGGAGGCGGAGACGGTCCCGATCTTCACCTTGAAGAGGCGCGAAGCGAAGGCGTCGTTGACGGAGAAGGAGTCGCCGTCGTCGACGTCCTTGCCTGCGGGGGATTTCTTGAGAACGTTCTTCCCCTTGACGCAGGCCAGGGACTGCAGGGCGCGCTTGAGGTCGCCCGAGGCCGCGGTGGAGGAGGAGGCCAGGAGGGAGGGGGAGGAGGAGGAGGAAGGGGTGGGAGCGGAAGCGTTGGGGTCCGCAGAAGAAGGGCCAGCAGCAGCAGCGGCTCCTCCACCTCCACCTCCGGCGGCCGCCGCCGTCGCTGACGCCGACGCCTGCGCTGTCGCGCCCGTCGCAGCTGCGATCTCCGACAGCGTCAGCGTCTCCGTGCCTCCAGGGGCCTCGTTGAATGCCAGCAGCACGCACGCCTGGATGGGGCTGACGGTCAGCTCGTGGCGGCGCGGCGCGGCGGAAGAGCCGCCGCCCCTGGCCGAAGAAGTCGAGGAAGAAGAACTCAACCCAAAGACGGCGCGGAGTTCTGCCGAGCCCATCCCCGGCTGCCACGCCAGGCGCCTCCCTCCGTGCTTGGACAGGTAGAACTCGACGAAGGCGTCCCGGGCCGCCGCGACGGCGCGAGGGACCGAGCAGGCGCAGGGGGCAGGCGTGGGCCAGGAGCCCGTGGTGAGGACCTGGACCGAGAGCTCGATCGAGGAGGCGTCGGAGGCGGGGGCGGAGGTGGAAGCAGGAGGTTGCGCGTTGGAAGGAGCAGCAGTGGCGGCGGCGTTGTCGCCTTCGCCGGTAGTTGAGGGCCCCGCTGCAGCAGCTGCCGCCGCCGCGCTCGCCGCCCTGTGCGCCTTCCATTCCGCGTTCAGGTCCCTCGACGTCCTCACGTCGGCGAACATCGACTCCAGCTTCGACGTGAACTGGTACCCGCACTCTGTTTTAAGTTTCACCAAGACGCGCCGCTCAGCGTCGTCGCAGAGCGGGCGCTGGCTAGATGCGAGCAGCCTTTTGGCGAGATGCGCCTTGTAGTACCGCTCGAAGACGTCTTTTTCCTGCAGGAAGCGGAAGAGGACCAGGGCGCGGTCGAGGGCGGCCTCGTTGTCGTCGTCGTTGGCGTTGTTGTTGGCGTTGGCGGAGGTGGGAGCAGCAGCGGCGTCGGTGTCGGCGGCGTCGAGGTCGGCGTCTCCTTTCTCTGCCTTGGCCTCCTCTCCGCCGCCGGTGTCGTTGCCCGCTGCGTTGTTCGCTCCAGCTCCTCCCGCTCCTCCCGCTCCACTCCCCCCGCGAGCGGCCCTCCGCAGCCTATCGTCCATGTACAGAGAGACGAACTCGGGCGCGCGCGGCGCCAGGTTCACGAAGTGCTCGAAGGCGCTGTTGAGCGCGTTGCCGAAGGTCTTGTCGGCGTCGAACGAGCGGCGGACGATCGCGTCGTACTTGCGCTTCTCCGAGAGCAGGCGGTCGACGAACGCGATGGGCTCGCGGGGGGCATCTGCAGCAGCAGTCGAAGTAGCAGCAGCAGCAGCTGGAGCAGCAGAGGAAGAAACAGCAGCAGCAGGGGCAGAGGAAGAACTCGAATTGGACGCGCGGACGAGCGCGGCGCCCGACGACCGGACGTGCTCGCTCATCGCCGCCCGCAGCAGGTCGTGCCCACCCTCGACCCTCCCGAGCAGCGCGTACATCCTCTTCAAATCTCCCAGAGCGTCTGCTTCCATCAGGCTCACCGCGCCCCCTTCCTCGGCGGAGACGATCGCCGCGGCGTGCCTGCCCAGCAGCTCCCTCTCGACGGCGGCGGTGGCCGGCGCCGACGTCGACGCGTCGAGGTAGTGGCTCACCCTGTCGGCCTCGGCGGCCAGCCTCCCCTCGGCCGCGGCCAGGTACTGCGGCGGCCTCAGCTCGCGCATCGCCGCCGCGGCCTCCCTGGCGTAGTAGGCGGCCGTTTCTTCGAGATAAAACCCTTCGAAGTCGGAGGCGTAGACCGACTGTCCCAGGTCGGCGAGCATTGACGTGAACGATCGCAGCAGCGCGCGGTCGACGACCGCGCCGCCGCGCTCCGAGTCGACCGCGGCGAGCGCGACGGCGCGGGCCCTGGCGCCGATCGAGGCCCTGCGGACGACGACGTCGCGCCAGAGGTCGAGGCCGAGCTGGTGGACGGGGGCCTGGAGTTGTTGGAAGGTTGATGAGGTGGAGAAGGAGGAAAGAAGAGAGAGGGTGAGTTTTTTCTCTCTCTCTCCCTCTCTCTCTCTCTCTCTCTCTCTCGCTCTCTCTCTCGCTCTCGCTCTCTCTCTCGCTCTCGCGCGCGCGCTCTCGCTCGCTTCTGCTCTCGAAAGAAAAAAAGAAGAAAACAAAACAAAAACTTTCAAACTCACTCTCCCGGCGTGCTTGACGTAGATCCGGTCCATGTACATCAGGATGTCGCGCACCATCTGCATCGACTTCTGGTGCCTGTCCCAGGCCTCCTTCAGGTCCCTCAAGAGAGCGTCGCCCGACGAGCGCTCGACGGCGTCGGCGACTCGAGAGAGGTGGGCCGAAACTGTCGCGACGAGGCCGTCGTAGAGGCGGCCGCCGCACTTGTTGATGACCATGTTGTAGGCGTTGCTGTTGTCGGAGTTTGGATGGTTGGTTTGTCGGGAAGAAGAGGGCGCGGTCGGTGAGAACGGCGGAAAAGAGCGAAGAAGGAAGAAGAGTCGACGGCGAAGAAGAAACAAAAACTCTTTCTCTCTCTTTCTCTCCCAACTTCTCTTCTCTTCTTCACTCTCACCGGTACAGCTCCTCGAAGCTCAGCCCGGACGCGTTGTGGTTGTTGATCTCGTGGATCGCGTCCTCGAGGACCTTCCAGGTTTTCTCTGTTGAGGAGTTTTTTTTTGTTTTTTTTTAGAGGAAGGAAGGGAAGAGGTTGGAAGAGGTTGAGTTTTTTTTTTCGTCGACCAGCCTTCGTCTTTTTCTTCTTTTCGTTCCCTCTTTCGAAAACAACAAAAACACTCACCTCCGTAGCTCGGGTCCATCGTCACCGGGTGCTTGAACGGCTCGATCTTGAACTGGTGGTTGAGGGAGAGGGAGCAGGAGGACAGAAAGAGGGAAGGAGAAAGGTGAGTTTTGAAAGAATGAAAAAAGAGCGAACGCCGAGATCGATGCTTCGATGGAAACATCACTCGTTTTTTTCTCTCTCTCTGGAAGGAGCCGAGCGCTTCAGCGATTGTGAGCTTGTCGAGAAAATCCACGACGAGGCTCTCGAAGTGGCAGAGGGAGCAACGAGGCCCTGGGAGAGAAAAAAAGCTGGTTCCAAGAAGCAGGGGAAAAAAAGCATTCAAAGGAAGAGGCATCGAAAAGAAACGAGAGGGAAAAAAAAAAAGCAAAGGAGCAAATTTCTTCTCTCGCTCTCGCTCTCTCGTGCCTTGCTCCAGGCCCTTTTCTCCGCCTCGTCGCTTGAGTGACCGAGAGGCGACATCGAGCTCTTCATTCTCGGCGAGGAGAAAGGGACCAGGGCCGCGGTAGAGGCGAGTGCAAGGACACGGAAAGAGAAGAAGAAGGGAAACGCTGTCATCGAAGGGACTCGCTCTTCTTCTTTCTTCCTTGTTTTCCCACGACTCACGTTCTTCTTCTTTCCCGTCGCCATCGTGACAGAGAGGGCCGCGGGCACGCGCCCGAGAGCTCCAGGCAGAAGAGAAGAGAAAAAAGAAGGAAAGAGAAGGAGGAGAAAGTGCGCGCCCTCCTTTCTTCAACACTCCCGTCGAAGAAGAGAAAGAGGCGAATCGAGAAAAAATGAAGGCGAGAAGAGCGACGCAGCGTTCTTCGGAGAGCAGGAAAAAAAATCGAAGGCGAAATCTCGAAATCACTATCCTTCCTCCTTTCGCCTTTTCTTTTTCTTACGCGAGCGCGCGCGAGAGAGAGAGAGAGAGAGAAGAAAAAACTTTCCAAACCACCACACCTCAGAGACTACCATGCTCTCGTCCTCCTTCGTCGGGTCGACGCGCCTGTCCTCGGCGGCGGCCCGCGCAGGCGGGGCCAGCCTCTACGGCGCCCACGTCGCCGTGCCGGCGCCCGCCGTCGTCGCCGCTCCTCGCATCGGCCTGGTCGTCGAGGCGGCGCACAAAAAGGGTTCCGGTCACTCCAAGAACGGCCGTGACTCCGTGTCCAAGGTCCGTGCTGTGGAGGAAAGAGCAGTTGATGCGCGAGAGAGGGGGGCATTGAGACGGCGATGAAAGAAGCAAGAAAAAGGCAACGGCGGCGGCAGCAAACGGAAACGACGACGGCGGCGGCTGCGTCGAAATCTCGCCATCTTCCCTCCTCAAACTCACCCCCTTCTCCTCCCTCTCGAACCAATCAAACACCACGCAGCGCCGCGGCATCAAGGTCTACGGCGGCCAGCCCGTGAAGGCCGGCGGTATCATCGTCCGCCAGCTCGGTACCAAGGTAAAGAAAGGAGAGGGATCGAGGTGGAAAAATGTTTTTGGGCGACGACGGAATTGGAAAAATCGCACTTTTCTCGACACGCATTTGTCACCCAGCAGGCTGGACTCCGCCTTCTGCCCGCGTAGACGTCTGCGTTCGTCTTCGTTTGATGTCGATCAGGGAGGAAAGAGAGTAGAATCGGCGTCAGAGGCCTATCGCGAGAGCGCATTCCATTTACTATTTTGCGACGCGCGACGTAGGAGCTTTTTTTCTTTCTTCCTTTCGACCTCAACCTCACCTCCTTCTTCTTCCTCTCTCTTCCCACCCCCACCAACCAACCCCACCCGCCCCACCCAACCCGCCACCCAGTTCCACCCGGGCACCGACGTCGGCCGCGGCACCGACGACACCCTCTTCGCCCTGACGGAGGGCATCGTTGTCTACAAGGTCACCAAGCACGAGCGCTCGGTCTCGGTCGTCCCCGTCGACAAGTTCGAGGTCCCTGAGGGACAGCGCAGGGCCGAGGTCTCCCGCCGCACGAAGAGGCTGGCGCAGTTCACGCCCAGGGCGGCGCAGAGGGAGGCGTTGGTGGCCGCCGCCGCCGCTGCCGTGGCTGTTCCCGCGGCGCCGTGAAAAGAGGAGAGAGAAGGTGTTTTTCGTTTTTTATCACAAAATTTTGTCAAAAAAACTTCGTCTTTCATTTTTTCATCTTCTTTTTCCAAGTCTTTCTCGGGTCTCTCCTTCTTTTCTTCCTCTCTTTCTGGTCCCTTTGCGACAGCTCGCTCAACACTTTTATCATGACCGACACCCCACCTGGCGGAGGCCCGCAGCTTCCGCAGCGCTGGGGCGCTGCCCTCGGGAACATCGCCGACGCATCGATCCGCGCCGAGACGCTGAGCGACGCCGTCGACAAGGCCCTCTGGCTCGACGAGGGCGCGCTCGAGGCCGCCGCTCCCGCTGCGCAGACAGCCGAGAGGCTCAATGTGAGTGGATATGTGTGTTGTTGGAACTGGGAAGGAAAGAGAGGGAATAATGGACGAAGAGAGGGAGAGAGACGGATGAATGATGAGAAAGCATTGAAAATTCCGTCGATCGATCACGACCTCAACCTCAACCTCAACCTTCCGCCACACGCCAAAACAAAAACAAAAAAACAGACCCTCATCCGCAAGCTCCTCGACCTTAAGTCTCAGCTCGACGACGCCCGCTCCCTCGCGGCCGCGGCCGAGGACGCCAGGCGCGCCGCTGAGCGAGAAGCGGAGGAGATGCGCGAGGAGCGCGACAACGCGCGCGCGTCGCTGGCGGCGCACGTGGCCGAGCTCGTGGAGCGCGGGGAGGAGTGCGCGAGGCTGCGGTCCGTCGTGGAAGAGCTGACGAGGGCGCTCGGGGGAGATGGGGATGGAGAGGAGGGAGCGCGAAGGCGGCGACGAGGAGGAGTAGGAAGCAAGAGCAGCAACGACGATAACGATAACGACGACAACGACGACGACCTCCCTTCCGCCCCAAAGGGCGACACGAAGGCTAAAGCCAGGGACGCGCGGACGGCGCGGGACCTGGCGAGCCTGGAGGCCGAGAAGCTGGCCGCGGAGATGATCTCTGCGGCGGAGGAGGAGAGCCGCGGTGGAGACAACAACGACGACGCCTTTTCGAGTTTGACGTAAGAAAGGGGAAAAAGGTTTCTTTTTTCTCTCTCTTTTTTTGTAATTCTAGAGAGAAGGCCCGCGCGTACGCCTTCGTCTTTTATCCCTCTTTGCTAAGCTGTCTCTTGTGCGCTTGCTTTGCTTCGTTCGGGGTGGGAGAAAGGCGCGGTTCGAAGGCAAACAGATCACTTTCTCGAGTTTCGTTTTTTTTAGGGTCGAGGGTTTTTTTCAAGAGCCCAACCCTTAATGGCAAGCTCAACCTTTGAGCAACTCCTCTCGAGACTCTTTCCTTTTTTCTCGCAGCGAGCACCTAGCCTCGTTTTCCGTCGCGCAAAGCAAGAGAGAGAGCGGGACGGCTTTTCAAAGCCTCTGAGTTAACTGTGGTTGCTCTTTTTTGGTGTTGTTTCGTTGCAACGGGTTTGGGACTTTTTTCTCTCTTTCCTCTCTCTCTTTTCTCCTCTTTCTCTCCTTTCTCTCTCCGTTCACTCTCTTTCTCTTTCTCTCTCTCCTTCTCTCCCCGTTCTCTCTCTCTCTCCACTCCCTCCCCGCTCTCGCCCAAAAATAAAAAGTAAAAAACATCAAAAAATCAAGTCAAAAATGAATGGCGATGGCTGCCTGATTTGAAACGAAAGAAGAAGAAGCGGAAGAGAAAAAAATCCCCGCTTTCATCTTTCCCTCCCTCCTTCAGCTCTTCACCCCCGCGGGCTCGGCGCCGCTCGCAGCGACCACGGGCGCCGTCGCCAGTGTCGCCCCGAGGTCAGCAACCTCTTTACTCGCCTCCTCCAGCGTCCTCTGCTTGGCCTTAAGCTCGAAGACCTCGATCGAATCCCCCTCTGCCCATTCCGCGAAACCCTCGACGCCGACGCCGCACTCTGTGCCGATCCCGGAAACCTCCTTGACGTCCTCCTTGATCCTCCGCAGGGAGGTGATCTTGCCCTCCGCGACCACTTTACCCTGCTTGCCACGCTTGACGACGGCCAGGGCTCCCTTGCGGAGCAGGCCCTCGGTGACAGCGCAGCCCGCCACGCGTCGGGACCCGGAGCCGAACACAGCGCGGACCGTGGCTTCTCCCAGCGGCAAGCGCTCGTCCACCGTCGCGAGCCTGCCTTCCATCGCGGCCCTCAAATCGTCGAGAACGTCGTAAATCACTTTGTAGGACTTGATCGTGACGCCCGAGCGTTTTGCAGAGGCGGCAACGGCATCGGAGGGCTCGATGTTGAAGCCCAGGACAAGCGCGTCGGACGCGAAGGCGAGGTCGACGTCAGACAGCGTGATGTCGGCCGCGGCGGCCAGCAGGAAACGAAGCGTCACCCGGTCCTGTGGCAGCGACGCGGCCGCGGCCTTGATCGCCTCGACGGCGCCCGCGGCGTCGGCCTTCAAAACGACGTTGATCCGCTGCAGGGCCTCGACGTCGCCGTCGACGCCGTTGCCTCCGGCGCCTCCGGAGGCGGAGGACCACCCGCCGCTGCTCGAGGAAGTAGCACCGGAGTCTCCGGCGCTCGACGACAGCGCGCCGCCAAAGTCGTCGTCGTCGAGCGACATCGACGCCAGGCTCATCGTCGTCACGCGCGTCGTCGCCGCCGCGTCCTGCAGCCTCGCGAGCCTCGCGGCGTCCTCGGCCGCCTCGGCCTTCTTGCGCGCCTCCTGCTCGGTCTCGCAGACCTCGAAGGGCTCTCCGGCCGCAGGAACGGCGCTGAGCCCGACCAGTTTCACGGCGATCGAAGGGCCTGCCGACTCGACGTCGGCTCCAGAACCGTCGAGCAGTGAGCGCACCCGGCCAAACGCGCCGCCGCTGACGACGATGTCTCCAGGCCTGAGCGTGCCGGCGGCCACCAGCACGTTCGCCGTCGGCCCCGTCCTGCGGTCCAGGCTGGCCTCCAGCACAATACCCACCGCGGGCCTGTCCGGGTTGGC
>Ga0210003_1000577_pt1 | contig 33084 bp, 46 predicted proteins | sample LantaG_FD_182804 | JGI IMG/M metagenome (GOLD analysis project Ga0210003, IMG submission 182804) | Deep subsurface microbial communities from Baltic Sea to uncover new lineages of life (NeLLi) - Landsort_02402 metaG (SPAdes) (version 2) | ecosystem: Environmental > Aquatic > Marine > Oceanic >...
TCCATTTGTTTACGAACTCGGATTTCTTATGAAATAATTTGAAAGGGACTTGTGTAGGTCCCTTTTTTGTTGTATATTCGTAATCTAATAGAAATACAGTTATAGATGAATAAAAATCAGTTTAAACAGTACATGATAGATAAAAAAGATGAAATATTATCTATTATTGATACGGAAGAATATAAAGTTGAGGTACACTCAAAAGAAGAGGGTAATGGTGATTGGGGTATTTTTGTATTTGTAAATGGTGTTAAGTTGGAATGGAACTGGTCGGGTAGATGTATTAAGACTGGTTATGGTAATCACAATGAAGATATTTTAACTATAAAAAACTTTTTTATAAAAAATAAAGTAAAAGTTGATGATTATGAACGTTCTAAATTATGTGTAATATCAAGAATGAAATGTACTCCTGATGAATTTAAGAAAGTTTATGAATTACTTGTAAATCATAATATGGACTTAATTAAAATGACAGGAGTGGGTAAACAAGAAAAACCAAAAGGACCTAATTTTGAAGGAACTATATTTGAACCACTCAAGGAAAGAGGTGCTACTATTGGTGGTATGATGGGAAAGATGGTTTGTGAAGTTGCAGGTATTAATAGAGATTACTTATTACCTGAATTTCACACTAAGAATTCAGGTGAAATTGATGGAGTTGAAATTTGTCCTGACACGCAAAAACCAATTACAATTTATGAATGTCAATCAGGAATTCATTATGGTAATTACTTAGATGAACATCACCTTAATAAGGGATTACACAAATATCTTTACGCTGAAGAGATTGTGAATACTGTTAAAAAAGTTGTTTTTCTTGCTGGTGGATACAGTAATAGTGTTAAAAATATTATTAAAGAGAGAAGAACGGAGCTTCTAAATCGTGATAATCCAATAGAAGTTGTTTTACTAAAAACAACAAAAAAAGAAAATAAAATAGGGATTGTTGAGGTTGTTTTATGAAAAATTACTATATTTGTAATCTAATAAAACGATAAGGACATGACTAAAGTTGAATTTTGCGAGAAGCACGGAGAATACCTACCAGCTGAAATGTTGAAAACCACTGATGTGTTGATGCGAGTGGCATCCAACCTATCTGACACTCAAGAGATGTTGGACCGAGGAATGGATGTTAACCAACACCTCAACGAGGTTAAGAAATACATTTTCGACTTTATGACAGTCTTGCGTCGTGAAGAGAAATACAAAAAATACGAGGAGCAAGAAATGGCTGAGTTTAATAATCACTTAGGATAATATTATGACAGTAGAACAATTAACTTATAAGCAACGAGGAACGGACAACTATTACCCACCCCTCAATCACTATACCATGAACGATGGAACGGTTATCGCAATCTATCAAGGATTTCGTGGTGAGAACTCAGATTATGTATTGAAATCGTGACCATTGGGATGAACACGCTCTCAGGAGTAAACAAATGTTTGAAGAAAGTGGTGTTGAGGTGATTTTTTATGAAAGGGACTTGTGAGAGTCCCTTTTTTGTTATATATTTGTAATGTAAAAAATTATTAAATGGATAATATAACGTACCTTAAGTCACAAAAAAAACAGAAAATAACATTGAATGATTATATTTCTGCGTATTATGATTCAGAAATTTTAGAGGTTACTCAAGATATGATTGGTTTTTTGAGTCATATAGCTGAACAAACTATTATTAAGAATGGTGAAATGGAGTATCATGGACGTATAAATGAATATGGTAATTTTATTGAGAATGTTATGGTTAATGCTATAAAGACATATTATGGTGATGACGTTATTATTGAAATGTTAGGTACGGGATATCCTGACTTAAGACTTATAATTGGAGAAAAAATAATATATCCTGAATTGAAAATAAGTTCAAATATAGATGACGTTAAAAGTAGGTTTAGAGTTTTTTATACTTCAACACCTGAAGAAAAAACCAAGTTAAGAAAAAATATCCAAGATGGTTATCACATATTATTTCATTTTGAACATTCAGGACCTGGACAATTGACGGGTAGATATAAAGTGACTGACCTTTGTAATTTCGAGTATATGTCTCATGGTAATATCCAACAAGGTAGTTATTATGATATTTATAGTAAACATGATAAAATTATTTTACGAGGATAAACTGTACAAAATATAAAAAAATATTACACTATTATTATGATTAAAAATAATATGATTTATAATGAAAACTGTCTTGATACGATGTCAAGAATGAATAACAATAGTATTGACTTAACCGTCACTTCCCCCCCTTATGATGATTTAAGGACTTATAAAAACCACATAAAAGGTAATCAAACAGATTACAACGGATATTCGTTTCCTTTTGAGGATATGGCTAAGGAGTTATATCGTGTTACTAAAGACGGTGGTATAGTTGTTTGGGTTGTTGGTGATGCCACACATAATGGGTCAGAAACCGGCACATCGTTCAGACAGGCGTTATACTTTAAAGAGATTGGTTTCAATATTCATGATACGATGATTTATCAAAAGAATAACTTCTCTAATCCATCTTCTAATAGATACCATCAAATATTTGAGTATATGTTCGTTTTTTCTAAAGGTAAACCAAAAACCTTCAACTCAATAAAAGACCGTAAAAATGTTTATGGAGGTAAGGTTGGTTCGTGGGGTAAAAATACGGTTAGACAAAAGGATGGTTCTATGAAGGAAAATAGTAGAAAGACAATTTCTGAATATGGACAGAGATATAATGTTTGGACATATAAAACATCAAAGAATGGTCAAGAAGATGAAATTGCTTATCAACACCCAGCAATATTCCCAACAAAGCTTGTTGAAGACCACATAGAGACGTGGACTAATAAAGGTGACTTAGTTTATGACCCAATGATGGGTAGTGGGACAACTGCGAGGGCGGCTATTAATAAAGGTAGAAATTACCTTGGTAGTGAAATGGTCAAAGAATATTATGATATTATAACTGAGAGGTTGAATATTGTTCAAACAAAAATGGAATTAAAATAATTTAAGAAGGGACTTGTGTAGGTCCCTTTTTTGTTGTATATTTGTAATGTTAATAAGAAACATAAACAATAAAGATATGACCGACACACAAATTTCAATGTTCCCACCACTTACCAACCTAACAGGTGAAGATGCGTGGAAAGTAGCCATCCAAGTTTCAACTGGTGAGTTGACTTACGAGAAGGCTAAGATGATGGTTTCTAATGTTCAAGAATTAGAGGATGACTTATCATATATTGATGGACTTGTTAATAGTTACACCTATTAAGATATGGAAGGATACGTATACATTGCCAGAATCATTGACCACGGAGGTAAGTTCGTGAACGGATACCATAAGATTGGACTATCAAAGCAATATAAGGTCCGTGAGACACAGTTAAACTCAACTCACCTACCTTTTGATGTTTTAATGGTAAGAGTCTTTGGAACAGAAGATATGCACAAATTAGAGGGTATTCTTCACGTTTGTTTTGAGGACTACAGAGTTATCAAAGAATATGATGACCGTAGGAATATCACGACAGAGTGGTTTGATGTTTCAGATATTGATACCTTCAATGAAAGACTTGATAAGATGGTTAACTATTTAAACATCAAAGAAGTTGATTTAGGGTTTAGTATTGATAATGATTTGACATTAACCGAACAAGAAAAGACTGAAGTTAAGAAAAACATTGGACGAGCAAAGTCGACTAATCTTAAGGTTACAATCGGAGATACGGTATTTGTTAATAACACTGCAAAAGAAACCTATGTTACCGTTATGAATAAACTCATCGATGGGGCGCCCAACAATGATATGACGGAATCCTTTCCAGGGTTATTTAAAGAGGGTAAGGAAGAGTTTAGTGATTCTTTGAGTGAATACAATAAGGTTCGGATGGATAATGGACTGTTTATGTCAGCATGGGGGAACAATACGATAAAGGTTAAACGAATAGAGAGTGTTGGTAAATATTTTAATGTTGATGTCGTGTGTGAGATTATCTAAATAATATTTAAACTATTTTAAAAGGGGCTTGTGAGGGTCCTTTGTTTGACTTATATTTGTAGTGTTAATAACAACATAAACCACAAAGAAAAAAAATATGTCAAACATCATCAACACCACAAACATCCCAACAGTAAACTTCATCTCAGGTCGTAAAGGTCAGTTCAGAGCAATCAGTAAAGTACCAGCAGGTTATATGACCACTTCAGACTTCCGTGACTTTGACAATGAAAGATTATCAAAAGACCCAAGTCAAATTTTGTCTTCATTCAAAAAAGGAGCACTTCAAACGGTTCAGTTCAAAGCAGAAGGTACTGATTTTTGGTTGACAGTATTTGCTCGTGTTGGAAAGAAAATCAAGTTGGTTGATTTGGATATCTTAAAAGGTCTTAAGGTTGGTACCATTAACTCTATGTGGTTCAATACTGAACTTTATAACTATAGCCAATACAAATCGGTTAACTCTAAGACTTGGGATTCTATGGCGTTTGTGATGAACGAAAAAGAACTTGAGTTGGTATGATGTGTGAGGTTAAATTAACAAGGGAGGACGGAAGTAAGTTTGAGTACGTCCTCCCCTATGAAATGTTATGGATGTCACATGGGAACTTCACCGGATTTGGAAAGTTCGTTGAGATTATTATTAAGGTTAAGGAATAAAAAAACCCCACCGATTGGTGGGGTTTAAAGGTTCATATTATTTCTCGTTAAAAGTCCATATTATCATATGGAGCCGTTAAACTTCTCTGTTTGAAACCGGCACCTCCGATATAACTTTCTGCTGTTGGTAATTTCTTTGCGTAATTTTCTAATATTTTAATTGCTAATTTTCTGTCGTATTCTCTATCGTCGGTTTCAGGTACTATTCCATCTATATATATTGAACCTCTATATCTTCTCATTTGGCCTTTTTCTGACATTATGTCATTAATGTCAGAGTCTGACAATTCAAATTCCAAATCATTAACAGGGTATCGATTAACTTCTTCAGCATCTTCATCATCATCATCATCATATTCTTCTTGTTCACCAACAACGGCAAGTTTACCGATTGGTGTATTCATTTCAAAAAACTCGGCGAATGGTTCACGGTCATCAGACATCTTCTCAAGGTATTCTTCACTATCTCTATACTGGTCAAGTAGTTCAGGGTTTTCACAATGAAAATCTACGTGAGCGGCATAATCTACCATTGTTACCACTCCGTCACCATCAAGGTCAAAATGTTGATATAACTCTTCAGGGGTGATAATACCGTCTTGATTTATATCAGCAGAATCCTCATTAAGTTTTTTTGTTACAATTTTTTGTATTATCTTTGTCAACTCAGATTCGGAAAGGGTAATCTTTTTCATAATTTGGTTTTTATAATAAATATTAGTATATTTAAAAAAATAAAGTTTTATATGTCTACAGAAGAAAAAAATGAAAGTTATTTGTTGTTTGTATTTGGTAATTTTACAAATGGTAATGTTGAAAAGGAAGTTGCATCGCAAGTTTTACCTATTACCACCAATGAGAAGTTGAAGTATATTTTTGGTTCTTACCATATGGTTATAAATATGGAAACGGATTTACCCTTTGATGAGTTAAAAGAATTCATCTATGAAACATTAAAGAGTGATAATTATGAGTACTTCCTAATGCCAACGGTAGAAAAGTACTCAGTAAAGCTACCTAACGATATGGTACAACATTTGTTTGATTTGGAACAAGAAAACGAAAATGTTCACATTTTTAATCAACTAAGTATGGAAAAATTACAAAGAGAGTCAAAACAGCATGACGAAGACATGGATATGGTAATCAATTATTTCATGAAAGAAGGTCTTGATGATGAAGACGATGACGACATTGACGTAATGTTAAAACCTAAAGAGTCAAAACCATCAATGGATGAGATATTAGAAAAAATAGTGGATAGTGGGATAGATTCACTATCTTCGCTTGAAGTTAAGTTATTAAACCAATACTCAAATGAATATGAATAAACAAAATAAAACAACTATGAACACGTCACCTCTAAATCAGGATGAAATCCAAATGTACTTACGAGACATTCGTAAGATTAAAGTAATGACACCTGAAAGGGAAAGAGAACTATCTGAGAAGATTTGTTTGGGTAATCCTACAGAATCCGAGAGACATGCAATCCACCAAGAACTCCTCCAAGGTAATTTACGTTTTGTTATCACGGTGGCGAAACAATATCAAAATCAGGGAATGCCTTTGGGTGACCTTATCGCTGAGGGTAACTTAGGTCTTATGAAAGCCATTAAAAACTTTGATTGGACAAAGAAGTTACGTTTCATTTCTTATGCTGTGTGGTGGATTAAACAATCAATCATCCAATGTCTTAATGAAAACTCACGTACCATTCGTCTACCAGTTAATGTAGTTCAGGAATTACATCGTGCAAAGAAAGATGCACAGAAAAACAACACCTTAATCGACGCTAAATTCTCATCATTACCTAAAGTTATAGATTTAGATATGAATATAAATGAGGACGGAGACACGTTAGTTGATTTGATTGAGAATCTCAATGCGGTACAACCTGACGAAGGTTTTGACCCAGCCGAGATGTTGAAAATGAAAATGCGTGAAATCATGTCGATATTGGATGAACGTGAGCGTTTAATCATTGAGGATTATTTTGGTATGTCAGGTACTCCACGTACTTTGGAGGATATCGGAACTGATTTCAGTTTGACAAAAGAACGTGTACGTCAAATCAAAGAAAAGGCATTACGTAAACTACGTAACGAAAGCTCTGGATTGTTTGATTATATGTAATTGATATATTTATAGTTCAAGGTTAGCCTAAAAAACTATTAATATGAAAACATTAAATTGGATACAAAAAAGGATTTTTCCTACAATAATTGCATTATCAGCACTATCGGTTAGTGCCTCTGCAGCATTTTATTCCGTAACGGGGCTCTCTAAATTATTTGCGGGAGCCTCGTTTCAGGTTTTAATAATGACTGGTTCCTTGGAGGTTGCTAAATTGGTAATCGCATCCCTACTATATCAGTATTGGTCACAACTAAACAAAATTTTAAGAGCGTACTTAAGTATTGCATCTGTTATATTGATTTTAATAACGTCTGCGGGTATCTATGGATTCTTATCTGCGGCATATCAAGAAACCGCATCCAAATCAGGTATAATTAATAAAGAAGTCGAATTACTTGATTTAAAGAAATCACGTTTTGAAGAAAATAGAACCTATTACCTTACAGAAAAAAAGGAATTGGACGGTAGTATTTCTGATTTAAGAAGTGGACTATCGAATAACCAAATTCAATATCGTGACAAAGTCAGTGGTCAAATTATAAACACCACATCATCCGCTCAACGTAAGTCATTGGAAAAACAGTTGGAAAGTGCGGTTAATACTCGTGAAAGTGTTAGTAAGAAGATTGAGGTTGCTACTGACTCCATATCGTCTTTAGAGATTAAAGTATTGAATATTGAGAGTAATTCAGAAGTTGCAAGTGAGTTAGGACCATTAAAATATATTAGTGAATTAACAAATACCCCAATGAATCGGGTGGTAAATATATTAATGTTAGTTATCATTTTTGTATTTGACCCACTGGCAATTGCGTTAGTTATTGCAGCAAACTTTGCGTTTGGCCGTTTACGTAAAAAAGACGATGAGGATACTAATATCGTAGATAGTGAATCGGATATTGAAAAACAAATACGAGATATTGAGATAAGAGACATGTACAAACCTTCGGATGAAGAGTTAGCAATGATTCAGAGTATATTAGAAAAACTTGAACCACAAAGTGAAGTTGAGGTTGAAAATTTAGAAAATGAGGTTAAATTAACTGAAGAACTACCACAGGAAGATGATATATCTGTGGTAAATGAAGAACCAAATGTTCCTCAAATAAAAAAATTAATTTACCAAAGACGGGATGCAAATAGAAATACAAGAATTGATAGGATTTAATAGTGTTGGAAAGTCTAAAAACAAAAAACAAATACTTTTAACCCATACCTCTAGAACTGCACCTGATTATATTTCATCGCTAAGACATCGATATAACGGAGAGTATACGAAATTACCTCATTTTCTCATTAGAAAAGATGGTAGAATATTTCAATTTATACCGACAGATACTTACTCTAATCTTTTAGAGGATAGTAAAAATTTCAAGCAAGTTATTGTAATAACTTTAGAGAACTTAGGATGGTTAAAGAAAAACCCTTTAAATGCTTCTTACATTAACTGGATTGGTAATATTTATAAAGAAGGTGTATACGAGAGAAAGTGGCGTGGTCATTTTTTTTGGGACCCTTATACAGGTGAACAAATAGAAAGTTTAAAAAATCTATGTGTTAGTTTGTGTGAGGAATATGATATACCTAAGACCATAGTTGGTCATAACGTCAAAATTGACGGAATTGAAAGGTACGTTGGGATTGCTACTAATAGTAATTATACAACAACAGTTACTGACCTAAGTCCGGCATTTGACTTTGAAGAATTTGAAAAAATATTTGAAAATGAATTATTATGATGAAATGAAAGACTTGTTAAGAAAGTCTCGTTTAATTTCCGAACAACAATCAAGGGTTGTTACAGACCTTAGTGATGAGCCCGTTAATATTGATGTCGACAGTGAAGAGGAGATTGAAATTGAAACAACACCACAAGAAGATAAAAGTGAAACATATCGTGTTTCAGGTGGATTGGTGACTCTTCACGGTAAGGACAGACAAGATTTGGAACTTAATACTGATGAGAAAATTGCATTCCAAGAAACAATGGATGACTTTGTTGACCAGGTATCTGACTTATCAGATTTTGGTACATTACATATCTACCCTAATAATGTTGAGTGGAGTGGTAAGGTAATCGATTTTGATTTGGAGTTCTTCTATTCTATCGGTGAAAACAATGGTGTGTATGTTAATGGTGATATGATTAAGTTGGATGACAACTTGGTTGAACTTATTGGTAAGTTAACATCGTATTACGAACAGTTTAAATCTAAGTGGGCTAAGGTTCTTTCTTCGAGAAAGAAGACTACTAACGTAAGTAACGAAGAATAGTGAAAAAATATATCTCCAGTTTACAAACACTCTTAATCATTGCCTTGGCGGTGATTTTGTTATTGCAAAGAAATTGTAGTGGGGATAAGACAGTTGAACCTGAAGTTATTGTCACCATTGAAACGAAATGGGACACAGTTAAAGTCACACAAACAGAGTACATCCCAAAGTGGAGAACAAAAGTGGTAACAGAATATGATACTGTACCTATACCATTAAATGTTGATACCTTAGAGATATTAAAAGATTACTACAGTAAGTATTATTATAAGGATACATTAACATTAGATACTCTAGGGTTTTTAGTTTTAAGTGATACTGTTACAATGAATAGAATTTCTAATAGAAGTTTTACTTCAAATATTAAAATCCCAACAACAACCATAACCAAAGAGACGTACCTTAATAAGAGGGAACTCTATTGGGGGTTAGGTGTTCAAGGTAGAACTGACCAATTAAATTATTTGGGTGGTGAGTTTTTATATAAGACAAAAAATAAACAAATGTACGGATTAGGTGTTGGTGTAAATCAAGACTTTGTGCCTGTTTTATCAGGACGTATGTACTGGAATATTGGTAAGTAATATGGCTCTCTCAACAACAGACAAAAAAGAAATTGAAGTAATGGTTAGAAAAGAAATCAAAGATTTCATGGAATCTAACACCTTAAAACAATTTGAAAACAAAATGATTGACCTCATCAAACAAGAAATAATAAGAGGTAAGTTAACAGGTGATGTTAACGAAATAGTTGTTAAGATTATGAGGGAGTTTTATCATATAATGTGGTCGAGAAGGTCATTTTGGGAACCGTCTCTTAAAAGTGTGAAATAATGAAATTAACAGAAGAGAGTTTACAAAAAATGATACAGAACGGCCTAAGCAAAGCCTTTGGTCAAAATCAACAATATGGTGTGGATTCAACCGATAACTTTATGTCTATGACCCAAGCTAAAAATATGGTTGAAGATGAATTAGAAGAAGAGAAAGGATATTCACCATTTTTAAAGTCTGATGAAAATCCTAACGGTGAGACTGAAGGTTTAACTACTGATGTTTTACAAAAAATATTTAATAAGATTCTTCAGGATATGGACGATGAGGATGTGGTCGGTGGTGAAACTACTGAAGCCACAGGTGCTGGTTCTGCTGGTGGTTTCGAAGCCCCATTATTTTCCGAGCCAAAGAAGAATACATTATTTCAACCGGGTACTGAGATTAAGACGGGTACTAAACCTGAAGGTGGACCGGTTAATGAAGATAAAATAAAAGGTGGATTATCTGATGGTATGGATATCGAGGATATTGCCGAGATGCACAACATAACTGTCGATGAAATCTTTGGTGAGTTCCAAAAAGGTGTTAACATTGAAATGGAACACACTTCAGAGATGATGGTAGCCGTAGAGATTGCGTTAGACCATTTATATGAAGACCCTAAGTATTATAGTAAATTAAAAACTATTGAGGGTGGTGAAACTACTGAGATAACAGGAGCATCATCTGCTGGAGCTTATGACGCACCATTTGGAGGACCTAAGAAGGACCCACTTAAACTATCCAACCCAAAGACAGTAGAAAAAGAGTTAAGGTCTGTTAGAGACAAAAACTTCCCAAAGTATGGTGGACCAGGAGCTAAGTTTGTCAAAGTAAAAGATAAATGTTCTAAGTTTCCATATTGTAATCAGGGTGATATAAATGCCTTACAAATATTTGAAATGGACTTAGTTAAAGAGATGGTAACTAATACTGCAAAGAAAACAAAAGTTGAAGAGTATGTGGTTAGAAATATCATTGCTAAAGAATTGGGGTATATTAAAGAACAGGACGGTGAATACGTATCTTTTGAATTTCCTGACGACTATAAACCAAAGAGTGCCGAGGAACATAGAGATGAGTTTTTAAATGCTATTTCGGATAAAAGAGCGTCATTCCTACTTAAAAATTACGATAATAAAGAGTTTGAATTCGACCAACGTGATTTATCTGGTAAGGGTAAAATCACAGGTATTGGACCTAAGGGTAATATTGGATTCGCTTCGAGCGCTGATGGGTATACCTTCGATAAAGATAATCAGGTGGAAATGCATATTGATATCAGTGAGTTAAAGTATAAAGGACAGACAGTACCTGTCGGTTTTTATGATATGATATCTCGTTATTTACCTCCTGAGGAAGAAGAGGATTCTTATAGAGGTAACCCTGTTGAGTTTGCAGTTGAATCGGGACTTGATGAGGTAATATCAAATTTAAAATACATGGACTTATATTTAGGTAAAATTAGAATAAACCCATATTCTCGTATACGGTAAGTAGATTTACATATACAAGTATATTTATAATAAAAAGAAATATTATGAACATTGAAAATAAAATTAATGAAATAGTGGATAGAGTCCTTAATGAGGCTTTAAACGTTAAAGAAGGTGAATGGAAAGAAGAGATGGGAAAGGCGCCAGAATATAGAAGTAAGTTTGACGGACGTAATTCTGAAGTTGTTGGTGTTGATTCTAACATCGAAAAACAACGTATGGAAGAGGAAGATACTATGTGTGAAGAATGTGGTATGACTGAAGAACTATGTGAGTGCGGAATGTCTGAAGGTGAAATGGGAGAAGGTGCAAAACCTGACTTTTTAGATTTAGATAAAGATGGTGACAAAAAGGAACCAATGAAAAAAGCCGCAAAAGACGCGAAAAATGAATCTAAGAAAAAAACAATTTCTTTATCAGAATCAGAAATGATTGAATTAATCCAAAGATTGGTTATAGAAGAAAAAGAAGCTGTTGGTACAAAAGAGACTAACAGGATTTTAAAGGATTCTAAGAGGGTTAATGACGAAGCGATGAAGGATGTCACAAAAAAGATGACAGAATACCTTAAAGACGGTTCAAATGAAAAATATGAAGCAAACCCTAAAAGTTTCCCTAAAGGAAATGGTGAGATGGGTGAAGACGATAAGATGATGTATCATGCATCGGATGCGGTTGAAGAATATATTGACCAAATTGCTCGTTCAGGCGGTATGGAGAACTTAGACTATGACGCAATCAAACCAGACGAAGAGTGGATTGAAATGAATATCATGGGAGACTCAAAGACAGGTAATTCTCCAGAATACGCAAATGCGGTTGAAACTGATACAGCTGAAAAAGTTAACCAAAGACGTAAGAAAAATTGGTTATCTAAATTAAAGAAAAATTCATACCAAAAAGCGGTACAACCTGTTGAGGATATTGCTGGTAGAAAAAAAGGAGATAAAGCGGCTATGTCACCTGATGAGGTTATGGCGGCGTTATCTGAGAAGGTTGAAGATAAAAAGACTAGTAAAATCAATGAAGAAATTGAAAAGATGAAGTCTATGTTATCTTATAGTAGAAAAACACAATAAAAACTTTAATATTTCTTTTAGAAAAGTCCATCTTATCTTTTAATTATGAAAGAAGGGATGGACTTTTTCTTTAATTGGATGGCAAAGCCTATGAATCGTAATGATGTTGATTTGTGGTTCCGTGCGAATAATATACAGATTGAGTATTCAAACCTGTTTAAAGACTTCTGCTTTTCATTATACTACCTAATGGATAAAACTTACTTAGGTAATAGTCATGGTGAGTCACGTGAGACTAAAATCGTAATTTCTAATGAAGAAAAGAGAGGACATTTCCAATGGTGTTGGATAACGACTATTACTAATTTCGAAAAGGAAAATATAGTTTTTAAATTTGTAGATAACGATTATGATTATTTTGAATCATTTTTCTTTGAGGTCTATTATGACCAAAAAGATATTGAGATTAGAGATTCTATTGATACATTTTTAAAACAACTATTCACAATAGAGAGAGTATTTACTAAATCCGATTTAGAAATGTATACCGACCTTTACAAGGTACTTGAAAGGTCCTTACAAAGTTAATTTTTCCTTTATTACTTTACATTGGTGAGGGATAAATTAAGTTTTTTATAAATAAAATTTAAAACAAAAAAACAAAAATGGAAACATTAGAAAAAATTAAGATTGAGGTTGAGAGATTATCTGTAGATACCGTTAAATTCTACGAAGGTAACAAATCAGCAGGCACAAGGTCAAGAAAGTCTGCGCAAGTATTAAAAGCATTACTTCAAGAGCTAAGAAAAGAAATTTTGGAACACAAACACGCATAATGAACATAGATTTAATTACATATCTATCTAATTTTGTAATGGTATTCTCAATACTATATGTAATGAGAGTCGGAGTTAAATTTATTAGTTCTCTACTTTCTACACCACCTAAACCGTTAGTGTTAGAGAGTAGAGAACTTTTATTTCTCTCCTTATCAACAAGTTATATAATTACGTTTATAATACATTTATTATGATTTATTCATCTTTTACGGAAAAAACTAAAACCTATTTAAAGTCTCTTAGAATTTTAAAAGATTATGCATCTTTTGATGTTTATTTTAACACTTCGTGGAGTATACCTAAGAAATATGTCGAAGGAATTGAAGTAATAAAGTCAGATAATTCAGATAGAGTTAATTTTAATGTATTTTCATTTGTAGTTCCTAATACTCCTGAGACTGTTAACAATGTTGAAAAATCATTCGATGAAATTATTAAATATAATAAAGACAGAGAGGAAAAAGAAAGATTGTTTAAAGAAAAGATTCAAGAGTTAAAAAGGGTATTTGAGTCAAAGAATGTTGAAGAATTAAAAGGTCTTCACTTTGAAATGAATGAACTAACAACATCTTTATCCGATTTAGAAGAAGAAAATTTAGAAAAAAATGGACAGGGAACTGGAGAACACGCTGACGTGGTTCAAGAGAGAGAAGTTGAAGGATGAGGAGAAATCCAATAGGTCAAAAGAAAGCTTCATCAAAGAGATTAAAAAAACGCCTAAAGAACGACTACAAAATACTGTAGTCGTTGATAAAAAATATACGCTATGGGAGAGACTGAAACAAACTTTAGGGATGAATTAACTAAGTTAGCGGAAATATCAGAAATATTTGAAAATTCAATTTTTAATAAGGGTAAAATGTCAGTTATAGTAGAGTTTGAACCAAAGGAGTATAAAGAAGTTGTGGGATATCTCAGCCCAAGAGATTCAGATGGTAAAAGTATAGTTATCAATATATCCGATATGGAGTTTACGCTCGTTTCGAATAAGTTGTAGTTTGACGATATAGTTTTCGTCTATCAAACCCTTTTTCTTCTAAAATATTATATAACCATTTACGTTGAGTCGTAGATGTGTCTTTAACAAAAAAAGCGTCCCTACGACCTTTTTGTCTAAAGTGTTTTTCCATTATCTGTAAACATCTTTGACAATCTTCAATATTCTTTAATGAGAAAAGTTTAAAATCCTCATCGACCTGAACAATAATTTTATTATTTAATGATGATATACTTTTCATTTCTTTGATTGGACAGTATTTTGATATTAACTCTTCAAGTGTGATTTTATCTTCAGTTTGCCAGTCGTGAATAGTCTCCTCTATATCATATGGATTAACTTCTAAAAAAGTATAATGACTTTCACCTTCAACGAATACTTTCTCATTACGACCATATTCATCAGTTAAGAAAAGTGGTAATTGAAAATCTCGTTTGGTTGTTAGTAAGCCTAATTCGTGAGCGCAGTACTCTGCGTTTTCATATTCAACAGGAAATAATACCTTATTTTCTTTTTTTAGGGTATTAAATTTCTCTCTAGCATTCTTTTCTGTAGAATAACCTTTGATTATTCGTCTCTTTTTCTTATTCTTAAATAATACTATTATATAGTTCTCCATGAAAGATTATTACAACATATTGGGTGTCACCCGTCAATCTACGCCAGATGAAATTAAAAAGGCGTATAGAAAATTAAGTAAGCAATTTCACCCAGATGTAAACCCTGACGGTGCAGATAGGTTTAAAGATATTGCAGAAGCGTATGATACGTTAAGTGATATTAATAAGAAACAATCGTATGATAACCCTAATCCTTTTGGTGGTGGGGGTACCATTAATGACTTCTTTAATGCCTTCAACCAACAATCTAATCGTACTAGTCGGTCAAGGAATATGTCTCCGGATAAGACTATTAATGTGGACGTTACACCTATCGAATCATTTCACGGACACGAGAAGGAAATTAATTATCAGGTGAATCATGCTTGTGGGTTATGTGCTGGTACGGGTGGAGATAAGAATATGTGTAATAGTTGTAACGGATATGGTTCATTAAGACAACAGGTTGGTACGGGAATCTTTACTCAAGTAGTTGAAACACAATGTCCAACCTGTAGGGGTGAAGGGTATATGATTATTAACCCGTGTGTTAAATGTAACGGTAATAAAGTCATACCTTCGATTAGTAATCTTAAGGTAAAAATGCCAATGGGGGTTGATAGTGGTGACTTTTTAAAGGTTCGTGGTAAGGGTGACTACCATAACAATGGATATGGTAACCTGGTAATCAAAGTGAATATGATTAAAAAGGATGGTTACGAAAAAATTGGTAAAGACTTAATTTACACTCACAATATCGATGCTTTGGAGTTTTTAATTTGTGATAAGATAACCGTTGAACATCCTAATACTAAGTTAAGTATACCGTTACCTAAAGAAATAAATACGGAAAAACCTTTAAGGGTTAAAGCTAAGGGGTATCACATTCAAAACCACGTAGGTGATTTTTACATTAAGTTAAAAGTTAGTCGTTCTGAGATTAGTGAGGAGGAAAAAGAATCACTTAAAGTAATTCAAGATAAGCTCACTAACTAAACTATATAACTTTACTGTACCATAAATTGAGCTCACTACTACATAGATAGAAACTATTAACATACCTTTATGTATGTTACTTAATTTATTTTGATTACAGCTGGTACATTCTTTATCTGACATGGTATATTTATTTTATATATAGTTTATATGAGAGATATAATACAAAAAGTTTTAAGAGAGTATACAGAAAACCTTATTGAGAGGTCTACTCGAGTTAAATTACACCCAAGGACCCAAGCCGATTTGGAGTACATGTCGGATGTATTATATACTGCGTGGAAGGAAAAAGATGATAAGGAACCTAAAAAGGGTGAAATATATGTTGAGGACACCACAGGTGATTATGCTATGGTTCCCATTTACTATTTAAGTGAGTTTGAAAATCAAGCGGCAGTATTTCCAATCAACAATAAAAAAGATAGGAATTTATATAATGTATTTATAGTTGTGAGTCCAGATGGTGCTTTGGTACCAACGAGGAAGTCAATATACAACGTATTATATCACGAGATTCAACATCTTATGGATTTGAATACCACTTCAAAAATTTCTCAAAAGAAGATAGGTAACTACGATACGTCGGATGATAAATCTTATTACGGACACCCATTTGAATTTAGAGCGTATGCTAATGAAGTTTTAGAGGGTATAGTTAGGGAATATAAAGAATTGATTGGTCGTTATTCTGAGGAAGAATTATTAAACAGTGTGGATACTCTATTAGACTTCTTCGCTAAATCAGGACAGGGTGATGATATTTTAAAGAAGGTAATGTTTAGTGTCTCATCTGAAGAGGATAATGATGAAGACTTACCTCACGTAATACATCTATTAGGTTTATTAAAAATACATAACCCTAAGCAATGGAAAGATTTCTTAACTATGTTATTCTCAACGGTAAATGAAATTAAAGACTATATCAAACAACAGTATAGGTATGAGGTGACTGAGATTACAGAAAGAAAAATGAGTAAGTCATATTGTGAGAGTACATCGTGTAGAGAGATGGGATTTTCTCAAAAAGCCTCTTGTCGACCATATAAGAATTGTTACTCGAAGTAACGAGTAATAGACGCACTGGTACGTCTATTGTCGACGTATGTAACCTTATGGGTTACTTTACCACTATCATTATAAAACTTCCATAGACCGTCTCTCTTACCGTTATTAAAGTTGGCAATTACTTTAATATTGCCGTAGTCATCGTAGGTGGTCCATTTTCCGTGATACTTACCATTTAATATGTAACCCTCTTCAAGTTTAGAGCCGTTGTCAGAGTATTTAACACATTCTAAAATACCATCGTTATTCCAGTCTTCTAGACTTATAGATTGACTGTAAGATGTTAAACCGATAAGTAAGAATGTTAGGGTTAATAGATTTTTCATAATACTTTGTTTTAACGATTTATTTACATTATCTTAACAATAAATACTTTGAAAGTCAATATTGGTTTATACTCTATGTAAAACTTAACATTGGGTAATGTAAAATAATCAAATATGTTAAGTTTTTTCACTTTATGATTTGCCTTTTCCGATTTTATTTACTATGTTTGTCTAAAATAGAATTATATGTTAAGTTATATTGGAGGAAAAAGTAAAATTGGTAAGTGGATTATAGATTACTACCCACAGGACATGGAGACCTATGTTGAAACATTCGGAGGAATGTTTTGGTGTTTCTATAATATGGACTTGGATAAGTTTCCAAATCTTAAACGTGTTGTTTATAATGACTTTAATCCGTTAAACTATAATCTGTTTCAATGTATTCAGAATCCTGTTGAGTTACTTAAAGAGATTGAGAAGATTCCGTGTCAGCAAAGAGACGTATTTCCAACCCCACCTGAGTATCGAGAATTATTCAACACATATCAAAAGGAGATTTTTGCGGAAGGTTTTGAAGTTGACGGTCCCAATTATGTTGTTGCCGCAAAATACGCATATATTCTGACTTCGGTATTTAGTGGAAGTAAACCTGAAACTTCTAAGTATATAGACTTAAAAGGGAAATATAAATCAAAGTTTCTCACATTCAGAGATAAATTAAAGAATGAAAAATGGGTTAATAAATTCTTGGCTGTAACTCACGTTGAGAATATGGACTTTGCAGAGGTGATTGATAAGTATGATTCACCAACCACATACATTTATTTAGACCCACCATATTGGAAGACTGAGAATTACTACTCTAATCACGATTTTGACCGAGAGGACCACGAAAGACTTGCAAATGTGTTAGGTGAGGTTAAAGGTAAGTTTTCGTTATCTTACTACGATTTTGAGATATTAAGTGAGTGGTATCCAAAAGACGAATATGTGTGGGAGACCAAAGAATTTGCTAAAGCTGCAGGAGCGATTAGTGGTAAAGTTCAATCAAAAGGTACTGAACTTTTGATTATGAATTATACTTTAAATGATGACATTGATAACCTTTTAGATGTTTAAGTAAGTTTTATAGTATATTTGTAGGGTGAAAAATAAGAATCTTTTATTTCACGGTATATTTATATGAAAAAGAATAGTAACATGAAATTTACAAGTATCATTAAAAGTGTCATTGCAGAACAAGGTCGTTACGACATCTTGAAAAAGACTTACACTCAGCCTAAGAAAAAGGATGACAAAGTAAAACCTGCAAAAATGACGGTTGATATGTTAGACAAAATTGTATTAGCCGACCCAACCACTCGTAGAGATGGTAATAAAATCAAAAAAGCTGGTTCATATACCGTTTGGTTAATCAAACAATTTTTGAAGTTAGAGCAAACTGCGGAACAAGAATCCGAATTTGGTACTCCCGCTTATAAAGGTGAATTGAGTAGACTAAAAGAATTATACTTTGAGGATTTATATAAAACGACTGAAGACCTTCAAAAGTATGACAGATTTAAAGGTCAATTAAATACTGAATTAAGGGACATTAATAAACTAACGATGGACGTATTATTTAATGCGGTTAAGGATTTTAGTTTAGAAAAGGCGACAACAACCAAGTCTGAGAGAAAAACTATGGATGTTCACCCTGGCTCCGAGTTAGTATATAGTGGTAGTAAATACGATGTATACATGATTGAAGACCAAGGAGATTTAGGTAAAGAAGCTGCATGTTTTTATGGAGGGCAAAATAAAGAAACTCGTTGGTGTACATCAGCACCTGGATTAACATACTTTAATACGTATATCAAACAAGGACCATTATATGTTTTAGTTGATAAGACTGATACCGAAGTAGGTAATGTATCTGGTTTACCAAAACATAGATATCAATTCCATTTCCCTAGTAATCAATTTATGGATACTGCTGATAGACAAATTGATTTAATAAAATTCTTAAATGAAAATCCTGAATTAAAGGACATATTTAAACCTGAATTTGCCAAAGGACTTCAGAAAGGTGGTGAAAATAATAAACAAGTTACCATTAATTATCCGAATGATGCATCGTCTAAATATATTGCACTTTACGGGTTTGAAGAATTATTCAACGACTTACCAGCAACCCTTAAAAGGTTTGACTTTGTACAGGGTAATTCGAGTTATCGTAGTGAAGCGATTGAACCTTTTGATTTAAAACTACCAAGTAATGTTTCTAAATTTAAAGACTTAGAGGCGTTGAATTTAAGTGGTGTTGTAAGTGAACTACCCGAAGAGATTGGAGATTTGAAAAGTTTAATGTTCCTATCTTTACCAAATAATACTAAATTAAAGTCATTACCTAAGAGTATTGCTAATTTAGACAATTTAGAAATTCTTAATATTAAGGGTTCTAATCCTGATATGGTTATTCCTGATGAAGTATTAGACAAGTCAACATCGGATAACGGATTTATCATTGTTAAATAAATAACTCAGGACTTTATGTTCTGATTTTTTTTTCATATATTAGATTATGAGTGTTGATGTACAAATATACGTAAGTAATTTTATTAAATTCTTCAAAGATAACCCTAATGAACTTATTGGGTTAATTGGGAAGGGTGATTCTGAAGACTTCTTTAAAGAAGTTGAGATGTTAGTTAATAAAAATCACGAAAAAGGTGAGGATTTAGAGTTAACTCAGAAACAACTAATTAGTATCATATTAAAAATTAATGAGATGAATCCCGTCGATGAAAAATTCATTGAAGATACTATTGTTGGTCCTTTCATGGAAACTTCATTCGGACTTGTATTTCTTAATTAAAATTTAATCTTATATTCTTTGAAAGTCTTAATATATGGATGGACATAGAGAACAATTAAAGTTTTATAGTGATGGTGTTGACCGTTTTATAGTCATAACGGTAGCCACAGAAGAAAATGATGAGTTACAGAGGTTTAGAAACTCCTGTACGAGGTATAATATTCCTTATTTAGTGTTAGGGTTAGGTGATGATTGGAAGAGTGGTCGTGCGGTTAATGGTGTATTATTAGAGCGAGGAGGAGCACAAAAAATCATTTACTTAAGAGATGAGATTAAAAAATGGAAAAATCTTAGAGATACCATAATTTTATTTACCGACTCTTATGATGTAATGTTCAATGGGGGACCAGAAGAAATTATTGCGCAATTCCGTAATATGAAATCCCCAATGGTCTTTAGTACTGAGAAAACCTGTTGGCCTGATGAAAGTATTAGCGAAGATTATCCTGATACTGAATCCTCGTACAAGTATCTAAATTCAGGTGGGTTCATAGGTTATGGTGACCATATTATTAAGATGGTTAATACTGATATTAAAATTGATGATGATGACCAAAGATTTTATACTGATTATTTCTTAAACTCAGGTAATGAAATCCCTGAAAAGGAACCGTTAAAAGAAATCAAACAAAATACATACGAGCAGCATTCTAACGGTAGTCCATTTGGTTGGATGAGTGAAACTTACTTTGACGATGAGATATTAAAATATGTCTCATCAAATTACGGTCAACACATTAAGATGTTAGATATCGGAGCTGGTGATGGTAAGTGGGCTCGAGTATTAGGGTCTCACGTTCGTCATATTGATGCCGTTGAGATATTTGAACCTTACATAGAGAGATATAATTTAAAGGAGTTATATAACAATATTCATTTGGGTGACTTCCTGACTTATGATTTTAAGGAATATGATTTAGTTGTTATGGGTGATGTGTTTGAACACGTAACTCAGGAACAGGCATTTAATTGGTTAACAAAAGTAAGGGATAAAGTTTCAGAACTAATAATTGTAGTTCCATTTGAATATCTTCAGGACTGGGATGGTGTGTATGAAAACGTATACGGACATCACCACCAACCTGATTTAACACCTATGAATATGTTGGAAAGATATCCAATGTTACGTTTGGTAAGATGGACTGATATGCCGAGCACTTCGAATGAAGGTACTGGTTTTGGATGGTACTCGTGGAAAGAGACGGACCAAACTATTAATAAAAATATTAAGTTAGATTATAAACAAACCATATTTCAAACATTAAATGAATCGTTAGATGATGTTCAGTTAAATATGTTAGAGGGTAAGTTGAGTAATCTTTCATCTAAGTCAACCCCATTGGTTATTCATGCTAACGGACCTTCTTATATAAAAGATTATCTGTGGGAGATTAACGACACTATGTTAGGGTTAAATCTTTATAAGAAAGAAATTAATGAGATTAATGATAAGTCGGTATTATTAAACGTGATATTAGATAGACCGGTAAATGATACCAACCAGGTATTTGACCAAATCAGATATCTCGACTATCCAAAGAAAAACATATTCATTAATATTATTTATGGTGACCATATACACGAATATAAAATAAAGAAATTTATTGAAGAATTCGGTGATGAATATATTGGTGTGGATATGACTTTTGAGAATGATGGACAGTCCATACGTAGAGACTTAGCATTAAAGAAAGGTAGTTTATCTAAAATGGATTACACTCTAATTATGGATTGCAATTATATCTTTAGAAATCGAAAATCATTACAACGATTATTGGGTGAAGATAAAAAAATTATAACACCGATGATTGTTAGTGAAGGTACTGAATGGGTTAACTTTTTCTTTTCTGTTGATAGTTCAGGATATTTGGTTCAAAAGGAAGAACAAGAAAAGATAAAGACTTATGGAACTCAGGGCATATGGAGTGTTGGTTCAACCAGTGGTGTTTGGTTAATAGATAATAGTATTATTGATAGAATCCAAAATGCATACTCAAAAAATATTAGAAAATTTAATGAGGATGATTATGATATGGCCTTCTCCTATACGGTCAGGGAAATAGGGTATTTCATTTACCTAACCAATAAAAGTTATTTTGGTGGAATTATTTAACGTGGAGTTTGACTCCACTTTTTTTTTATACTATATTTAGGTGAGTGTTAAAAAATAAAGACATAGAAACCTTATTTCGTTTTCAGAATGAATTTAATCACATTATTAATTATAGTGATGTGTGCGATATTAGTAATGCGGATATAGTCTTAGCTAACTCCAACAAAGAAAAGTGGTTTGGTGGTGTAAAACAGATAATCGATAGTGAGGACGACATTAAAAAGTACTATGGGGATATAACCAAAACATTCTCAATGGAAAGGGTAACCATAGTTGTTGAAAAAAAAGAGAATAGTATTTCAATTAAGAAATATCATTTTGAAAAGTTTCGTAAGGTTGGTAAGAAATATTTTAGGGTGAGAAAGGAAACTTCTTATGTTACTTTTAACTTTAAGTATAAGAATTTTTATACCGGTTATATAGTTAGTAAAAAGAAAAAACTCATCGACAAAAAAGTTTATACTAATAATTGGGTTAAAATATCTAGCATATTATCTGAAATACCATGGATTGTAAATCAAATATCATTAGAAAAAGAATTATCAATAGGTTTAGTTAATTATAGTGGTGATTTTCCACCAAAACATATTCAAAATCGTGGGTGGGAACTACTTTCAAGTGTGGTTAAGTTATTATTTACTGGTGTAAAAAATCATTATGGTATTAATACTCGATTAGATAAAGAACTTACCAATACCCAAAGTATGGATTTCGGTAAGTCGGCATTTAAGATATATATGGAAGTTAATGGATTCGGATATCCTAATATGTGGGATAAATTTATAAGATTAAATGTTCCGAAGTCTTTAATGAAAAAGAATGGTTCGATGGTTGAATCATTTATGAAGCAATATAACTTACGTGGTAAGAACATAAGGATAATATTAAATGGTTATAGTGGGTATAACTTTGAGAGTTTAATTGGCCTGTATAAACTATTAGGTGTAAATCACTTTAATCTAATTAAGGTGGATAAGTTTAATAACTCAAATTATACCGAGCCGATAGGAGATACTACAATGAAACTATTGTGGTTAAATACAGAAGAGTTTAATTACGATTTAGACAATACTGAAAAAAGATATATAACATCAATAATTAATGATAAATCAATTATATCGGTTAATGATTTTTATAATACATTAAAAGAGCACCTCAGATTTAAAATTAAATTAAATGAATGTGGTGAGAACGTTAAAATTAAGTCTAAAACATTCAAAGAGTTTGGTGATGAACATTACATATGGAGCGATTTAATCCAATCCTATAAAAATGGAACGGTAAATCGTTTTTATGGTGGTATGATGAAACAAGAAATACAAGAACCTATTATTGGTATGCATGTAGATTATTACCCGGTTCTATTATCCACCGCTTTAGATTACAATCAAGAAAGTCAGAAACAACATAATTGTGTTAGAACATATGTTGAAGAGTCAAATTGTTTTATTGTATCATTAAGGGAAGGGTGTGATAGTTCAGATGAAAGGGCAACAATTGAGTTTAGATACCAAAAGAATGGACCGCCTAAAATTGTACAATCATTAGGTAAATTCAACGAGTCTTTACATCGTAAATGGAATATCACTTTAGAGGAACTAAAAAACCGAATACATAAATTATGGGAACAAAATGTTATTGTATATCCAAGCATGACTAAAGATTATCCGAATGGTATGTCTATTGAACGTAAGGCGGTATGGGAAGAAACTGAATTGTATTCATCAGGAGGGTTGAAAGATAAACGTCTCGTGTGGGACAATAAAACAGAAATGTCTTCAGGGTTTTTAAATTTTTTAGGTGACGAGTTGTTTTTGTGATATATTTTACTATATATTTGTAGTGTTAATTTAAAGTCAAACAAAAAAATATTTAAAAATGGCAAAACTAAGCTCATCAGGAAAATTAGAAGTATCAAAGGTATCCCGACCTGGGGTACATTCAAAGACTAAGACATCTCGGTCTAAAAATTCAAAACATTATAAAAAGAGATATCGTGGACAAGGAAATTAATATTATGTCTGAAAAAATTTATGTCCGTAAAGTAGAGACCTGGACAATCTCATCTGCAAGTGAACCGTTTGAGGTCAATGTAGAAGCATTAAGAAAATGTGTACCACCATATGAAGGTGATTCAGAACAAGAATTGGCGAACTATCTACATAACAATGTGTGGAATCAATATGAATTCTATGATAACGAAACCAATAAAGAAGTTTATGGTGAAGATGAAGTATATGAATTAGTTATGGAAGAGGCTTACGTTGAAAACGAATTCTTCGATTCTCGGACTAAGGGCGAAGACACATCTATTCAAGTGGGGGTACCAAATGAGGAGTGGACAAAGCAAGGAGGATTTCAACCATTAGCATATGGAGAAAACGATTATTAAAAGAATAACCAAAACCGGATTGTTTCCGGTTTTTTTTATAAATAAATAAACCAAAATAAATTAAAATGAAAAAGTTAAATTTATTCGCTTTGGTAACTGGAGCTTTATTGACAGTTAACAGTGCTTTTGCTCAAGAGGCGACAAAAAATCTTGAAGCAGTAGATTCACTTTACTTATCTGAGAAATTGGACGAGGTAATAGTGACTACTAGAGTTATTGATGTGGCAAAGGTTCGTGAGACACCTATTGCAGTATCAAGTATTTCAACTGCGGAAATTTCATTAAAGGTGGGTAACCTTGAATTTCCTGAAGTGATGAACCATACCCCTGGTGTTTATACGACTAAACAAGGTGGTGGATATGGTGATTCACGTATTAACCTTCGTGGTTTTGACCAACGTAACACATCTATCCTTATTAACGGACAACCCGTTAATGATATGGAGAACGGAAGCGTGTATTGGTCAAATTGGCAAGGATTAACTGATGTGGCTTCAGGTATTCAAATCCAAAGAGGTCTTGGAGCGTCACGTTTAGCGGTTCCTTCTGTTGGGGGTACAATTTCTATCTTTACAAAGGCGGCTGACAAAAAAGAAGGTGGTTCAGTATCACAAACGGTTGGTAACAACGGATACTTTAAAACCTCTGCGGTTTATAACACCGGTAAAGACGAAAAAGGATGGGCAACTTCAGTTCTTCTTTCAAAATGGGGTGGTAACGGATATGCTTACGGTACTGCTGGTGAAGGTTGGAATTATTTTACTGCGGTAGGTTATGCACCTAAGGGTTCTGACCACTCATTGAATTTATCTTTCTTAGGTGCTGGACAATGGCACCACCAAAGAACATCTTGGATTTCTATCCGTGATTATCAAAACTTTGGTAAGGAAGGAATTGACCGTAGATGGAATACCGACGCTGGTTTCCTAAATGGTGAAGAATTCAATATGAGAAGAAACTTCTACAACAAACCTTTGGCAACATTTAACTGGGATTGGAATCTAAATTCTAATTGGAAGTTGAATACGTCGATGTACGGTTCTGCAGGACGTGGTGGAGGTACTGGTCCACGTGGAGGTAACTTCCGTAATTCTAGTATGGATTTCTACCCATACAACAAAGACCTTACCGAACATTATTTAGAGGATGGTAAAGGTACTCGTGATGAAAATGGTTTTGTAGATTTTAATGCTGCGGTTTTAGCTAACCAATCAACAACTATGGGTTATGGAACATCTGACTCTATGACATCATCACCTTTCTATGGTCAATTAGTAGGTTCTAACGGTTACAAAGATAATGATGTAAATAGAGCTGTTCTTGTACGTCGTGCATCTATGAACTCACATGACTGGGTTGGTGCGATTTCTAACTTAGAAGGTGATTTTGGTAAATTCAAAACATCTTTAGGTATTGACCTTCGTAGTTACAAAGGTTACCACTACAGAGTGTTGAATAACTTAATGGGTCTTGATGCTTACTATTCTACAGGTAACAAGAACTCGGCAGGTCAGTTTATAACAACAACTGTTGAGGCATCTCCATTTACTAATACTGGATTGAATGGTCCTAAAATTGACTATTACAATGTGGGTATCGTTGGATGGCAAGGTGTTAATGGTATGGTTGAGTATAATGATGATAAGAAAATTACCGCAGTTCTACAAGGTGGTATGTCTAATCAATCATTTAAACGTGAAGATTACTTCGACCAACCAACATTACCAATCTCTGACCAACAAAATCAATTAGGTGGATATCTAAAGGGTGGTGCTAACTATAATGTTAATGATAAATCTAACATTTTCTTTAACACAGGTTTAATATCTCGTCAACCTCAGTTTGATGCAGTATTCCCTAACTTTGCTAATTTAGTAAACCAAGATTTACAAAATGAAGAAATTCGTTCAGTAGAATTAGGTTACGGTTATAATACAAGAAAACTAATTTTAAACGTAAATGCATACTCAACAACATGGGGTAACAGATTTATCACTCGAGCGTTGTTTAACTCTCAAGGTGACCAAGGTACTGCTCAATTCCGTGACATTGATGTTCGTCACAACGGTATTGAGTTTGAAGGGACTTATAGACCAAATAGTAAATGGAAAATTCAGGCAATGACTTCAATCGGAGATTGGAGATATACTAAAGATTTTACATCGGAATTATTTGACGCTAATAATCAATCAATTGGTACAGGTACACTTTACTTAGAAGATTCTAAGGTTGGTGATGCTGCACAATTCACATCATCTTTAAATGTTGATTACAGAGTTCGTAATACTACTTTAGACATTGCATATCGTTATGTTGATGGGTTGTATGCTGATTACTCTATAGTTGATGCTGTATTTACACAACCAGATAATGCTGGAGCTTTGAAGCTTCCATCTTATGGTTTGATAGATGCGGGTGTAACACAAAGGTTTGCTGGTCATTGGACTTTCAGAGTTAATGTAAATAATTTATTAGATAAAGTTTACATTTCTGAGGCAGAAACAAACATTCATGCGGATGAAAATTCGACAACATGGAATGGTATTGATGTTCGTAACTCAGTATGGTTTGGTTTCGGAAGAACTTGGAATGCATCTTTGAAATACAATTTCTAAAAAAATAAATAATATTTTATGGAGGGAGTTGACTCCCTCCTTTTTTTTGCCTAAATTTGTAGTAAATATTAAATAAAAAAAAGTCATGGACAAAGAAACAGAACAAAAAGTAATTGATTATGTAGTTAAAAACTATAGATTAATGTTTGAAAAGGTAACGCCGATTGTAAATGAAAATGAAACCGTTTTTATGGTTTTAGCTCACAAAGATGGTTCACCTCTAATTTTAAGTAAAGAAATTTTAAACAAATAAAGAATTATGGCAAACAATTTAAAAAGTTTCGTTACTGTAAAGGGTAATGAAGAAGTGGAAAAATTAATTGATTCAATGGTTGATAAGGCCAATGATAATAAAACGGATAGTCCTGTGACTGCATTCGCAACAGCATTCTATGATGATGTCGAGTTGAGTGAAGACCGTGGTGTTATGAACACATGGTCATATGATAATTTAGGCTCTAAATGGACTACTCTATATGACGCAACTGACGTAGGTGCGTTTTCTATTGAATCTGCATGGTACCCACCAAAAAAATTCTTTATACATTTATATAACTTATGTTTTCCATTGGATAACGATGTTGTTATTGAAGTTACGTATGAAGATGAGACATTTAACCCTATTGGTGCATTAGTAATCAAAGGTATTGAATATGACCCTGAGGATTATGATGGGAAACAAGGTTGTATTTGGGTTGAAGAAACCTCAATGGTAGACCCAACGGTTGATATGGATAGTGATGATGAAGATTATGACGAGACATCACAACAGTTCTACGAAGACTTAGCTGACAAACAACAAGAACTATTGGATGAATGTTTAAGACTGATTGAAACCGATGGTGAACTAATTGAAGGTTACGAAGATTAAGTTATGAGTGAAATGATTTTTGAACGCGAGTTCGAGGTAACCTTAACAGATGAGATGAAAGTAGAACATTTAGTTTTTACTTATAACGACAATGAATTGATAATTGAAAGGACACATACCGAACCTGAAGAAGGTGAAGAAGATATGTGGAATAACACAGACCTTGAGATTCTTGAATATGATGGTGATGAGCCACTAACTGAAGAAGAAGAGGAAGAGATTATTGATAGATGTTTTGACGGTGATTATGATTAAAAAAAAGGGGGGTTACCCTCTTTTTTTATTTAACTTATATGTAAGTCTATTACATTATTAATATAAAAAACATTTATGAAAATTAAATTAGAATATATTTGGTTAGACGGTTACTATCCCGAACCAAACTTACGTAGTAAGGTAAAGATAGTTGATTCACCTACACATGAAGTTGGTGGTAAATTGGTTCACGGTGTTGGACTTAATGATTGTCCTGTTTGGGGATTTGATGGTTCATCGACGAGGCAGGCTGAGGGTCATTTTTCCGACTGTTTATTAAATCCAGTAAGATTATATCCAAACCCAATGAATAAAGGTCTGTTAGACTCTTATTTGGTGTTGTGTGAGGTATTAAAGGCGGATGGGTCACCACACGAGACAAATACTCGTCATTTAATTGGTGAAGAAGAAGAAGGTCTATGGTTTGGATTTGAGCAGGAGTATACAATTATGAAAGAAGGTAAACCATTAGGTTTCCCTGTTAATGGATATCCTGAACCTCAGGGTAAATACTATTGTGGTGTTGGTAATGGGCAGGTTCACGGTCGTGAGTTTGTTGACCAACATATGGAGAACTGTATTATGGCTAACATTGATGTCACTGGTACCAATGCTGAGGTTATGTTAGGTCAATGGGAATATCAGGTATTAGGTAAGGGTAAGTTAAAGGCATCAGATGACCTTTGGGTTTCTCGATATATTTTGAATCAGATGTCTGAGGATTATGGTTTTAAAATTGATTATCATCCTAAACCAGTTCAAGGTGATTGGAATGGTTCTGGACTTCATTGTAATTTCTCAAATGTAAAGATGAGAGAAATCGGTGGCAAGAAATATTTTGAGGCAATCTTTAAAACTTTTGAAGGTCGTCACATGGACCACATTAAATCTTATGGTTCATCCAATGAATTAAGGTTAACAGGTAAACACGAGACGCAATCGATTGATACGTTTAGTTGGGGTATTTCTGACCGTGGAGCATCTATTCGTGTCCCATTAGCAACTTCTGAAGGATGGAAGGGATATGTTGAAGATAGAAGACCGGCATCTAATGGTGACCCGTATAAAATCACTTTTATTATTGCCGAGTCTATTTTACTTGCCGAGCAATTAGAAAAGACATTACATAATATGTATAGTGATATTACGGTTAGTGATGAGGTTAAAAATATGATTGTATCTGACCCAATTGAAAGAGAGTTATAGTAATGAGTGAAAAATTATCAGATAAAGTAATTAGTATTGTTGAAGAAAAGATTGGTGAATACCCATCAATGATACAATCAGGGTGGTATCCATTGGATGTTGTTATGTCTTTAATAGACCGAGGTAACAAAGAAATATGGTACAATCATTTTATCGATAAGGATGTGGTTAGGTTCGAAGGGTTAATTCAGTTTTCTGAAAATTCCACATATATTTACTATAAGAAAGGTAGTGAAACCAACACGTATTGGTTTGTTGCATTGACAAACGAGGTAGGTCGTGAGGGTGTAATGTTCTATTTAAATAAAATTAAAAATCAAAAAATTAAAGATTTACCATGGTTATAACTTCACAGGAGTTAAGAGAAAAAATGGAGAGTGGTGAGAAGTTCATCGTCGACATGTATGCTGAGTGGTGTGGTCCTTGTAGAGTACTTGGACCCATTGTTGAAAGATATGCGCAAAAATTAAAAGAAGAAGGGTCAGAGATTGGCGTTTATAAATTCGATATTGAGACTGATAAAGAATTGGCAATGGAGTTAGGGGTTCGTTCAATCCCAACGATTAAAGCAATATCTAATGGCGAGATTATTACCACAAAAACAGGTATTTTAAATGAGTCACAGTTGGATGCGTTAACAGAAACATTACTATAGTGAAACAGGTTATATTATATTCAATGAAGGGATGTCCATGGTGTGATAAGATGAAATTAAAACTCAATGAGGGTAATTTGGACTATACGGAAAGAGATATCGATAAGCATGATAAAGAATATGACAAGTTTGTTGAAGCTACAGGTTCTGATTTTATACCGGCATTTATGTTATTAGATATAGATAACGATAATGAGGTTAAGGATGTTAAGTTTATGGTACCCGATAGGGATTTTGAAGATATTGATGAAGCCTTACTTAAGGTAAAACAATTCTTATAAAAAAAGGGGACTTCGGTCCCCTTTTCTTTTATATCATCGTGAAGTCTTTTATATGGTCTCTTACCATCCAAGGGTATGGACCTTCACTATTAAGTAACTTAGTGAAGTCAAAATTAATTAAATCCATTTTATTTATTTCCTCTTCAATCTTATCACCAAAACATGCTTCTATAACATTTTTTGCAAATTCTTCTTTAACGACCCAATTCTTTGAGTGAATGTATAATTCATTATTAGGGTCAACACTTATGGTTATTTGATTTGTGTAATTAGCAGACAGAGTATGGTAAGCAATTTTTGCGGATAATAATTCTAATTCTTTTCCTGATTTTAAACTTAACCCATAAAATTTATCAGATGTGTACGGTTTACCTTTCTCAGTCATCTTTGATGCAGATACCATAGATTCATTCACGTAGAATAGTGACGAATCGTTGTTGAAGGTATACGATTTATTTATTTTATAATTTTTATCGTAATCGATAAGGTCAATAACATTAATAGGATGATGACTCTCATCGATAGACTCAAAGTAAGTATTTATTAAAAGACCAATGTCGAAAGTATTTATAGAATCTGTTACACCGTTAATGACAAAAAATTTATCAACCCACGTGGTATAGATTTGTGCAAGAACATTAGGATTATTATTTTGTAGTTCATTGACGATTAAAATAGATATTAAATTACAGCTATGGTCATTATAATGGTTATTTTTTTTATTAGAGTTCATATATGTTTTTTGTTTAGTGAAATTATATTAAAAAGTAACGACACCTTAAATAGAAAACTAGTATTTATAATGAGAAACAAATAAACTTCATAGTATTTATATAATAATAAAAAGAACTGACACTATTCGATGGCTAAGAATTTAAAAATTGTACCAAACCCAACAGGGAGTACACCATATATACTTTTTACTAACAGTACGGGGAATGAAATCCTTATGGAGATAAAAAACGATGGGTCCATCGGTTTCTCAGGTCAAACTAAAGGGGCTGACTTAGTTACGTTAGATGCCAATACTCAGAATGTTCGTGTAAAGAAAAACGTTGACTTTGAAAACAATATTTTCTTTGATAATATATTAACGATATCCGATGATGGTAAATGGGTTGGTAGTGATGTTGGAGTAAAAGGAGACAAAGGACCTTTCGGTCCACAAGGACCAACTGCAGAACAGGGAGATAAAGGTCCTAAAGGAACTAAAGGTATTACAGGACCGCAAGGACCTGGTGGAGAAGATTTTCCTGGTGATAAAGGACCTAAGGGTACTCAGGGTGGTATCGGTGACCAAAACGATAAAGGTCCTAAAGGAACTAAAGGTATTGTTGGTACCCAAACAAAAGGTCTTAAAGGGCCGCAGGGTAGTTCACCTATAGGTGACAAAGGTACTCAGGGTAATTCGCCACAGGGTAACCAAGGAGGACAAGGTCCACAAGGTCCAATAGGTAATACTGGTGGAATTGGTAGTGCATCTAAAGGACCAAAAGGTGGTGTTGGTGATTCAGTACAAGGTTCTACGGGACCTGTAGGTGATTCAACACAGGGTTCAGGTGGTAGTCAAGGATTCCAAGGTGGAAATGGCGGTGATGGAGATAAAGGTCCGTCAGGGACTGCTGGAGCTACGGGCGATAAAGGACCAATAGCACCTACAGGACCTAAAGGTTTAAAGGGACCGATTGCTCCGACAGGAAATAAAGGTACTAAAGGTTTAAAAGGTACTAAAGGTACTAAAGGTACACAAGGAAATTCGCCAAAAGGCACTAAAGGTACTCAGGGTACATCACCACAAGGTGGAGCTGGTGACACAGGAACATCACCTCAGGGTGCTCAAGGAAATCAAGGTATACAGTCAGGTAGAGGACCTCAGGGTAATGCTAATCCAGGACCACAAGGTCCAACGGGTTCAGCCAATCAAGGTTCTCAGGGACCTATAGGTGACCCTAATCAGGGTACTGCGGGTCCAGGTGGAGATAAAGGACCTCAGGGTAATTTGGGGACTAAAGGTCCTAAAGGTATTAAGGGTGTTACGGCACCAAAAGGATTAAAGGGACCTAAAGGTACTATCGGTACTTCACCGAAAGGTGGTATAGGACCACAAGGACCGTCACCACAAGGAACACAAGGAACACAAGGTGGTCAGGGAGATGCCAATCCAGGAACTAAGGGTATTATTGGAGATTCTAACCAAGGGTTAGCAGGACCGGGAGGTTCAGGTGGACCTACAGGTGTTGATGGACCACAAGGACCAAAAGGGTTAAAAGGACCGAAAGGTAATAAAGGTATTAAAGGTACCAAAGGTATAATAGGTATATCGCCACAAGGACCTATTGGTGCTCAGGGAACATCCCCAACGGGACCTTTAGGACCACAAGGTAATCAAGGAGCCACTAACGTTGGACCAAAAGGACCGCAAGGACCACTATTCCAAGGTTCGGGTGGAGACCAAGGTCCGACAGGACCAACAGGTAATGATGGTCCAAAAGGTAATAAAGGACCTGCAGGTGCCACGGGACCAAAAGGATTAAAAGGACCTAAGGGTATAATTGGGGTATCTCCAACAGGACCCCAAGGGGCTATAGGTAATTCACCGACAGGTAATCAAGGTACTGGTGGAGGAACAGGTGATGCTAATCCAGGTGCTCAAGGACCTATAGGTCCTTGAG